>OZSS01000660.1_pt1 | contig 16578 bp, 10 predicted proteins | sample 1779911 | NCBI WGS metagenome assembly OZSS01 (sample SAMEA2603589, study PRJEB24840) | metagenome | biome: Water; feature: Photic zone; material: Seawater sample | place: Mediterranean Sea | collected 2013-11-12 | depth 10 m | reverse complement strand
CTTTAGCTCTTGATCCAAAATTAATTGTTTTAGATGAGGCAACGAGTGCTTTGGATGTTTCGGTGCAGGCGCAAATTCTTAATTTGTTGCATGATTTACAAAAGCAAAGAGGTCTTTCTTACCTGTTTATAACACATAACTTATCCGTTGTTCGTCACATGGCAGATAAGATAGTGGTAATGTATCTAGGTAAGGTTGTGGAGGCTGGCAACACTGATGATATTTTTCGAAATCCTCAACATCCCTATACCAAAGCACTACTAGCCGCTAGCCCTGATTTGGATACGGATGTAACTTCTGGAATGGAGGCACTTGATGGTACAATTCCAGATCCAGCGCGTCCACCACAAGGTTGTAGTTTTAGGACAAGATGCCCTGTAGCGCGGCCAGAATGCGGATGGGAAGTGGATGATGTTGTAAGGCGTCTTGAACATCGAGATACTATATTTAATAATCTTAAGGACGTTGAACAGCCCAACCCCTTTAACGCCGAGTTTACTTTTGAGACATCAGATGCTGCTAATGAACTTAAATCCGCCTTGCACTCCGATGAAATACCCCCTGCTATGAGTGAAGTTATGGATCCGGTAAAAGTTAATGCTGAAAAAGTAAAAGTAAGCTTTAAACCAGCTCAGACAGTGCCATTGGTAAAATGTGGGAATGGTTCCATCGCTAGATGCGTTTTGATTAATAAATAGTGTCCAAAATTAGGCTGTTCGTTTTTAATAAAAGAATCATGCTATAAAGATATCAACCTCGTTCCCATTTTGCATTTCAGTGGTCTTTTCTAATTTTCCTTGATTCATCAGGTGCGTTAGGTGAGCTCTTGATTCTCCTGATGCAAAAAATAATTCGTGGCTCTCAAAACGCCGGTTAAATAATATGTCTATACCATCACTTGTGCTGATAGGCCTTAATTTTGCCGCCGATAACAAAAGCTCCAATCGCTGATTATGATGGTTTATTAATGCCTGTGCTCTATCATTTCCATTTTTGAATGGCCAGTCATGACCAGGGTATATTTTTATCACTGGCGATAGATTAGACATTTCTTTGAGGTAGTTTAGATAATCCCCCAGCACATCTTTGTCCGTATTTCGCATATCTGCTGAGATGTTAGGAGATATACGAGGAAGCAGAAAATCGGTTGGTAAAAAAAGTGATTCCGCCGCATTAATAAGTGAAATTTGACCAGAGCTATGACCACTATCTAGCCTGCACTGCCATTGGCTATTACATCCCTTTATTTTATTGGTTTCTGAAAACTCTTTGAAATCTGGTAATTCTGGTACAAACCGTCGATATCTATCAGAATCATTCCGGCCTAGAACAATCTCAGCTTCTGGAAGTCCATATCTTGTATAATGTGACGCTAGAAGTTCAGAAAAATCACGAGATGATAAGTTAAAAAGAAATTGCCCGTGCTCTTTTTCTGCGGCTGAGGTATAGCAATTCGCTCCCGTCATTTGAGCTAGCTCACTCGCAAAACCAATATGATCCACATGATGATGCGTAATAATAATCTTATCTATGGGTTTCGCTGACAGAAAACCACCTAAAAGCGCTTTCCAATAGTCCCTTGTTTGGTCCCCATAAATACCAGCATCAATGATAACCCATCCATTGTTAGTGTCTATAATATAAAGATTAATATGGTCTAATCTAAAGGGGAGAGGAAGTCTTCCCCAATATAAGTCCGAGCTCAGTTGAACAAGTCGGTGGGTCTTTGGCAAGTCAATGTTTAGCGGTATCATGGAGAGTGAAATCTTTGCTGCAAAAAAAAAGAAAAATAAATCGATAGAAATTTTATAAACCGAAATGCTACGGTTGATTCTTAACTGCGTCAATCACTGCTTTTATGCTATAATCAGGATAGTTCAGAATAAAAGGGGCAGACACTACCATGTATACACCACCAATTCAGGATCAAAAATTTATTATTGAGCATTTAATTGGCATCGACTCAATAGTAGCATCCCGGAATAGTGATGCTCTAAGCCAAGATAGAATTGACATAGAACTAGTTTGGTCGATTCTGGATGAAGCTGGAAAATTTGCAAGTACTGTTCTGGCTCCTTTGAATCATTCTGGCGATAAGCAAAATTCCAAGATCACGCAAGACGGAGATGTTATTACACCAGATGGCTTTAAAGAGGCGTATCAGGCTATGTGTGATTCTGGTTGGACTACATTAGAGGCTAGACGCGAATGGGGCGGACAGGAAATGCCCATGAGCATTAGCGCCGCTGTGAGTGAGATGTGGCATTCCGCAAATATGAGCTTTGCACTGTGTCATTTGTTGAGTCAGGGACAGATCTATGCGCTTCAGAAATCTGCATCAAACGAGCAAAAAAGAAAGTACCTGCCTAATCTTGTTTCTGGAAAATGGACTGGAACAATGAATTTAACCGAACCACAGGCAGGCACTGATTTATCTAAAATCAGAACCAAAGCAGTGCCCAAGGGAGATCATTACCTAATTTCGGGTCAAAAAATTTACATTACGTATGGTGAGCATGATATGGCCGAAAATATCATTCACTTAGTTCTGGCTAGAACCCCTGATGCACCAGAAGGCATTAAAGGTATATCTTTATTTATCGTTCCAAAAATCCTTGTGAATGAAGATGGAACGCTTGATAGACAGAATGATGTGAAATGTATTTCGATTGAGAAAAAACTTGGTATTAAAGGCTCGCCTACGGCTGTTCTTCAATATGGCGATAATAATGGCGCTGTTGGCTATTTAGTTGGAGAGGAGAATAAGGGGCTTGAGATTATGTTCGGAATGATGAACCATGCGCGCTTCAATGTTGGCCTGCAAGGCCTTGCCATTGCTGAGAGAGCCTATCAGCATGCTGTAACCTATGCCCAGACAAGGGTGCAAGGCAAGCCGCTGGCAACACAGACGGGTACAGCGATTAATCAGCACCCAGATGTTTTAAGATTATTATCAGTGATGAGGTCTGAGATAGATGCTATGAGGGCGCTTATTTTTACCGGTGCTAATGCTATGGATAGAGCAGATAATTCTGTAAGTGACGAAAGGGAGATAGAACAAAACAGAGCATCTGTCTTAATACCAGTAATAAAAGGTTGGATTACAGAATTATCTGTTTCACATTGCTCAGACGGTGTCCAAATACATGGTGGTATGGGGTTTATAGAGGAAACAGGTGCTGCTCAATATTTCCGTGATTCCAGAATATTGCCAATTTATGAGGGTACAACCGCTATTCAGGCAAATGACCTTATGTTTCGAAAAACTATCAGAGATGAGGGGCAGACAATTCGCAACCTTTTGGATGAAATTGAAACAGAAATTGTGGATATAGAGGATGTCTATTCTATTCCCCTATCAAATGCTATTTTGGAAGTTCGCAATACGTTAAACAGATTATTATCACGCTCTAACGACCCCAGGTTTTTGGCTGCAAATGGGGTAAGCTGGTTGATGCAACTTGGCTATTTGTGCGGCGGGTGGATGGCTATAAAATCAGCAGATAAGGCCACAAAAAACAAAAAAGCGCTTGCAGATGATTTTGTTCAGGCAAAAAAAATATGTGCTGAGATTTATCTGCAACATAGTCTTCCTTGCGTTTCTACCTATTCAAATATAATAAATCACGATGATAATGCGATATTAAATATGGATGTGAGCTGGCTAAATAGGCAAATCGCATAGCCATTAAACCATAATTCTGTTTTCTTGAATAATTAAGGGGCAATCCATTGAGCCATAAATTTAAATTTGACACGCTTAGCCTACATGCTGGACAAATACCAGATTCTGAATTTGGCTCAAGAGCAGTTCCCATTCATCAAACAACCTCCTATGTATTTCGTGATACACGCCATGCCGCGGCTTTATATAATATGGAAGTTGGCGGACATTTATATTCACGTATATCAAACCCAACAGTTGCTGTTCTGGAACAACGTGTTGCCGCCCTAGATGATGCGGCGGCGGCTACTGCGACAAGTTCAGGTATGGCAGCTTTATTCTCTGCGCTTTTAACTATCTGTTCCGCGGGGGATCACATTGTTGCCTCATCTCAATTATATGGCGCTAATGTAAATCTGTTGAAATATACGCTTCCTCGTTTTGGAATTCGCACAACATTTGTAGACCCTACCAATCATGAAGAGATAAAATCAGCTATTACTGAAAATACAAAGATTTTTTTCTCAGAAATAATCGGAAACCCTGGGCTTGTAATATTAGATGTTGATGCGGTTGCAAAAATGTGTCAGGAACATTCGATTTTGTTCATGGTGGATGGTACGTTTAATACCCCTTATTTGATGGCGCCTGTTAAGAATGGGGTGAATATTATTATTCATTCTCTTACTAAATGGATGGGAGGACATGGCGTTGCGATTGGTGGGGTCGTGGTAGATGGTGGTAATTTTGACTGGGGTAGCACGGATAAATTTCCCACGATTTCTGAGCCACATTACGCAATGGACGGTATCAATTTTTACGAGGAATTTGGACCGGTTGCTTTTACGGCTAAATTTCGTGCTGAAGCAATGTATAATTTTGGGCCGTGTCTTGCCCCTATGAACGCGTTTCATATTCTGCAAGGGCTGGAAACACTACCCCTTAGAATGCAGCGTCATATTGAAAATACACAAGAGCTGTTAAAATTTCTTATATCACACGAACAAATCTCTTGGGTTCGTCATCCCTCACTGCCAGAGCATCCGCAACATGAACTTGCAGCAGAAATGCTTCCAAGGGGAGCCGGCTCCATCATTACCTTTGGAATAAAGGGGGGACGTGATGCGGGAAAGAAATTTATTGAAACAGTTACATTATCATCTCACCTTGCTAACGTTGGGGATGCAAAGACACTTGTTATTCACCCTGCCAGCACAACACATTCACATATAGATTCACAAAGCATGTTATCAGCAGGTCTTACCGATGATATGATAAGATTATCTGTTGGCTTAGAAGATATTTCCGATATTATTTCTGATTTTGAACAAGGGTTAAAAGCAGCTAGCAAGCTGTAGGTAAACTGGTGTTTTAGGATGGCTTTATGAAATTAACAGTGAATGGGCATTCAACCTATATCTCTACTGGCGGCAAAAAACCATCCATGGGAAATCAGGCTATTATCTTCTTGCCTGGAAGCGGCCAAAGCCATCTTACATTTGTTTTGCAAACACGGTTTTTTGCATTTGCAGGGTATGATGTTTATGCGCCTGATTTTCCAGGTCATGGATTATCAAAAGGAAATCCTCTTGAAACTATTGAGGAAATGGCAGATTGGATTGCTGTGTTAATGGTTAAGTGTAATCTTAAATCAGCTATTATAGTAGGTCATTCACAAGGATGTCTTGTTGCCATGTCATTGGCACATAAATATCCCGATTTAGCTGAAAAACTGATTTTGATTGCAGGTGCATTACAAATAAAAGTGAATGATTATCTGCTTGATAAATCTTACAGCTCAATGCCGCTAGCAGTTAAAATGATGACAGAATGGGGTCATGGCAGGCAGGGTCATTTTTTTGCAGCATCCCAGCCCGGTCATTCACTCCTAGGTATTGGACGCGAATTAATGATGGCAAATGCACAAGATGCGTTATCTGCTGATCTGCTTGCCTGTAATCAGTTTGATGCGAATAATATTGCAGCAGAAATTGAGGTGCCAGTCTTATGTATTCTTGCACAAGATGATAAGATGACGCCTGTTAAATTGGGTATTAAAATGTCAGATTCATTTAAAAATTCAATGTGTGTTAAAATCGCACAATCCGGTCATATGCTACCGATCGAAAAACCAGATGATGTTAATAGCTCAATTCAAAAATTCCTAAATTAATCGCTTATAATTAGAGGCATAATAATGATAGCTGCTAAGATACAATTCAAGAGAATCGCGGTTATTGGTGCAGGCACAATGGGAAGTGGTATTGCTGCTCAGATAGCAAATGCCGGGCTAGATGTGTTGCTACTAGATTTGGCGGCAAAGCATGAGAATGAGATGAGTCCAGCAGAGGCAGCTATAGAGCGGCTTATTAAGTCTGATCCCCCCCAGCTGGTATCAAAAAAAGTGTCAAAACACATCCAAACAGGCACCATTGAAAGTGATTTTGAGGCATTAAAAGATTATGACTGGATTATAGAGGCGGTGGTAGAACGCCTTGATATTAAAAAATCACTTTATTCACGCTTGGACAGCATAATAAAGAGTGAGTGTGTTGTAACATCTAACACATCCTCAATTCCGATCGCGGTTTTAATGGAGGATATGTCTGTTGCATTCCAACAGAGATTTGCCATCACACATTATTTTAATCCTGTTCGTTATATGCGTTTGCTTGAATTAGTTGTTGGCGATCACACCCGCATGGATATTGTGGACGCGCTTGCTGATTTCAATGATGTGGTGCTTGGAAAAGGGGTGGTTAGATGTAACGATACACCTGGGTTCCTTGGGAACAGATTAGGTGTTTACGCTATGCAAGTTGGCTTGTTTGAAGCTTTAAGACGCAATATCCCCTTTGATGATGCAGATGCTATTCTTGGTAGACCAATGGGCATACCAAAGACAGGCGTTTTTGGGTTATATGATTTGATCGGAATTGACCTTATGTCAGATGTGGTCTCATCCATGCGCCAAATTCTGCCAGATCAGGATGATTTTCAGAAAGTGGGCACTGACCCTGACCTAATAACCTCTTTTATAAAAACAGGCTATACAGGCCAAAAGGGGTTGGGCGGATTTTATGTAGAAAACCCATCGGGTAGGCAGGTTAGGGAAGTATCACAAAATCACAACTCAGATAGAAAATGGCGCGATATTAATCCGTTGCCAGAAATTGCTGAAAAAGCAGCCAAAGCACAAAGTGAGCAGGAAGAAGCATTATTAGTGCTGGTTCAAGATAATAGCAAATATGGCGAATTTGCCCGTTCTGTTTTGGCCCATATTTTTTGTTATGCAGGTCAGCTATTAGGCACTATAACGACCAACCCACAAGATATCGATGATGCAATGAAATTGGGGTTTAACTGGCAACGTGGCCCGTTTGAGATGATTGATGCTATCGGGGGTGAGAACTTACGTCGATTAATAGGGGATGCAGGCCTTACTATGCCTTCCGCGCTTCAATCTGGAAAACCATTTTATCAGGTCAATGAAGGTATCGTTTCTGTGCGTGATAGTGATAGAGGGTATGTTCCTATAAGTCTACCAGAAGGCTCCTTCAGGCTTCAAATTCTAAGGCGCGCTTTGCCAGTCCTGTCTGAGAATAATGATGCAAGCTGTTTTTTAATTGAAAATAACATGCGCCTTGTTGAGTTCCATTCAAAGGCTAATGCACTTCGCCCAGGGACTGTTAAAATGCTGGAATATGTAGCAAGTGACCCTGGTAGCGGGGTTATTATCCATAATGATGCGCAACATTTTTCGGCAGGCGTGGATTTGAATCATTTCAGATCTCTTATTGAAAATAGCGAATGGCCAGAAATGGACGAATTTCTGGGGGATTTTCAGAAAGTCGTATCAAAACTCAAATATTTACCAGTGCCAGTAATTGGCGCGCCATCTGGTCTTGCTATCGGTGGCGGATTTGAGGTGTTGGCGCATTGTGATGCGCTTGTAGCTCATACTAATTCGACATTTGGTCTAGTGGAGGCTGGGGTTGGCTTATTGCCAGCTGGGGGAGGGGTGAAGCAAACCTATCTTCGCTGGTTTAACAAAACGCAAGACTGGGATGAAGCTGCTTGGAAATGCTGGATGCAGATAGGTTACGGCAAAATAGGCACGTCGCCTGATATGTCTGCGCGTTATTGTTACTTCTTGCCAGACAAGGATCGCCAAGTAATGAATAAGGATAGAATATTTGAAAAGGCCTGCGCTTTAAATCTAAATATGCAGGAGGCATATACCCCGCCAGAAATACCAACATTCAAACTGGCTAATCCAACTATGCGCGAGAAAATGCATGCCTTTATGGAAAATGGCGTATCACAGGGCATCTTTACACCACATAATCTAACAACCGCCATGGCGATAGCAGATGTAATTGTTGCAAAAGATGGGGAGAGGCAATCCATCACCGAACAAGACATGTTCGCAAGAGAACGTGCGAATTTTATTAAACTCGCAAAAACGCCCCAAACGCTTTCTCGTATCGCATCTTTACTTGATTCAGGAACGGCAGAGCAGAATTAAACGTCCACTTCTAGCCCCTAACAGGATAAATGCGATAGCCGGAATATTATTCAATATCCTGCAAAGATTGCCGGAGTAAGTATTTCTGAATTTTTCCGGTTGATGTTTTAGGGATTTCTTGAAAAATTATTGTTTTTGGTGCTTTGAACCCCGCTAAATGCTGACGGCAAAAAGCAATAATATCTTCTTCGGTAGCAGTTATATTTTGTTTCATCTCAACAAATGCGCATGGGGTTTCGCCCCATTTCTCATCTTTTTTAGCGACCACTGCTGCAAATGCAATTCCTTCATGGCGATATAATACATTTTCAAGTTCCACAGATGAGATATTCTCTCCTCCTGAGATGATAATGTCTTTTAGTCTATCTTTAATTTCCAAATAGCCCGTATCATGACGAATGGCTAAATCGCCTGACCTAAAAAAGCCATCAGATAGGCTTTCTTCGGTTGCTTTTTGGTTCTTATGATACCCTTTCATAATGGTATTAGAGCGAATAACAATTTCGCCAATTGTCTTGCCATCTGCTGGCACAGGGTTGTTAGTATCACGGTCTAGCACATCAACCATTTCTGTATGTGTGAACTGTACGCCCTGCTGCGCTTTAATTGCGGCTTGTTCTGCAAAATCAAGCTGGTTCCATTTGTCCTGCCATACACATTGCACAACATGTCCATAGGTCTCTGTTAATCCATATACTTGCATAACCCTAAATCCAAGCGCCTCTATTTTTTGTAAAATAGCGGCAGGAGGTGGTGCACCAGCAGTCATTACTTGCACAGGCCAAGCAGGCTTAAACTGAAACTGTGCTGGTGCATTAACAAGCATACCTAAAATGATGGGGGCACCCCCAAAATGAGTGACTTTATGTGTTTTTATTAAACCAAAGATGGCTTCTGCTGTAAGCTGGCGTGTGCAAATGACGGTAGCCGCAAGTAAGCTCATCATCCAAGCATGTCCCCACCCATTACAATGGAACATAGGTACTGTATATAGATAGGTTGGATGCATCTGCATGTGCCATGCAGGAATTGTCCCCATCGCCATTAAATAAGCTCCTCGGTGGTGATACACCACCCCTTTTGGAAGCCCACCCGTGCCGGAGGTATAGTTAAGACATACAGCATCCCATTCATCATCTGGGAGCCGCCATTTAAATTCTGCATCGCCTTCTTCTATGAGTTGCTCATAGTTGCAGGTGCCAATGGGTGTTGCAGAAGCGCTTAAGCTATCTTGTTGGTCAATAATATCAATTATCTCAAATTCAGTGTAATCAGCTTGTGATATTGCAGATGAGACTGTTTTTGAAAAACTGGCATCTGTGATAAGTATTCTTGGTTCTGCATGCTCAAAAATATAAGCTATTGTATCCGCATCTAGCCTGATATTTACCGTGTTTAGAACACCGCCAGCCATTGCAACAGCAAATTGGCACTCAAATAACTCAGGGGTGTTAGCAGCGATTACCGTTACAACCTCACCTTTTTGTAAGCCATGTTTTTGCAAGGCAGAGGCAAGTCTCACGCACCGCTCATAAGTATCGTTCCAGCTATATTTTCGCGCCCCATAAATAAGGGAGACCCTTTCTGGATAGAGTTTAGAGGTGCGCTCTAAAAAAGATAATGGACTTAGTGGAACGTAATTTGCCTCACATTTTGACATAAAGGCAGCGTTTAATTCATCGATATTCTTTGCCATTTGACTTCCTGAAACATAGTATTTTCTGACATTAGGTGATGATGGGTCAAATTTATAATCACTTCAATGCAAAAGTTTAAAATATTATATTTGTCATCTAAGGAATAATATTATTAATATCATTTAGTCAAACTCAGCAGGCAAATTCATTAAGCAAATTGGTTAGGCAAATTTGATGAGACAAAATTAGTTAAAAAAAATTAGTCAAATAATAAATGAGTTGATAAACTTTTGTTTCAGCGTGATAGCAGGAATTTATGATATGGCAAAATCTGGGCTAAAACAGCCAGAAATAGAGCTTTCAAAGCGAATTTCAGACGAGATTAAGACAACAACCTGTTATATGTGCGCATGTCGATGTGGCATTAAAGTATATTTAAAAGATGGCAAGGTTAAATATATTGAAGGCAATCGTGAGCACCCGGTAAATAAGGGTGTGTTATGCGGCAAAGGTGCTGCTGGTATTATGCAACATTACTCCCCTGCAAGATTGCAGGCACCGCTCAAGCGAGTGGGGCCACGCGGTTCAGGCGAGTTTGAAGAAATTAGCTGGGATGAAGCGCTTACACTTGCGACATCATGGCTTTCTGAAATAAGACATAGCGACCCTAGAAAATTAGCGTTTTTTACTGGCAGAGATCAAAGTCAGGCTTTAACCGGATGGTGGGCCTCTCAGTTTGGAACGCCTAATTTTGCGGCTCATGGCGGGTTTTGCTCTGTTAATATGGCAGCCGCAGGTCTGCATACTTTTGGGGGTTCTTTCTGGGAGTTTGGGGAGCCTGATTGGGATTTAACAGAATATTTTATGCTTTGGGGCGTTGCAGAAGATCATGCCTCTAACCCCATTAAAAGAGCGATAGGAAAGCTGAAGAAAAGGGGGGTTAAGATTACGGTTATTAATCCTGTTAGAACTGGATATGGAGCAGTCGCTGATGAATGGATTGGGATTAAGCCAGGAACAGATGGATTATTCGCTGGTGCATTAATACAACAGCTATTAGCCAATCACGCAATTGATACAGATTACCTGCAACGCTATACAAATGCAACTTGGCTTGTTGTAAATGCACCAGATGATTCGGATCATGGTCTTATTGCAAGAGATGATGAAGGCAATCCATTTGCGTATGATTTACAGTGTAATTCACTTGTTAGTGCTAATCAGAAATCACAAAATCATGCGTTGCATGGTGAGTATGAACTTGCAGATGGTCGGGTTGCAACGCCTTCTTTTGCTTTGGTGGCAGACAGATTTTTAAGCAAGGAATATTCCTTAGAAACAGTAAGCTTAAAAACAGGTATCGCAGAAGAAACCATTATCAGGATATCAGATGAGTTAGCAAAAGCGGCTTTTGATAAAGAAGTGCGTTTGGAACAGGAATGGACAGATTGGACAGGAACACAGCATAGTGAAATGGTTGGAAGACCTGTTTCTATGCATGCAATGCGCGGTATATCTGCACACTCCAATGGTTTTAATAGTTGCAGGATAATTCACTATTTGCAGATAATGTTAGGGGCAATTGATTGTCCTGGCGGATTTAGATATAAGCCGCCATTTCCAAAAGCAGTGCCGCCAGCCTTGCGCCCTGCTGGCAAGCAAGGTGATGTCACCCCTGGAAAGCCGCTACCAGGGCCGCCATTAGGCTTTGTTACATCCCCATCTGATTTGCTTGTAGATGATGAAGGCAGCGCGCTCAGGATAGATAAGGCATATTCATGGGAAGCGCCTTTTGCTGCTCATGGATTAATGCATTTGGTGATACATAACGCGGCAAATCAGACACCTTATAATGTGGATTTACTTTTTTTATATATGGCCAATATGGGCTGGAATTCATCTATGGATATTCCAGAAACACTTCGAAACCTAACAAAAATCAATCCTGAAACTGGCGAATATGCCATACCAAGAATAATTTATTCGGATGCATATTACTCGGAAACAGTTGCTTATGCAGATCTCATTCTTCCAGATACCACCTATCTTGAGAGGTGGGATGCCATATCACTACTCGACAGACCAATATCTGAGCCTGATGCCGCAATTGATGCGATAAGACACCCTGTCGTAGAAGCTGATAGAGATGTTCGCCCATTTCAGACTGTGTTGATAGAATTAGGAGCGCGCCTTGGCTTGCCAGGGATGGTAAATGATGATGCGAGTGCTAAATATGCTGATTATGCTGATTACCTTGTAAATCATGAGAGAGGCGCTGGCATAGGCCCATTATCTGGCTGGCGTGGAAAAAAGGGAGAGCAATCTGGTATAGGCGCTCCAAACCCAGAACAGCTCAAGAAGTATCAGGAAAATAATTGTTTTTTCTCAAGCCCAGTTCCTGTGGATGCACGCTATTTTAAACAGGCTAATAAAGCCTATCTTGCATGGGCAAAAAATCAGGGTTTTATTGGCACAGAAAAGCCAATAATATTTGAACTATATAGTGAGGCATTGCAAAAATTCAGATTAGCGGCGGATGGAAAAATTAATCCTACACCGCCTGCGATACATCAAAAAAGGATAGTTGCGTTTTTTGATCCAGTTGCATTTTGGTATCCGCCATTTGAAGAAAGCTGTCTAGATGAAAAACATTACAGCTTTCATGCCATAAGCCAACGCCCGATGAATATGTATCATTCATGGGGCTCTCAGAATGCGTGGCTTCGTCAGATCACCAATGCCAATAAGTTATATATGAATTCTAAGAGGGGGGCTGATTTAGGGCTTGCAGATGATGATTGGATTGAAGTCTCAAGTCATATTGGCACAGTAATTTGCCAGGTAAAATTAATGGCTGGTTGTCAGCGAGATACTGTTTGGACTTGGAATGCAATTGGTAAAAGAGCAGGGGCATGGGGGATTGATAATAACTCTCCGGAAATAAAAAAAGGGTTCCTTCTAAATCATCTGATCTCAGCCCTATTGCCAGAAAAAGAGGGTGGGTATCATTACAGTAATTCAGACCCTATCACAGGCCAAGCGGCTTGGTATGATTTAAAAGTACATATTCAAAAAGCTAAGCCATCTTCTGAGCAACGCTCCGAGCCCTATTTTGCACCTATTAATGCTGATACAAAGCCAAGGGGATGATGCAGCGTGCTTTTTATGTTTGCCAGAGAGCATTGCAGGGAGAATTCCAGGGAGAAATAAAGTGACCAATTTGCCTTCTCAGACCGATAAAAAACTTGGGTTGCTGATAGACCTTGATATTTGCGTTGGATGTCATGGCTGCGTTACAAGTTGTAAGGAATGGAACAGCACGGATGATATGTTGCCATTATCTGACTTTGATTCCTATGGTGATTCCCCAGATGGGGTATTCCTTAACAGGGTGCATGGATATGAGGTAAATGATGGTATTACAGCCCAGACAGTTCATTTCCCGCGTTCATGTCTTCATTGTGAACAGCCAGAATGTGTGAGTGTTTGTCCAACAGGCGCAAGTTATAAAAGACAGGAAGATGGCATTGTACTGGTTAATCCAGAAACCTGTATAGGCTGTAAGCTTTGCTCTTGGGCTTGTCCTTATGGCGCACGCGAATATGACCATAATCAGGGCATTATGAAAAAATGCACTCTTTGTGTGGATAGAATTTATAATGAAGAGCTTGCAGAGGAGGACAGAAAACCTGCTTGTGTGCTTGCATGTCCGACGAGCGCTAGATTATTTGGTGATTTTTCTGATCCGCATAGTGAAGTGTCGATTTTGTCTCAAGAGCGGGGCGGTGTCACGCTTATGGAATCACTAGGTTACAAGCCAGTTAATAGATACCTTCCGCCACGCAAAAAACAAATCTCAGATAGGGGCGAGAACACTAATGGGCACTATTCATCTGGTTCTAAAATTCGCTCAAGCAATGCGGTTTCAGATAATTTTTTCTCTTGGTTAGATAAGAAATTATCATAATGCAGTTAGTAAATAGGCGCAAAATGTTGTCAGATAATCCTCATATAGTTAGGTATAGAGAATGAATCCTGCATATTCTGTCATTTTATTTACGGTTTTGTCTGGTGTTGGCTATGGCCTTTTGGCTGTGCTTGGGCTTTTATGTTTGTTCAGTCTTAACGCGTCATCAGTATTAATGAACATATCCGTTCTTTTAATTTCACTTATATTAATAACCGCTGGGCTCGTCTCCTCTACTAGCCATCTGGGGCGGCCAGAGCGGGCATGGAGAGCGCTTAGCCAGTGGCGAACATCATGGTTATCACGTGAAGGTGTGCTGGCTGTTTTAACCTATGTGCCAGTCTTTTTACTTGCGCTTATCTGGGGCACTGAGTTTATGCCAGAAAATTCATTATTATGGGCCGAATTATGGAAAGACGAAATCCAAACCTATATTTCGGTAATTGGAGGTTTTGCAGCGTTATTTGCTATATCAACTGTTTATTGTACCGGGCAGATATATGCAAGCTTGCGGACAATTCCAGCATGGCATTATTCCCTTACAACACCTATATATTCCGTGCTTTCAATTACAAGTGGTCTTGTACTATGGATATTTTTGAGTGCGTTGTTTGGGTATGAAATAAATCAAATCATAATGGTTATAACGATAGGTATGTTAGAAGCATCACTCATATTAAAATGGTTGTATTGGCGTTATGTTGATAGCGCAGAATTTGGCGTTACTAAGGCAGATGCTATCGGCTTTGAAACCCAAACACAGGTGCAAAATTTAGAGCCGGCAAACCAAACACAAAATTATCTTATGAGGGAAATGGGCTATCATGTTGCACGCAAACACGCTCAGAAATTACGCCGTTATGCGGCTTTGGCGGGTTTTGTTATGCCCACTTTGTTCCTGTTGCTTGTTTTTGTTAATTTTAGCCACGCATTGGTTTTTAGCTTTGCTGCAATCATAAGTTTACTGTTCGGGCTTATAATCGAACGGTGGCTTTTTTTTGCCGAGGCAAAACATATCGTTACGCTTTATTACTAAATTTGAAGCGTTTATTATCTATCAGTTTTAAAAGTCGCTGATGCCCATAGTGACTCCCAAATCGCTCCTTCTGGGTTTAGGCTGGGATCAATTTTTCGGATAATTACAGAATCTATTAAATAGCGTGTATCAGGATTAGTATGGAGGAGGAATTTACCATATTGATCTGTTTTCCCAATTGATTTTTGCACATCACCTTCTCTATCTTTGGCAAAAATAGAGAGTTGCGCATTTGGATTTGGCTTTCCGTCATAATAAAGCGTGAATTCTATCTGTCCTTCGAAGGTATTGGTTGAATCCGTGTTCTCCAATACCCATTCGAGTTCCATTCCTGAATATTTATCAGTGCCGTTACTGCTTCTAACCAAGACATAGCTTTTAGCAAATCTTGTATAGCTCTCCTTAAAGCCTGTTTTAGGATATTTGGCAGCTAAATGCTGGTTTGGTATCTCAGAAAACCCCTTTTCTTTAGCAAAGCTAACAAATTTATCAAAATCATTATAGGTCAAATAAGTAGCTGTTGATTGGTGTACTATTACAGATAATCCGCCATGAAGAGGAATAATATTTAATGCTGGCCGATCACCAATTCTTCCATTTATTTGCTGAACGCCTTTGAGGATATAATCTCGAACCTAGTAAAATTATTCTCTATATACGGCATTTCATAACCGGTAAAATCTTGTCCAACAAATAATGAGGCACTTAAAATATCGCCCTGAACAAGCGTGTATTTTTTTGGCTCAATCCAAAATTCATGTCCAATTGCTGGTAGCGCAATAAAACATAGAATAGTGATAATGTTTGCAAATATAATGCGTATTTTATATACCACACTCATTTATCACCTTCTTACCTCGTCAGAAATATTGTTATGTTTTACAAATTTATGAATCAATTCCATGTTCTGCTTTATAAACCGATCTTACATTTATTTATAGCATTTATAATTACTTTAATAGGCAGTGTAAATCAGTCTTCATTCGGACATGAAATCACCCCAGCCATTGCTGAGTTATCTTTTAGAGAAGATTCAGTTCAGATTGATATTGCGCTTTCGATTGAGCTGTTTTTGGCAGATATTGATGCCTCCTCTGCGAGTGATACAAATGAAACAGAAAAGTCAGATATTTATGATGAGTTGCGTGGGCTCAAAGGCGAGGAAATAAAGCAGTTATTTGAAAACAGATATTCTTCTTTTTCTGATCTCATTACATTGCGCTCACAACAACAAGTGCTACCCGCGCAATTAGCATCTATATTAGTAGTTGAAAATGATAATGTTATATACCCTCGTGAGAGCAGAATTACATTAATCGCACCGATTAATAACGATGATACGCAAATTGAATTTGGGTGGGATAAAAGATTAGGCCCGCTTATTATCAGGCAAGTATCAGATAGTGTTACTGACATACCAGCTAAAACAGATGACCAGCTCTTTTCTGCATATCTAGCTCCAGGAGAGCTAAGCGCACCCATCCTTCGAGATGGTATTACCACTGTTTCTACTCCAGAATTAATTGTGGATTATATTATTATCGGCTTTGAGCATATAATACCAAAAGGCCTTGATCATATTTTATTTGTTCTTGGATTGTTTTTATTTGCAGTACAGTTTTCCCAGCTAGCGGTTCAGATATCTTTATTTACTATCGCACATACTATAACGCTCGCATTAGCTAGCCTCAGCATTGTATCTGTGCCATCCAGCATCGTTGAGCCGCTTATCGTATTATCCATAAG
>OZSS01000658.1_pt1 | contig 16626 bp, 12 predicted proteins | sample 1779911 | NCBI WGS metagenome assembly OZSS01 (sample SAMEA2603589, study PRJEB24840) | metagenome | biome: Water; feature: Photic zone; material: Seawater sample | place: Mediterranean Sea | collected 2013-11-12 | depth 10 m | reverse complement strand
CGAGGCCCTCAACTGGATTCAGCAACGTTTAAATTAAAACTTACCAAACACACAATTAATAGATCCAATATCTGGACAAACTTACCCCATTTAAAAATTAATTCATCAAATAACTTGCACCTATTCTAAATTCATTCATTTGAACACTAAGAATAGAACCACAAAGAAAGATTTGATGAACGCTGATTTAATTAGAAACATTGCTATTATTGCCCACGTTGACCATGGCAAAACCACACTTGTCGACTGCCTGCTGAAACAAAGTGGAACTTTTAGAGAAAACCAATCCACTGAAGAACGCATGATGGATTCCATGGATCTCGAAAGAGAAAAAGGGATTACCATCAAGGCAAAAAATACAGCGATCAAGTGGACCGACCCTAAAGACGACAAAACATACACTATTAACATTGTAGATACTCCTGGACACGCCGACTTTGGTGCAGAAGTTGAACGGGTCATGAAAATGGTTGATGGGGTTCTTCTCCTCACTGATGCCGTTGGTGGCCCGCAAGCGCAAACTCGTTGGGTACTCAAAAAAGCCCTCAGTCAAGGACTCAAAACTATTTGTGTGATAAACAAAATTGACCGAGATACCGCCCGATCTGAATGGGTGCACGATAAAGTTCTCGAACTCTTTTTAGACTTAGAGGCCGATGATGATCAATTCAACGCCCCCTTTCTTTATGCCTCAGCCAAAAATGGTTTTGCCGATAAAGAGGTAAACGGCCCAAGAGAAAACATGTCTGCTCTCTTTGAAACTATCGTTGAGCGTATTCCTCCTCCCATTATTGAAACTGGTGACTTTCGAATGCTTGTTTCCAATATCGAGTGGGATGACTATGTCGGACGTATGGCAATTGGTAGAATACTCTCTGGAGAGATCAAACAAGGACAAACCATTCACGCCCTACACAAAGATGGCTCTACTAAACGTGTAAAAATCACTAAAATGAAAATGTTTTCCGGCTTAAAAACAGACGACATAGAAATAGCCCATGCAGGGGACATTGTCGGCATTGCTGGATTTGATAATATCGATATCGGTGACACCTTATCCCTAAGCCCTGAGGGAGAGAGACTTCCTTTTGTTGAAATAGACCCCCCTACTATCCAAATGGAATTCTCCGTAAACGATGGTCCACTCGCTGGACAAGACGGCAAAAAAGTCACCTCAAGACAAATCAAAGAGCGACTAGAAAGAGAAATGCAGTCTAATATTTCAATTTCCCTTGAAGAGGCGACGGAAAGCACACGCTTTCTTGTCAACGCCCGTGGATCCATGCAGATTGCCGTATTAGTAGAAACTATGCGTCGAGAAGGGTTTGAACTACTTGTTTCAAGACCCACTGTACTCTATAAAGAAATTGATGGTAAACGCTGTGAACCTTATGAACAAATTTGGGTTGAAATCACTGAAGATGCCCTCGGAGGTGTCATGGAAAACCTATCCAAGCGGAAAGCAAAAATAACTAATCTTGAGCACCACAATGCAGGCGTAACCGTTGAAGCCGAAGTACCTACTCGAGGAATTATTGGCTTTGAAAGCGATTTAACCACTATGACTTCAGGCCACGGTGTGATGAGCCATTCTTACTTAGAATACCGTCCCTATTGCGGTGAGATTAATACACGACTTACTGGAACTCTTGTCAGTATGGATCAGGGTAAATCTATGCCATATGCTCTTGATATGATTCAAAATCGAGGCAAACTCTTTATTGCTCCAAGTGAAGGTGTCTATGAAGGACAAATCATTGGAGAGAATCCACGAAAAGAAGACCTTCCCGTTAATCCGACAAAGGCCAAGCAACTGGATAATATGCGTGCTTCTGGATCCGACAAGGGCATCCAACTAGCTCCCCCGCAAAGATTTTCTCTGGAACGAGCCATTGAGTATATCACATCTGATGAACTCGTAGAAGCCACTCCTAATCACCTTCGACTCCGCAAGCGAATACTCGATTCAAATGTTCGGAGAAAATTAGCCAAGGCAGAGAAAAAATAAGGGCTTATGCACAATGCTTAGTTTGCTTAATCAAACTAATAATCTGTATTCGCTAACAAACTTTTCAAATGTGCAACGTAGGCTTCAGGGCCACCACTTTCGTATCCGGTGATTCCTAGAATTGAGCCTTCAGCATCTACTAAGATGATTGTAGGAAAACTATTCACACCGTATTGATCCAATAGCCTATAATTTTGATCGAGAAGAGATTCCTCCAGTTTTACACCACGAGGAAAATCAACCGTCATCAGGATTAAGTACTCATCCGCATAATCAATAAAAGCTGGTTTAGAAAAAACCTCCTTTTTAAGTTTAATGCACCAGCCACACCAATTCGATCCAGTAAAGTCCATCAAAATAGGCTTCCCTTCTTCCTTTGCCATTGCCTTAGCCTCAGAAAAATCGGTCAACCAATTTGCAGAATTCTCTGCACTCAAGTTCGTATCAGTATCAATATTTTTTTGATTGATCGATGAATATAAAAAAATCGCACCAATGATGATGCTAATTAATAACAAAAATTTCATATATATACAATAATACTAAAACTAAAGTTGTCAGTATATTAAAACTTAAAGATTTGATTGGAAAAATCAAAAAAATATACTATTTTATATATAATGAATTTTTTAATATTAATCATCATACCAATTATAGTTGGTTTATACGCGCAAATGCGTATCAAAAGTGCCTATAATAAAAATATTAAACGTCAATCTAGAGGACGAATTACCGGTAGAGAAGCCGCGCAAGCTGTTATGCAAAGTGCCGGAATCAATGATGTAGAGATAGTTGAATGCCGTGGAGAGTTGACTGACCACTACGACCCCACTCATAAAAGACTCGCTCTCAGTGCTCAAAACTATCGTGGGTCTAGTCTCGCGGCCTTAGGAGTCGCCGCTCACGAAGCCGGTCACGCCATTCAGCACAAACAGCAATATGCGCCACTCAATTTGAGAATGGCACTCGTCCCAGTCACAAATTTTGCCTCTCAACTATTACCCATGGTTATGTTTGGCGGATTCTTTTTCGGTTTGGGCCCTATGTTACTTAATATTGGTATTTTCGTCTATTTAGTCCTAACCATTTTCCAACTGATCACTCTGCCCGTAGAATTTGATGCCAGTGTCCGAGCAAAAAAACAACTGGTTGGACTCGGAATCATTGAAGCAGATGAAATTAAAGGCGTTAATGAGACCCTCGATGCCGCGGCGTTCACTTATGTCGCTGCCTTTATTTCAAGTCTTGGTTGGTTACTCTACATGCTCGCTCAAAGACGATAGCTTTCCCCGCCCCTTCAGTCATTCACATTAATCCAAGAGTTGTTTATAATAGGACTCTTAAAACTTTTATCATAAATTGTACCCCATAAAAAATATTCAGTCAAAAATCGCATACACAGCAAAAAAATCACTCTGCTGTTTGCTTATCAGTATAGCTTTATCAAGTACTACATATGCCGTTATTCTTTATAGTGGTGATAATAATGCTAATTTAACTGCTCCCGACACAGCCCGAGAAGCTGCTTTCAACTCTACTGCTAAAATATCTAATGCAGATGGAAGTGGCATTGTTGGCTCGGCAGTACATATTCAAGGAAAGTATCTTCTCACCGCAGAACATGTGCTCTACAAAGATGTTACTCCGAGACGAACATATATCACATTTGATGGCATAACCTATTGGGAAATTGATCTTAATTTTTTACCAATTCAAATCGGTACCGCTGACTTAGTATTATTCAAACTGATACAAAATCCAAATCTTCCCTCAAATTCCCTATACAGTTCCACTAATGAACGATTCAAAACAGGCACCTTAATCGGTTGGGGCTATGGGAGAGACCCAAGCCAAATTGCAGAAACGGGGACGACTCGCTCTTGGAATTGGGGTAATACTTCAACTATTTTTAAACGCTGGGGTACAAATCGTATTGAAAATACCGGCAACACAAACATTGGCGGAAAAACCTATGATTACTTGCGAACACAATTAGACTCTAATCAAGGCAACAACGAAGCCGCTTTCGCCTACTTTGATTCGGGTTCAGGCCTTTTTGTTTCCAATTCAGGCACATGGCAACTCGCAGGTATCACAACCGCAGTAACCTCTGTCACCCCTAGTAACAGTTCCACCTTTGCATCATCTTCCGCAGACTCCAATTACTTCGTTCGCATTTCTCAATACCGACAAACTATTTTAAATAACATACCTGATACCTCCACCTATGCAGGTTGGGCGATTGACCAAAGTTTATACGGTACAGATGCAGAAACAACCGCTGATCCCGATCAAGATGGCTTGGATAATCAATCTGAATTCAATTTAGGTACAAATCCAAATAATGCCGATACTTCAAATGATGGATTGAGCGACAAAGATCTCGTTGATTATGGATTAGATCCTAATGTTGATCATACACTTCTCTATAATGCAATCGTACAAAGTATTGCTGACTTAAGAGCAGGGGCTACAATTATTGAAGTTATCAATAATCAAGCAACCATCACACTTAAACTCGAATCCAGTAATGATTTAGAATCTTGGTCTGAGACAGGCGATAATACAACTCTTCAAGTATCTACTAGTAATGACGCCCAATTCTACCGCTTTAAACTAAGCGATTAAAATATAGCATCAGTGCTTAGGACTTGACCCAAAACAAAATCACCCAAGAGTTAAACCTTTAATTAATTACACTGTTTAATTAATCGTGTCGGGCCGTAGCGCAGTCTGGTAGCGCACTTGCATGGGGTGCAAGGGGTCGCAAGTTCAAATCTTGTCGGCCCGACCATGCCTTACCTTGAAGTAAAAATTCCAATCTTAAAGAAGGGGCGTAATTTCGATAGGATTAAGACTATTAAGAACTTCAGATACCTAGCTTTTTAAATTAGCTTAAAATTCTTCTAGCATTTTTGGTACCCCTCTTCTGAGAGACTGTGCTAGCCTACGAATTTACCCGTAGGGCTCCCCCCACATGCGCAACTCATAATGCTAATTTTATTTAGTAGAATTTTGTTTTCGAATGGCAAAACCAAGAGTAATAATTCCCAAGATTAAAGCATAAGTTGTTGGTTCTGGAACTACGACACCAGTGATTGCGATGTTGTCTACCCGAAACTGCCCGTTGGCCCCAACATTTTCATTAGCTATTCTAAATGCAGCAGTTTCGCCACTCTCTAAAATATAATCATCTAGACCAGAAATAGTGATAGAAAATGCAGTAGTACTTGCGGAAATGTCTGTTTGAGAAAAAATTTCTCTTTGCGTAACATTGTCGCTGAGATCACTAGATGGTGAAAAGTGAGATACTTTTAATGCAACATTACTAGCTGTGCCCCATTGTCTCTTAGCATGAAAGAGTATTCTATCTAATTCGTAATCATCAGCAGCATTGTTAGTAATACTAAAATCAATAAATCGAGTATTACCTGTGCTGTTGATAATAAAACCATTGGATAATGGATTCAAATCACTTTCAGCTACAGCAAAAAGATTACCGTAAGATAAAGCCGTTCCACCAAGATTAGCGCCGTCACTAATTGAATGCCCAGCACCTGCAGAAGCAGAATCGCTAACCGAAGTGCCTACTATGCCAGAAAAATCTTCGAGCAGTGTGTCAGCTACTGTGTCATTACTGTTGTCAAAATCATTCCAACCGACAAGTACTACTTGTGCATATGAAAATGAAACAAAAAAGAAAATAGAGTAAAATAGTAGTAAATTTTTCATAATGAGGTAAAGAAGTATAAATTAAATTGAACAAACTAGACAATCGAGTCAATAGTTTGACATATAGGATATTAATCTAAAAACACTTTGTGGTAATTTAAAAACAAAACGCTAATTTTGAGATGCTTTTTGAATAATTAGCGTGTCATATGCTTTTAAACAAACCTCATTCGGTAATTTCATATTATTAGAAAAATCAAACCACTCTTCATTATGTAAATCTATTTTTACATCTTTATTTTGGTAATTGAATAAAAAGTAATAATTCTCGTTTTTTGAATCTCGTCTTCTAAGAACAACTCCTTCAGGTAAGCTCATTCCCTCGTGACTATCTTCAAGTTTATTTTCTTTTTTAAGACTCTTGTAAAAATTGACCAAAAGATCATCAGCAAATTCAGCTCCCAAATAATAGGAGCACCCTTTACCTGCTTTGTGTTTCGTAATAAGTGGAGAACCTTGATGCATGTCCGAATCAGCTTCTGCTAAACTATGAGCACCTTCTAAATTTAGTTGTTCAATAACCGTTGAGCAATTGCCATTGAGCTCTATTTCAAAAACAGACCTAGTATCTTTTACTTTCACAGACTCATCTGGAAATAGATAATCCATTCCTTCATTCCAAATACCAAATAATTTCCTAAACGATTTACCAGGAAATCCACCAATATGGCATAAGTTAGTTTCATTTACATAGGCCGTGAGAAAAGTACCCACTAGTATTCCGCCCTTATTAACAAAGTCATTTAATTTAGCCTCAATATCAGCATCAAGAATATACAAAGAGGGTATTACCAATAATTTATAGTCACCCAGACTAGATTTTTTCGATATCAGATCAACAGAAAGGCCTGCAGATGTGAGCGCATAATACTGTTTCTGGCAGTTTTGAGTGTAAAGATCGGAAGCAAAAGGGTAATTATCATTAATATTCGTAGGCCCTTTAGAAGCATCTAGTGCCCACCTACTTTCCCAATCATAAATAATTGCTGCCTCGGCTTTGGGGCAAATGCCCCCTTTGATTGATTCAAGTGATTTTAGCTCCCTTCCAATAGAAGCGCATTCCTTAAAAATTTGCGAAGCATTAGTACCTTCATGATCCACTACAGCTCCATGATATTTCTCAAAACCGCCACGTCCTTTTCTCCATTGAAAATAATGAATAGTATCCGCACCATTGGCCAATGCCTGCATGACCTCCTGTCTGTGTACGCCGGGTCGTTTTAATTTATTCACTTTAGACCAATTTACAGAACTGGGCGAACACTCCATTAACATCCAAGGCTTTCCACCCGACATTCCTCTCATCAAACTGTGAATAAAATCTGAAGCAATGGATCGCTTATGAACATCGTCTCTGTCATCATGAAGTGGGTATAAATCATTAGAAACAACATCAACTAACTCTGCCCATCGCCAATAATCAGTGTTATAATTAGTTGCCATGAAGTTGGTCGTACAAGGTACGCTAGCATCAACAGACTTTACCGAATCTATTTCATTTTTAATGAAAGACATATGCTGGTCATTCATAAATCTAAAAAAATCAACGGCTAAGGCATCAATACTAGCGTCTTGTAGTGGAATTTCAGACCAAGAAGAAAAAGAATGTCCCCAAAAGCGAGTCCACCATTTTCTATTTAAGTTTTCAAGTGTCTCATAGCGGTGCTTTAACCATTTGTGAAATTCTGATTTACATAAATCACAATAACAAACACCACTGAATTCATTACCAATATGCCAAAGGGCTAATGCTGGATGTCCTTTATATCGTTTAGCCAACATCCTGTTTATTTCAGTCACCTTGTTTCGGTAAATTTTCGAACTGAGACAATGGTTATGTCGATGCCCTGAGCTTTCCCTATTCCCTTTTGAATCAACTCTTCGAATCTCTGGATACTTTTCAGACATCCAAAAAGGCTTACTTCCACTAGGGGTTGCAAGAAAAACGAATAAGCCTTCATCAGCAAAGCGATCCATTACAGAATCTAACCAAGTGAAATTATATTGCCCTTCCTTCGGTTCAAGCGTTGACCATGAGAAAATTCCAATAGAAGCGGAAGTCACACCAGCTTCATGCATTAATTCAATGTCTCTTTCCAAGACTTCTGGATATTCCAACCATTGATCCGGATTATAGTCCGCTCCATAAAACAAAGACTTTTGTTTAGGTAATCCCCTTTTATTGTAGTCGAATGTTCCCATAGATTATTCTTTTCGAAAATTACTTTGTATAATACCGATCAATTTCATCCCAGTACTTTGACTCTTTGAGAAAGCGAATCAGCTTTTCAAAATTGGCTTTTGTTAGTAGATCATTTGAAAGACGCCCAATAAGTGACTGCAAACTTTCATCATTTCCAAGCAAACGCATACCCTCTTCATTATGATCTTTTATATTGGAATAAGCATTATTTTTAAAACTAATGTTTTTATAACTTATTGGCTTCTGGTACTTCCATTCCCCTATTTTTTCGCTATTCCATGTTCCTTGTATGTGAGATGCCACGCCATCAATGTAAAATAAATTATTTTCAACAATAACTGATTCAGCAAAACCGTCCCACGGAGTATCGATAAATAGAGGAAAATCATCCTCTATCGTATTAAAAACAATATTATCAGAAATAGATACAGATTCAATAGGACCGTTCAAAACAAATCCCCTAAGGCGATCATTTAAGCTTATGTTATACCTAATGACTGTACCTGTATTGCCGATAGAACGACCCTCTTCTTCATGCTCTCCCCAGTTACATACAAGAAAAAATCCGCCTGCGTTGTTTGAGCTAAAATTAAACTCAAACAAAGTGCCAGAGCAGTTAAAATCTGAGTCAAATGCCTGCCCATCAAATGTGCCTTCATAGCCCCATACTTCATTGAAGCGCACATGGGTATTAAGCGAACTCCATGGCCAAATGCCAACACTTGGCCCTGCATACTTTGTCATTTCTTTAGTCGAGATATCAAAACGTTTTCTAGCCCCGTAGATTCTGTTATATTCTACTAAGGCCCCGTCACAACCAACTATTATAATTCCATCTCCCCCTACGTCTATAATTGTATTATTTCTAATTAATACATTTTTGCTTAAATTTGAAAGATCTGTCCAAGGATTCAATCCACCTGCAATAGCGTTTCTGTCACATCTAAGCAAAGTACAATCTTCTATGAGAATACCATCAAATGAACTTTTTTTCTTATTACTTATGGCTTCCCATTTGATGCCAAAGCCTCCGCCTAATTGTTTAGAAACAAGTCCATTCACATCATGAATAAATAAATTTCTTAAAGTGATCGCTTCGACAACTCCGTGATTTTTTGATGCCAAATAAACACCCATCCTTTTTGCTTCAGGAGTCTTACCCGTATTTGTGATTTCAATACCATCGATTATCCAATATGAAGCATTTTCCAAATGAATGGCTGAAGAGAATTCACCTTCTGCTTGAATTTTCGGCAACCCCTTATCGGAATGAAAAGCAGTCAATGTAATCGGAGCATCCTTCTTTCCTGAGACAGTTGGCTTAAATTGGCCAAAGAATTCTGCATTAGGCATTAAAAAGATAGTATCGCCTGGTTTGAACTCAAATTGATTAATCTTTTCTAAACTTTTCCACGCATGCTCCTCGGAAAATCCAGAATTTGAGTCATTACCACTAAAAGAATTTACAAAATAATCTTTTGCAAAAACGGTACTAGAGAAGAATAAAAGAATATAAATAAATAAAAAATGCATTTAAATCTAACGTTGGACGCGACCTGATTGATTGCCTTTCATCAAATCTATTACCTCATTCTTCTTAGTGTAATTAAAATCTCCTTTGATTGAATGCGCTAGACAGGATGCGGCCACAGCAAAATCTAATTGATATTGTAAATCTTTAGATGAATCTTCACAAATTGAGTAAATTAGTCCTGCGGCAAACGAATCACCGCCACCGACTCTATCGACTATATTATTTATCGCATAAGAACTGTATTCACTTCCTTGTAAAGGAGAGAAACATACTGTCTCTGTAGCTTTCTCGTAAAGCATAGCCCCCCAATTATTTTCATTGGCTGATATGCTCTCTCTTAAAGTTATCGCGACTAACTCTATATTATCAAATTTTTTGCAAATTTGTTTGGCTACTGAAGGATATGAATCGTGCGAGATATTACCTGCATCTACTTCTGTATCATTTGCTTTTATTCCAAGAACATTATCTGCATCCTCTTCATTTCCGATAACTACATCAACATACTTTAAAAACTTCGGCATCACATCTCGTGCAAGCTCAACAGAACTCATACTAGAACTCCATTTCCATAAATTCTTTCTAAAATTCAAGTCACAGGAAACTTTTACTCCGTATTCTTTTGCCTTTTTTACAGCCATCAAAGCTGCATCTGCGGCAATTTCAGAAATGGCAAGCGTTATTCCTGAGATATGCAACCAACCTGCATTAGAAAAAATACTGTCCCAATCATAGTCTTTTCCCTTTGTTTTAGAAACAGAACTCATCTCTCTGTCATATATTACACGACTAGGTCTTTGGTTTGCCCCCTTTTCGACATAATAAACGCCAAATCGTCCTTCATCTCTTAAATATATGAAATCTGCGTCAACACCAAATCCTTTAATTTGTTGGATAAAGCTCTCTGATATAAAATTATTGGGCAAAGAAGTCACAAAGCGACTATTACCTCCGAGATAAGCGACTGAGGCTGCAACCGTGCTTTCAGCACCTCCAAATGTCAGATCCATTGACCCTGGACAAACTTGCGATATCCTGAGGTTTTCTTGAGGGCTAAGACGAATCATAACTTCTCCGAATGTTACTACTTTTTTCATGGTCAATATATAGTTATTTTTTTGTAGATAATGCCATTACCTTTTCTGCTTTATTTTTGATTGAAATCCAATCTTTAGATTGCACAGATTTATCATCCACAATCCAAGAACCTCCAATGGCAAGGATGCAACTTGAACTGAAATAATTTTGAGCATTGTCTAAATTTATACCTCCAAGTGGAATAAACTGAATCTCTTTGTGCGCATAAGGTTTAAACATATTCTCCAAAAAACCAAGACCTCCCAAATTTTCCGAAGGAAAAAATTTAAATATATCGCAACCATAATCTAAGCCTAATTCGATTTCACTAGGCGTTGCAATACCTGGTGCAAATGGAAATTTTAATGCTAAAGATTTTTCTATAATTTTTCTATTTAACCCAGGAGAAACTCCGCAAATAGCTCCTGCATCTATAACCTGAGAGACTTGCTCTAAATCAATAACCGTCCCTGCAATTAAATTCATTTCAGGCAAATTATCTGCTAGTACTTTCATTGCTTTTAAAGCTACAGGTGTTCGTAGAGTTACCTCGATAGTATTGATTCCTCCACCTAGAAGGGCCTCTCCTATAGGAAGTGCATCTTCAACATTGGATATGGTAGCGGTAGCAATTACCTTTGCACTCGATAATCCTGACCTAAATTCTTCTGAAAATAATTGTTTCATAAAAGCTTTATTTGGCTGCCTTAAAGGAATCCAGTAATTGCTCATCAATGCTCACACCGAGACCGGGCAGATTATTAAAATGTAAACAGCCATCTTTTATTTCATGAGAGGCACTAAATATAGTATCACGAATTGGATGCTCCGTTTGATCCATTTCTAGATAGAATGCACGCTTCTCAAAACGCCCTGGATTTTCTGAGCTGGTAGAAAGCAATGAAGCCGAAACAGCTTGATTGATTTTTAATCCCCAACAATGCGGAATACAATCAATATGACTTGCAGATGCAATCGCTTGAATTTTTAAATATTCTGAAATACCCCCACAATAAGCAGGGTCAGGCTGAAAAATATCTAAGGCTTTTGCCTGAGATAATTTCAAAAATCCGTAGCGAGTTTGCTCGCATTCTCCAGAGGATATAGGGACATCTAATGATTCCCGTAATAATGCCATATCCTCAATATTACTAGGATGCAAGGGCTCCTCAAACCAACTATAATTATTCTTTTCTAGTAAACGGCCTATACAAGTAGCCTCTTTATAATTATAGGCATGATTAGCATCGGCAGCTAATGATATATTTGGGAATTTTTGGCGGAAAGCTTCAACAAGCTTTGCATCAAAATTCAAATTCTTACCAATCTTAATCTTAAGAAAACTAAATCCACCTTTCACATATTCCTCGGCTTCTTGCAAAAGTAGTTTAACCAACTGATCATCTGAAATATCTTTCCTGAAATACATACCAGTTGCATAGCAAGGTATCGGATCGCTTGTTCCACCCAGTAATTCTCTTAATGGAGCACTATATAATTTCCCTTTTAAATCCCATAACGCAATGTCAATGCCCGATATTCCTGCCATGAAAATTCCTAAGCGATTAAAATCTAAGTAAGACTTCCACATTAACTGCCAAAGCATCTCAATTTCCAATGCATTTTTCCCTAAAAGTAAGGGCTTGAAGTAAGATTCAATTGATTGAGCAATAGCATGACTAGGCCCGTAGCACTCTCCCCAGCCAACAGTACCATCTTGGGCTGTGATTTTTACCACTAAATTATTTTTAGCGCTATAATACCACTGGGAAAAACCGATTGGATTTTCTAAATCTGTTTTGAGTGGATAGACATCTATGCTAGCAATTTTCATTTTCCTTAAAATACAAATTTATCGTTTAATAGAAATCCTCTTCAAATCATAATAATCTGCGAGCGAATGGTGGCCAATATCTTTACCAAATCCACTTTGTTTCAAACCACCATGGGGAAGCTGAATAGAATAATGTACGGTATTTATTAGAATGTTTCCAAATAATAAGCGTTTTTCTGCTTCTAAAGCTCTGCTTAAACTTTGTGTAAATAGGTATGCAGATAGACCATATTCAGTATCATTTGCCATGGAGTATATATCATCCGAATTGCTGAAAGAAAAAACCGGGATGACTGGACCAAAAAGCTCTTCACAGACTAAAGATGTATCAAAAGACAAATCTTTAACTATTGTTGGTTCGAAAAAATATCCTTCGCGCTTCACTCTTTTCCCGCCAACAACGACTGATCCCTTATGAATCTCAGAACTACAAATATTCTCGAGACGGATAACACTTGCCTCATCCACGAGTGGACTTAACTCGGGCCCGCCTCCTGAATCTCCAAGCATTCTATATTTTTTAACAAAATCTACGGATTTCTGTATAAATTTATCGTAAATAGAATCATGGATATAAACTCGATTAGGAGCCACGCAAATTTGACCTGCATTTGCCATCTTGAGACTAACAATAGTTTCTACTGCATTATCTAAATCGGCATCTTCAAAAACTATGACTGGAGCATCTCCGCCAAGCTCTAGCGAAAAGCGTTTAATCGAAGAAGCTGATTTTTCGACTAGTTTTTTGCCTGCAAAAGTAGATCCTATTGCTGTTAATAATCGAGGAATCTTGCTTTCGGCTAACGTGTCGCTAACAAGTTTTGGATCACCCGTTAGAATATTTACCGTTCCTTTGGGAAAGCCTATCGAATCAATTACTTCAGCAACTAGTAAAGAAGACAATGGTGTATGATGTGAGGCTTTAAAGACAACCGAACAACCTGTTGCTAAAGCGGGCCCTAATTTATAAGCCAAATTCAATAAAGGAAAATTCCAAGTCAATAACCCAGCGACAACACCGACAGGATGATGCGAAATAATATTTATATGATCGCCTGTATAATCAGGAATCGTCTCTCCATAATTCCTTTTTACTTCTTCAATGAAAAATGGAAGCGCTTCTAGAAGCATACCATAATCATAACTAGCCACTTCTTTAGTTTTTCCAGTCTCAAGAATTAATAATTCAATAATTGGATCAGCCTGTTCTTTTAGCTTATCTACTAATTGCTGTATTAACTCCTGTCTTTTTTCTATAGAAAATTGCGAGTACTCATTAAAAGCTACTTGAGCTGACTGAAGTGCTTGCTCAACAACAGTAGCAGAAGCAGAAGATACCTCGGCAATTTTTAAACCATTGGCTGGATTAAAAACATTTAACTTAGAATCACTCGCTACCCATTTGCCTCCAATGTAATTTTCTGTCCTCATAATAGTTCGTTATTTTAGACGTGCGTCTAATTCCTTTCTAAACTTAATTATTTGATCCTTGTATTCAGTCTTGTAGGCGAGATTTGTCCATTCAAATACGTCTTCAGTTTTATCATATAATTCTTCTTTGCCTGAGTGGTATCGTATATACCTCCAATCTTTTGACCTAAGAGAATAACTCTGATTTAAAGGATCTTTTTCTTTCCATTTATGAATGACTGTTAATGCTGAATTAGGCCCTGTCCATTCTAAAGTATTCGGTGTTTGAATGAATGGCACTAGACTGAAACCATCTAAACGATATCCTGTTTCGCTGATTCTATTATCAGCAGATAGACTACACAGTTCTAGAAGTGTCGGATATAAATCAATTAAAGAGACCGGATGATTACATTCGATACCACCTTGTGTCAGTTCAGGAACCTTAATAATCAAAGGAACACGAGTGCTCTCTTCCCAAAGGGCATTTTTATAAACATAATCCTTAGGCCCATTACCCCAACCATGGTCACTAGTAAAGACCACGATTGTGTTTTCAGAAAGCTCTGTTTTTTCTAAGGTATCTAAAATCAGCCCTATTAAATCATCCACAGATGCAACACAGGCAAGATAGGCTTGAATGAAATGTTTTAAGGCTAACTCCTTAGTTTCATAAGAAGCAACAAGGCTGTTAAAAATCTTCCTCCCTCTGTCGTTTCCTCCTCGAGAATCAAGCAAAAAGGTATCGATCGCATCACCCTCTAACATTTCTGGTAGCTCAATTGAATCCAAAGGGAAACGATCAAAATATTTCTGAGGTACGATTAAAGGTGTATGCGGTCGCATTAATCCAAGGGCCATAAAAAAAGGTTCTTCATTGTTATTTTGCGATAAATCATTCAATCGCTCGATAACCCATTGAGTATTTTGCTCATCAGCTGTTGGATCTCGATTTTCATCCGTTTCATAGTCTAATGAGTACATTCTGACCCAATTACCACTCTGCCAGCTATACTCTATACCCTCGAAAGTTTTTCCCTTAAGGTTCATTAACGGGCCGAAAGAGCCATCAATCCGTCCAAAATCATCTCGGAATGGCCTGGGAACGAGTGGGTGTGGTTTGTTTTCTTTGCCATCAAAAGCGTAAGGACCATAATCAGATTCTTGATAAAACTCATCCCACTGCGAGCGAACTAGATGATGCATTATTTTCCCTGTACCTAAAGTAAAATAGCCGTTATCCTTAAAATAACGTGAAAGTGATTTGGACTGACTGAGTACTGGATTTTTCATCCACTGATCAAACGCAAAATTGTTTGAGTTATGAGGATAAATCCCAGTAAGGAAACTTGAACGCGAAGGAGCACAGATAGGAATTGTACAGTGTGCCTGCTTAAAGCTGATTGCCTCTTGCATCAATCGTGTTATATTTGGTGTCAGTGTTTGTGGATGCCCTCCCCAGCCTTCAATATCCGTGTTTAAATCATCGCAAATGATCAGTAGAACATTGGGAGGGTCTTTTATTTCATCATTTATTGCATAGAGATTGATAAATGAAGCAATCGAAATCAAAAAAAGTAGACTGTAATTTAAGATGTGAGATTTATTTTTCATAAACTAAATAAATGGGTTGTGAGGACACTTTTATCTCAACAAAAGTACCGCCATTATTGAAATTCAAGGGCATACTGTTTCCATAGAGATCATAAACGGTTAAATTTTCGGTCAGTGGAAGATTCAAGGTCTTTACTTTACTTTCGCTCCAAAGTACGACAATATTTTTAGAAGAGTTGGAGAATTTCGTCTGACATATCCCGCCCTCAATAAACTCTTGGCCTAAACACTGCATATCAGCAATGAGATCACAGGCAGTAGCTGCAGCAATGAAACCAAGCTCGACTGAACGCCCTCCAGGCCCAACCCATCCATGAAGCCAACGATCCAATATATTACCTTCTAAAAGGGTGAAATAAAACGTCTTCTGTACGCCATTAGCAAAAGCTGTACAAATAGACTGAATATACGCTTCAGCACTTTCTTTCTCATCCAAAATTTCTCTAGCAACAAATGGATTTTTGTAGGGAACGAATTTTTTGGCGTCATGTGCTAAACCAAACCATCCGAATTCTGTTGCCCATAAGGGAGGCACTGGGCCAAAGCTTTCAACTTTTGAGTAGAAGCCTTGAACAACATCTCGAAAATGCCCTCTAGCTGGGTGACGCCTACCTTCAGTATATGGGTGATAGGATATCGCATCAAAATTATCCAAACTGACCTGATTTAATAATTTATCTAAAAAAGTATTTTTAGTTTCAGCTGGAGTAGCTAATCCCAGCCCCACGACTTCTATATCTGGTTTTTCTCGTTTAATGATACCGTAACAAAGTTCAGAAAAATCCGCCATTTCTTGAACAGAACCTCTGTAGAAAAGCGGTATATCGGGTTCGTTCCATGTTTCGATTGCATACAATCGACCGTCAGTAAAATCGAGCAAGCGAGTAAGGTAGTCATCAAAATAATGATTGAGAGATGTTTTTGGAGCATAAACTCTAGAGGACGAAGAGCCTGGGGGCCCACTCGATGCCCATTTGGGGATTCCTGGTCCGAGAACCGCAAGCGGCGTGACTCCAAATTCTTTTTGATAATCCAATAAGGCAGATAGACGCTTTTCATGCTGATGGTTCCAAACACCTTTGCTGGGCATTAAATCAGACAAGCTACAATTAAATGTAAATCGAGACCAACCAATACCGATTCTTTCAAGTGCCCAAAACTCCCTAAGATCCGTAATATTAACACCGAATTTATTGGACGGATCGACAGCATTC
>OZSS01000655.1_pt1 | contig 16681 bp, 15 predicted proteins | sample 1779911 | NCBI WGS metagenome assembly OZSS01 (sample SAMEA2603589, study PRJEB24840) | metagenome | biome: Water; feature: Photic zone; material: Seawater sample | place: Mediterranean Sea | collected 2013-11-12 | depth 10 m | reverse complement strand
CCTTGAATTTCGTTAAAGGGGTAAAAGCCTCTCCAAATGTGATTTGTATGTGTGTGCTCTGAAATTACGTCGGCAATTTTTGAGACCGAAAAAGTATCAAGTTTTTGATGAAAATTCCAAACAAGTTTTTTACAATTTTGTAAGTTGTTTGGATCCATTTTAAATTTACTTTCTGGCAACGTAAAAAATACTTGCCAAATAGATTAAACCGAGTCTAGTATTTTTTGCATGCGTATGCAAAATTTATACTCCGGGGGGGTTTGATGGCGGAAGTAGAACTTAGCAGCGTTTCAAAGCGTTGGGGGAGTTTTGTTGGCGTTGATAATTTCAATCTGAAGATCCCTGATAAAGAGTTTCTTGTTTTATTAGGTCCGTCTGGGTGTGGAAAGACGACAACCATGCGAATGATAGCTGGCCTAGAAGATCCATCTGAAGGGCAAGTTATAATTGATGGCAGTATTGTGAATGACGTTGAGCCTAAGGACAGAGATGTGGCCATGGTCTTTCAAAGTTATGCTCTTTACCCAAATATGAATGTTTATGAAAACATTCGGTTTCCCCTGAAGGTACGAGGAATTCCGAACGAAACCCATGATGCAAAAGTAAGGAGAGCATCATCAATGGTGGAACTCGATGAGTTTTTGCACCGAAAACCCGCCGAACTGTCTGGTGGTCAGCGACAGCGAGTAGCACTAGCAAGAGCAATTGTACGTGAGCCCAATGTTTTTTTAATGGATGAGCCCTTATCCAATTTGGACGCTAAGTTAAGAATTTCAACGCGTGCTCAAATTAAGAACCTCTCCCATGAACTAGCTGTAACCACCATATATGTAACTCATGATCAGGTAGAAGCGATGACGCTAGCTGATAGAGTGGTGGTTATGAACCATGGTGTAGTTCAACAAGTGGGCACACCAACAGAGATTTACAATTCGCCTTTAAATACTTTTGTTGCGGGTTTCATAGGTAGCCCGGCGATGAACCTTCTAGAAGGACATGTCTCGAATGGTTGTTTTGAGACTAAAAGTACAAAGATTAGTGGCCTTAAGATAAAAGATGGCCCGATAACTCTCGGTTTTAGAGCTGAAGATGCAGAAATCTCGAAACGTAAATCCGAGATTGCATCAACGGTTTATGCAATGGAGTTACTCGGTGATGCAACCATGGTGACCATTAGAATAGAGGATAAACTTATAAGCGTGAAAGCTGACAAAAATTTTCGTGCAGAAATTGGCGATAAAATAAATTTCTCAATTCCTGCGCAAATTTGCCATCTGTTTGATGCAAAGACAGGTGCAAGACTTTCGGGATGACCCGAACAAAACCCACTCGTGTGGACCAATTGATGTAATTTAATGACATCACTCAAACTAGGGAGACCTTTAAATATGAACTCAAAATTATTGTCGATAGTAGGCGCACTCTCAATCACTGCTTTTAGTGCTGCGCAAGCTTGTGAAATAAATGCACGTGTTAGTGTAGTTGGAAATGAGTTTCCAGCGATCCAAACTGTTGGGGCTGGAGCTGCTGCATGTACTGGTGCAGAGGTTTCAACTAACCTCACAGCTGATCACCAAAAAATCAATGTGCCTGGGATGCAGGGCAACCCAGCAGAATATACTTCAGCGATTGTTGCGAATTCATCAATTGTCGCTTTAATGAATGAAGACGTTATTCGTCCTTTGGATGATTTAGTTGCAAAACATGGTGGTGATCTTCAGTCTAGCCAGCTTATAAAAATAAATGGCAAAATCATGGCCGTTGCGTTTATGGCTAACGCGCAGCATTTAATGTATCGCAAAGACGTTCTTGCAGATTTAGGAATAAGCGTTCCAAAGACATACGAAGAAATGTTGGCAGCTGCTGAAAAAATTCGTTCATCAGGAAAAATGCAAAACCCAGTTGGTGGGGCATATGCTGCTGGTTGGAACTTAGCGCAAGAATTTAATAACATGTTCTTGGGCTATGGTGGTTCACATTTTGAAGCGGGTACAGCTAATCCTTCAGTGAATTCCGAAGCGGGAATTAATGCGCTTAATATGATGAAATCTCTTTCAGAATATATGAACCCAGATTTCTTAACACACGACTCTAATGCAACAAATGCTGAATATAGAGCTGGCAACATTGCTCTGTTAAACATGTGGGGCTCAAGAGCTTCGTCACAAACAACTGCTGAAGGTGTAACTGATGCTGTGAAAAATGGTCATGCTATTGCTGGCCCGATGACAGTTGGTGGTGGCTCAACTGCAGCTTCTACACTTTGGTGGGACGGTTGGACTGTTGCTAAAAATATTTCTGACGCAGAAGCAGAGGCAACATTTATAGCAATGATGAACGGCATTAATCCTTCGATGATGAACGATGAAAATATTCGTACTCAAGCTGTTTGGTTGATAGATGGCTATAAACCAACTGATGCGGCTGTAGGAGTTTTTGAAGCGGCTAAGATGGGAACCACTCCATATCCAATGCTTCCTTACATGGGTCTATTACACACAGCATTAGGCGCAGAATTACCTGACTTTATGCAAGGTAAAGAAAGTGCTGAGCAGGCTCTTGCCGATGTCGAAGCAGCTTACGTAGCTGCAGCCAAGGAAAAAGGCTACTTGAACTAATTTAAATTATTGAAGGGGCGCGAAAGCGCCCCCTTATAAAATTGAGCCTTTTTAAATGAAACACTCTACTTTTATTTGGTTTTTTTCACCAACAGCGCTTGCAATGATCCTTTTCATTGCTTTCCCAATCGTGTCTGTGCTTGTTCAGTCTGTTCATGCTCCACACAAAGCTGTTTTGGTTGAAGTAGAGACTTGTACACCTTTGGTAGGGTGCACAATAGAAACCTCAATAGATCAAGAGGCCACAAGAGAATTACGGGAAGAAAAACCAATTGGTCGTTTCATTGGTTTGGAGATATTTAGCGATCGAGGCCATTTGGCGATATCAGAAGTAAAAGAGAGTTGGTCTAGCTCCACAAATCTCAACGAATTTTTTAAAAAGCTCGGCAACTTGCCATTTTACAGAGCAATGGCTTTTACTCTTACCTTTACTTTTATCGTTACGCCGCTTGTTGTCATTGTCGGGTTCTTGGTTGCTCTAAACGTAAATGCACTCCATGAAAGAATTAAAGGTGTCGTTGTATTTTTTTCTCTTTTACCTTTTGTGATAACACCACTGATCGGAGCGCTTGTTCTATTTTGGATGATAGATAGCCGCGGGGTATTGGGATCTGCCATACAGTGGATTTTCGCCGATCCTAATTTGTCTTTGAAAGCGTCGACCGGCTTAATGTGGATTTCTCTTATCGTCTATGGAGTGTGGCACGCTGCCCCTTTTGCATTTGTTATTTTCTATGCGGGTTTACAAACTTTGCCAGCTGATCAATTAGAAGCTGCACAAATTGATGGCGCAACGCGAACCCAGCAGGTTCGATACGTCGTTCTTCCGCACTTAATGCCGTTAGTCTCTTTTGTAGCGCTCATTCAATTGATGGATAATTTTAGAGTATTTGAACCTATAGTTGGTTTCAATGCATCAGCGCATGCTCAGAGTCTAAGTTGGTTTATTTTTAATGATCTAGGTGGCGAAACTCGCCAGTTATCTTCGGCATCTGCAACGTCAGTTCTGACAATAATTGGGGTGACGATCCTTTTGCTACCAGTTTTAAGAAGAACGTGGCGAGACTTTATGGAGAAAGCCAAATGACACTTGCTTCTAAAAGGCGCTCAGTAAGTCTTCGAATTATCATATATATCTTTGCCGCACTTTGGTTATTAATCGCGGCCTTTCCTTTTGTTTGGACATTTTGGGGCAGCTTCAAGGTTGAGCTTGATTTTTTCTCGGTGGCAAACTGGACGAACGCTCTGACTGGTGAGCGAACGATAGCTGAATATGGTCAACCTTTTACAGACGCTGGTTATGAAGGGGCTTGGATTAAAGAAGAGTTTTGGCGCAACGTTATAAATACATTTATCGTTTGTTTTTTCGTTGTCTGTACGTCACTTACCATTGGAACACTGGGTGGTTATGCATTATCACGCTCTGGTTATCGCTATACACTTATTTTGCTAATTGCGGCTTTAATTTTTCGAGCAATGCCGCCCATTACACTCGTTTCTGGTTATATGCTGCCATTTTTTGAATGGAATGTTTGGGGCATTTTACCAACTACAATAATCGTTTTGGTGGCAATTAACCAACCCTTCACCCTGTGGATGTTACACTCGTTCTTTCAAAATATACCAAAGGAACTTGATGAAAGTGCCAAGGTGGACGGCTGTTCTCAGTTCAAAGCTTTTCGCCTTGTGATCATCCCGGTGATGTGGCCCGGCGTCATCACTACGGGCCTTTTTAGCTTTCTGTTAGCTTATAATGATTTTGCAATAACATCGATGTTACTTTCTGAGGATAACCGCACCATGGTACCTCAAATTGCTGCCTTTTTAGGTACAACTTATACCGAGGGAAATGTGATGTTTGCTGTCGCGGCTGTTGTTTCTGCAGCAGCGCCACTTTTCATTCTTGTGATGTTTTTCCAAAGGCAAATAGTTAGCGGACTTACTGCGGGGGCAGTAAAGGGATGAACTGTTTTAGAGAATTAGAGTTACCAAGGATAGTAAACGATATTGAGCTAGTGGTTGGAAAAGGTAGAAATCAATGAAGGGTTCACGTCCAGAACAAGCAGCGCTTACAAAGAATACTGATCTTACAAAAACCGATGAAACGCGTCGGATCATTGAGGAAATGGTTGATGGCTTAAATGATCATAGGATAGATGATATTGGCGAATTTTTTTCTGATAATTTCCGTTGGATGGGTAATCAAGGTTGTGGAACGAAAATTGGTTTGAAGGAATTTCAAGACAATTGGCAACGACCTTTTCAGGCAGCCTTCTCAGATAAGGTATGTATTGATGAAGGGCGTATCTTTATGGGCGAGTGGGGCGCTGCATTTGGACGACAAGAGGCAACCCATACTGGTGAATTCCTTGGGATCGCTGCAACGGGCAAACGAATAGAAATTCGTTATATGGATTTCTGGAAAGTTATTGACGGCAAAATAGTAGACAATTGGGTCAATGTTGATTTCGCACATGTTGCAGCGCAACTCGGTGTGGATTTGTTTGATGGGCATGGTTGGGAAGCTTATGACCGAGGTGATAAATTTGCACCCCGACCTGACAAGGGGAGTAATTAATATGGCAGTCAATTTTCTAAAGAAATCAAAAACTGAAACAGAAAAAGCTGCAGAGGATGCTAAGGTTCGCGAAGTTGTAGAGGCTACCCTGACTGAGATTGAAAAGAATGGTGATCAAGCCGTCCGTGAATTGAGTAAAAAATTTGATAATTATACCCCGGAAAATTTCCGATTAAATAAGAGTGAAATTGAAGCAGCTATGCATAGGGTATCCTCACGGGATATGGAAGATATTCAATTTGCTCAAAAGCAGATAAGAAACTTTGCTGAGGCTCAGCGAGCTTCTATGACTGATGTAGAGATTGAAACTATGCCAGGTGTCATTCTTGGCCACCGTAATATTCCCGTCCAATCAGTTGGCTGTTATGTGCCAGGGGGAAAATTTCCGATGGTTGCTTCTGCGCATATGTCAGTTCTAACGGCATCTGTTGCGGGAGTTCCTCGCATTATTGCATCAGCTCCTCCTGTAAATGGAGAACCTCACCCTGCTATCGTTGCAGCTATGCATATGGGTGGCGCTCATGAAATTTATGTTATGGGTGGAATTCAAGCCGTTGGCGCTATGGCTATTGGGACTGAAACTATTGAACCTGTTCATATGCTGGTTGGTCCTGGAAATGCTTTTGTAGCTGAAGCAAAACGTCAACTTTATGGACGCGTCGGCATAGATCTTTTTGCTGGACCAACGGAAACAATGGTAATTGCAGACCATACAGTTGATGCTGAACTATGTGCAACAGATTTACTGGGTCAGGCAGAGCATGGATATAATTCGCCGGCAGCTATGATTACCTGCAGTGAAAAACTGGCTCAGGATACAATGATTGAAATAGAACGCATTTTGAAAATTTTACCAACCTCAGAAACGGCATCTGCCAGCTGGGAAAATTATGGTGACATGATACTTTGTGATACACACGAAGAAATGCTAGCCGTCGCGAACGACATGGCATATGAGCATGTACAAATCATGACAGATCGAGATGATTGGTACCTCGAAAATATGCATTCGTATGGGGCCTTATTTCTCGGCCCACGTACCAATGTCGCAAATGGTGATAAAGTCATAGGTACAAACCATACACTACCAACAAAAAAAGCAGGTCGATACACCGGTGGTCTTTGGGTTGGGAAATTCTTAAAAACTCATAGCTATCAACGCATTGAAACAGATGAAGCTGCCCAGCTGGTAGGAGAATATGGCTCTCGACTATGTATGTTGGAGGGATTTGTTGGCCATGCTGAGCAATGTAATGTTCGAGTTCGGAGATATGGTGGTAAAAACATTCCTTATGGAGAAGCAGCGGAGTGAGCAAGCTAAATGAAAGAAATAAAGCGGTTGCACTAGAATTTTGGGAGGCTCTCGATGCAAAGTCTTTAAAAAATTCAATATCAGTTAAGCTCGCTTCGGATATGCGCTGGGATGGGTTTGCTCCTTTTACCAAAACAAGCTCTTCTGAAGAGTTCTTAACTAAATTTGTGGAAGGATTTTATTCTATCTTTGATGTGGACCGCCGTGAAACACATATATTAATTGGTGGTATTTCCAATGGTCGTGCTGATGGAAAAGATGATGGAAACCATTGGGTTGGGGGCACTGGATATTTACATGTAAGGCAGAAGCATAAATTTGGCCCTATATCTGCGCAAGAAAATCAACTGCGTTTAAGGTGGGGAGAGTTTTTGCAATTTGATGAGCTGGGTAAAATTATCCGAGTGCAAACAATTTTTGATATTATTGATTGGCTCGAGCAAATTAATTTATCGCCGCTCCCCAAACCTCTTGGTAACTTGCATGTTTATCCTGCACCGACGGCTTGTGAGGGTTTCGTCTCTGATCAAGAGGGAAAAAAACAGTCAAAAAACTTATTAAAGTATGCGCGTGATTTTATTTTTGGCGGACTAAATGGGTTTGATAAAGTAGATTTAAAATCTATGGGAATGGCAGATTCCTTTCATCCTAACCTCAAGTGGTACGGGCCAGGTGGTATAGGCGCATGTCTATCATTTAAAGAGTTTGAAGATTTGCATCAACGCCCTTGGCTGCATGCTTTTCCAGATCGCCGTGTGGGAGATTTGGATAATCTTATCGCAGAAGGTAGTTTTGTTGGAGCTTCCAGCATGCCTGGTGTAAGTCTCACGCATCAGGGCCCATATTTAGGTCAAAAACCTTCCAACAATAAATGTACCGTAAATGGAATTGATTTCTGGCGTGAAGATGACGGGAAATTTGTTGAAAATTGGGTGTTTGTTGATATGGTGCACCTCTTTTATCAAATGGGCGTTGATCTACTAGCAATGGTAAAACATCATGTAGGAGATATCACTTGATAAGCTTTTTCCGTATTATACACCATGTTTTCAAACAAAATTTTATAGACATTCCAGTGTGTAGATATGGTTGAAAAAGTCACGTCGTCACAAGTAGCAAAGAGAGCGGGTGTCTCGCAATCAGCAGTTAGTCGATTTTATACTCCAGGAGCTTCTGTCTCCGCAAAAACAGCAGCAAAAGTTAGAGTCGCAGCTACGGAGCTGGGCTACCGTCCAAATATTTTAGCTCGTGCAATGGTATCTGGAAAAAGCCGTATAATTGGTTTGGTTGTAGCCTATATGGAAAACTATTTTTACACCGAAGCTTTAGAAAAATTGTCAAACGCTTTTCAGGAACGCGGCTACCATGTATTGATTTTTATGGCCTCTCAAACAGCTGGCAATGTTAGCTCAGTCGTTGAAGAAATATTAGATTATCAAGTTGATGGTATTGTCATGGCCTCTGTAGCACTTTCCTCAGAAGTTGGTTCAAGGTGTCAAGCCGCTGGTGTTCCCGTTGTTTTATTTAATCGTTCCCAAGACATGCAAGATATATCGTCGATCACTTCAAACAATTTCGAAGGAGGACGAAAGGCTGCTCGTTTGTTAATTGATCTAGGTCATAAAAAGATTGGTTATATAGCTGGTTGGGAGGGTGCGTCGACACAACGGGATAGGGAGGCGGGCTTTAATAAAGAAATTTTAGATAGCGGCTGGTCAGTTTTTTCCCGGACAGTTGGAAATTTTCGAGCAGAAAAAACCAGGGTAGCTACGTTTGAAATGTTTGACAAACCTAGAGCTGAAAGACCTGATGCCGTTTTTGTTGCCAATGACCATATGGCTTTCATAGTCATGGATATTTTAAGGTACGAACTAGGTTTGAGTATTCCAGATGATGTTTCTGTAATTGGATATGATGATGTGCCTCCCGCTGCATGGAAATCATATGATCTCACTACGGTCAGACAGCGCGCTAATTTGATGGTTCAAGAAACCGTCCACACAATTTTAAATCAGATAGAAAATCCAAATTCTACCAAGCCAACAAAACTTCAAATTGATAGTCCGCTAATTATTCGATCCTCTACGCGCAATAAACCCAACTAGGAGCATTAAAATGCATGGCTTTTCTAATAAATACAAAAGTTTTCCCGAATACATTATAGGGATTACAAAAGAAATTTGGGAAGACCGTGGAATTGCCACACTTCACGAGTATTACTCTTCAGACATTATCGTAAGGTCGCCTGGTTCAATCGTAATAGGAAACAAAAACGTAATTGCTGCAACGATGGCGACTTTGGCAGAGTTTCCAGACCGCACTCTTTTTGGGGAAGACGTAATTTGGTCGGGTACCCCAGAAGCGGGTATGTTGAGCTCCCACAGGTTGCATTCAACTGCCACTCATTCTCGACCTGGAGTTTATGGAGAGCCTACTGGAAAAAAACTTGATTATAGGATTATCGCCGATTGCCATGCACGTAATAATCAGATTGATGATGAATGGTTAATCCGTGATCAAGGCGCAATAGTACGTCAGCTTGGTTTATCTCCACATGAATACGCTCGAGATTTAATTGAAAAAGAGGGTGGAGCAGAAAGTTGTATTAAACCATTTTTACCAAAGGACGATGTAAAAGGCCCTTATGATGGAAAAGGAAATGATAATGAATGGGGTCAAAAATATGCTGATATTCTAAGTCGAATAATGAAAGCAGACTTTTCTGTTATAGCAGGCGAATATGATAGAGCAGCGAATTTAGAATATCCAGGTGGCATAAGCGCTTTATCTCATAACGGAGCAGATCAATTTTGGATGGGACTTCGTGCATCGTTTCCAGATGCACAGTTCGAAATACATCATCAAATTGGTCGAGAAGATCCGTTCATGCCTCCCCGTGCTGCACTGCGATGGTCTCTTCATGGTAAACACGATGGTTGGGGTAGTTTTGGCACGCCATCTGGTGCTGATGTTTATATATTTGGAGCAACTCATGTAGAGTTTGGTGCTGTCTCTGGTGATATTCCAAAGGTTCGGCGGGAGTGGACATTATTTGATGAAACTGCCGTTTGGAAACAAATTTGTCTCAAGAGTGGGGCCTAAAATTTCTCTAAAGTGTAAATTCAGAATTGGAGGTAGATAAATGAAGCAAAATAAAATGGAAGACCGCATAGTTAGGTATGGGGAGCTGATTCCATGTAAAACTGCATTTATTGACGCACATACGCCAGGAAGTGATCAAAAAGAAAATTTTACAATAATTGGTGGGGGTGTTTCAGAAAGCCCTGATCAACATGTTCATATAGCTATTCCACATGGTTTTAATATAGGCGCTGCAGGGCAACCTCCCAAGTGTAGAAACTCCTTGCACGATCACAATACTGCCGAGGTGTTTTTCGTTTTATCGGGTCGGTGGAGATTTTTCTGGGGGCGATGGGGCAATGCAGGAGAAGTCGTACTCGAGCAAGGTGATATAATCAACATACCGACAGGAATATTTCGAGGTTTTGAGAATATTGGTACCGAATATGGTATGATCATGGCAATTCTTGGGGGCGATGATGCTGGCGGTGGAGTTCACTGGGCTCCACAAGTTATCGAAGATGCTGCCGAGCATGGTTTAATTCTTGGTGAAAACGGAAAATTATATGATCAGAAAAAAGGGCAAAAGTTACCAGATGGTATAGGCCCAATGCCTATTATGCAGAGTGAAGAGCTAGCTGAGAGGGCAGAGTTAACAACGAGAGATGTGGTTCCAAATCACGTAGCTCGATTTTGGGATATGTTTGCTTTATCGGATAGCAGACCAGTAAACGTCATAGGAGAAAATGGTCTATTACGGGACAAGCCAGGCTTTGAAGTTGATTTCATAACTCGGGGTTCTGCAATCAAGAATGCCGAAAGCCATCATTTCCCATCTGTATTAATGCCTGTGCGTGGTCATTGGCGTATTTCCTGGGATAGTGATTCAGCAGTTTTGGCTCCTGGAGATACGATGTCAGTGCCAGCAGAACTAAATCATTCGATAGTTCCTGCGGTCACTGGAGAAGCTGCCTTGTATCAAGTCAAAGGAAACGCAGATCCAGCTGGTCATACTTGGAGGGGCTAGCAATTTTTTTAAAGAGAGGATGCCTTAATGGGTAAAATACTAACTTCACATGTTGGGTCTTTGCCACGTTCGCAAGAAGTCGTGGATTTTATATTTGCGCGTGAGAAAGGAAAAGAGTTTGTTCAAGCTGCATTTGACGATTGCATGACCCGATCGGTTTCCAAAACTGTGAGGCGCCAAAAAGAAGTTGGTGTAGACATTGTCAGCGATGGTGAAACATCTAAGATAAGCTATGCAACATATGTCAAGGACAGGTATACTGGTTTTGATGGTGACAGTCCCAGAAATGCACCGGCAGATTTAAAAAAATTTCCAAGTTTTCTTGAACGACTGGCAAATGATGGCGGTACCCCAACATATGCGAGACCAATGTGTGTAGGGGAAGTCAAGTCTAAGGGTCAAGGGGAACTAGAGAAGGATATTAAAAATCTTAAAGCAGCAATGGCTCAACATGGGGTTCAACGTGGCTTTATGAATGCAGCATCACCTGGGGTTATTTCGCTTTTTCTTCAAAATGACTATTACAAAACTAGGGAACAATACCTTGAAGCTTTAGCTCACGCTATGAAAGATGAGTATGAAACAATCGTTTCTTCTGGGTTAGATCTCCAACTTGATTGTCCCGATTTAGCTTTGTCGCGACATATGTTATTTAATGACTTAAGCGATGAAGAATTCATTAAGGTCGCAGGCTTGCATATTGATGCGTTAAATTTTGCTTTATCTGACATATCAGCAGATAAAGTTCGAATACATATTTGTTGGGGTAATTACGAGGGTCCCCACATCTGCGATATACCGATGTCCAAAATGTTTGATACGCTCATGGCAGCAAAGGCTGGCTATGTTTTGTTTGAAACGTCGAACCCCCGTCATGGTCACGAGTGGACGGTCTTCAGAGATCGAAAATCTGATATACCGGATGATAAAATACTGGTGCCAGGCGTGGTCGACACGACAACAAATTTTGTGGAGCATCCTGAATTAGTAGCGCAAAGAATAAGGAATTTTATTAATATAGTTGGTGAAAATCGAGTTATAGCTGGTAGTGATTGTGGTTTTGGAACATTTGCAGGGTTTGGGGCAGTTGATCCAGAAATAGCCTATGCAAAATTGGATGCTCTTTCTCAAGGGGCTAAACTGGCTCTCTAAACCCTGTTTGTTTATGCTCGAGGCGTTGCCTCGAGCTAAATTTTACTCAGCTGCCTCAGCATATTCTGACATTGGTGGACAAGTGCAAACAAGATGACGATCGCCATAGACGTTATCAATTCTATTAACTGGTGGCCAATATTTATCGACTTTAAAAGCTCCTGGAGGGAAACAACCTTGTTCACGTGAATATGGTCGTTCCCAACTGCCGACAAGGTCTTGGACAGTGTGAGGTGCATTACAAAGTGGATTATTATCCCTAGGATATTTACCATCTTCAATAAGTTTAATCTCTTCTCTGATTGATAACATGGCGTCACAGAACCGATCTAATTCTGCTTTCGTTTCTGACTCGGTGGGTTCAATCATTAAAGTACCCGCTACTGGCCAGCTCATTGTCGGAGCGTGGAAGCCACTATCAATTAAACGTTTTGCTATATCGTCAACACTTACACCAGCTGTTTCGGCAAATGGACGTGTGTCAATAATACACTCATGTGCAACTCTTCCATTCGCACCACGATAAAGAACATCAAATGCTCCCTCTAAGCGTTTAGCAATGTAATTTGCATTCAAAATTGCCACTCTTGTAGCTTGAGTAAGTCCTTCTCCACCCATCATTAGGCAATAGGCCCATGATATAGGTAGTAACGAGGGCGAACCAAAAGGTGCGGCTGATACTGGCCCAGTGTCGTCTCCAAGCTCTGGGTGTCCCGGTAAATGTGGTGTTAGGTGGGCTTTTACACCAATAGGTCCCATTCCTGGTCCGCCACCACCGTGAGGGATGCAAAACGTTTTATGTAGATTTAGATGACTAACGTCGCCTCCAATATCACCGGGACGACTTAATCCGACCATTGCATTCATATTTGCCCCGTCAATATAAACCTGACCGCCATATTCGTGGGTGATTGCGCATACTTCATGGACTGTCTCCTCAAATACCCCATGAGTTGAAGGGTATGTAATCATGCAGCCAGCTAAATAATCTTTATGTATTTTAGCTTTCTCTCTGAAGTCTTTTACGTCTATATCTCCATTTTCGGCGGATTGTACGGGTATTACCTTCCATCCAACCATTTGAGCGCTTGCTGGATTGGTTCCGTGAGCCGACGTCGGGATCAAGCAGACATTTCTATGCTGATCACCATTAGCTCTATGAAATTCTGCTATTGTTAATAATCCTGCATACTCACCCTGCGCGCCCGAATTAGGTTGCATCGAAATTGCATCATAGCCTGTAATATCACATAGCTTTGACGAAAGATCTGAAATCATTTCTTCATAACCAAGCGCTTGATCTCTTGGTACAAAAGGATGCAAAAGTGAAAATTCACGCCAACTAACTGGCATCATTTCAGCAGCTGAGTTTAATTTCATAGTACATGACCCAAGTGGAATCATTGCGCGGTCTAATGCTAGATCTCTGTCTGCCAATCTGCGCATGTAGCGCATCATTTCAGTTTCTGCGCGGTTCATATGAAAAACGTCATGCTCAAGGTATTTAGTCTTTCGATGTAGGCTATTGGGAACACGGTAATCATGGGACAGATCATCATCATTTCGACTTATACCAAATGCACGCCAAACTGCCTCTGTAACTTTGCGCCGTGAACGCTCATCTAAAGTGATGCCGATTTTTGTTTTCCCAACAGCGCGAAGATTAATACCTTCACGCACAGCTGCGTCCATGACAGTTTTTTGCATTAGACCGACTTCAACAGTGATTGTGTCAAAAAATGCATCTGGTTCTACTTTAAATCCGGCAGTTTCGAGCCCTTTCGCTAACCTTACGGTTTTTCTGTGGATTCTTTGTGCAATGGCTTTTAGACCTTCTGGACCATGGAATACTGCATAGAATGAAGCCATAACTGCCAAAAGTGCCTGTGCTGTACAAACATTAGAGGTCGCTTTTTCCCGTCTAATATGTTGCTCTCGGGTTTGCAATGAGAGCCTGTAAGCAGTTCTATTCTGCGCATCAATCGAAATCCCAACTAGTCGCCCGGGCATTGATCTTTTATAAGCATCCTTTGTGGCCATGTAAGCTGCATGGGGACCGCCGTATCCTACTGGCACTCCAAAACGTTGAGTGCTTCCGATTGCGATATCAGCTCCCATGGCTCCTGGCTCTTTTAGTAGAGTAAGTGATAGTGGATCAGCGGCGATGACAGCGATAGCTTTGTTTTCGTGGAGTTTTTCAATATGTTTTGTGAAATCTCTAACATGACCAAAAGTACCTGGATACTGAAAGATTGCTCCAAAAACGCTTGATGGACTAAGATTGTCAGGGTCCCCAACAATAATTTCAATATTTAAAGGACGGGCCCTAGTTTTCATAACTGCAATGTTTTGGGGATGACAATTTTCATCAATGAAAAACGCTTTTTCTTTTGACTTGGCAACTCTCTCCGCCATTGTCATCGCTTCTGCACAAGCAGTGGCTTCGTCCAAGAGTGATGCATTGGCAATTTCAAGACCAGTCAGATCGGAGATCATTGTTTGGTAATTTAATAGAGCTTCCAAGCGCCCTTGGCTTATTTCCGGTTGATAAGGTGTGTAGGCCGTATACCAGGCTGGATTTTCTAAAATATTTCTTTGAATTACTGGGGGTGTAACTGTTCCATGATAACCTTGGCCAATAAGGCTGGTTAGAACTTTATTTTTAGATGCAGTGATCCGCATGTGGTTTAATAGAGCTCTTTCTGATTTAGGTTTTCCAAAGTTCAAAGGTTTTTTCTGCCTGATAGAACTTGGAAGCGTCTCATCAATAAGACTATCGAGATTGGACAGGCCCAGTGTTTCTAGCATATGAGCCATCTCCGATGGTGAGGGTCCAATATGCCTTCGGTTTGCGAAATCGTAGGGTAGGTAATCTGTTGGTGTAAATGGCATGAATTATTCCTTAATTTCTACAATATCAATTCAGCTAATAAGTTTATTGTATTCGTCTTCAGTCATATAGTCTTCTACTTGTGATGGATCCGATGGTTTCATCTTAAAAAACCATGCCTCGCCCATTGGATCTTCATTAACCTTACTTGGCTCATCAGATAATGCCTCATTAATTTCAATAATTTCGCCATCTAATGGAGCTAAAATATCTGATGCAGCTTTTACACTTTCAATAACTACAATCTCGTCATCTTTCGAAACAGTTATACCCTCGTCTGGAAGTTCAACAAAAACCACGTCGCCTAATTGCGTGCTAGCATGCTCGGTAATGCCAACAACAACTATTTCTCCCTCTGTTCGAAGCCATTCATGTTCTTCTGTAAATTTCATTTTGGTTCTCCTGTTGATTAGCGTTTAAAATTAAGCGGGACAAAAGGAAGTTTTGCAATCTTTACTGGCACCCTTTTCCCCCGAAGTTCACCGAATAAGTTATCTTTGCTATCCACATATTTGCTATTAATATATCCCATTGCGACGGGGTGACCTACAGTTGGCCCATATCCGCCTGAAGTTATTTTTCCGATAACTTCTTTTGAGCTTTCTGTTTCATAAATTTCCACGCCTTCTCTCATTGGAGCTCGGGTTTGTGGAAGAAACCCCACTCTTTTTCTATAGGTTCCCATGTCGAGCTGCTGGGTTATAATCTCATCACCTAGAAAGCCGTTAGCTCTTTCTCCATTTGTTCTTCTGGCCTTTTGAATCGCCCAAGTTAAAGAGGCTTCTACTGGTGTAGTCTCCTCGTCAATATCATGGCCATAAAGGCATAATCCCGCTTCCAACCGAAGGCTGTCACGAGCTCCCAGACCAACAAATTCGACTTCCTGTTTTGACAAAATACTTCTTGTTATAGCCTCAGCAGCGCTTGAAGGTATCGATATTTCGAAACCGTCTTCTCCAGTATATCCAGATCGTGATATCCAGCATTCAGCGCCAGCAATAGAAAGGGTTTCTACATCCATGAATTTCATGGCTGAAATCTGTGAATTGAATTCACTTAGAACGGTTTCGGATGCTGGCCCTTGCAAAGCGATTAGGGCTCGATTTTCTATTACTTCAATTGAAATTTCTGGCTCTAAAAGTGTCCTTAAGTGAACTATGTCTGAGTCTTTGCAAGCGGCATTTAAAACAACAAAAATATGATCTTTTCGGTTACTAAACATTAGGTCATCTAAAATACCGCCGCCATCGGTTGTTAAGAAACCATATCTTTGCCTTCCCACTTTTAAACCGAGAACGTCCATTGGTATTGCTTTTTCTAATGCAAGCGCGGTTTCCTGATATGAGCTTCCACGCAAAATGATCTGACCCATATGGCTCACATCGAATAGGCCAGCCTTTGTTCTCGTATGCTGATGTTCGCCCAAAATTCCCAAACTGTACTGAACTGGCATTTCATAACCAGCAAATTCAGTTAGCTTGGCACCAAGCTCGCTATGAAACTCATAAAGCGGGGTTTAACGATGGCATGGTGATACGGAACGGTAACATAACGAGCGTGCCCGCCTAAGTTTGCACCGGCCAAGGCCATGACTTCATCACCCACCTGGATCGTGTCAACTCCTTCGCCTACGGCTTTGACGACACCTGCAACTTCAAAGCCGCAAACGTACGGATAAGCTGGCTGCGTGGGGTATAGGCCATTAATACACATTACATCCGGAAAATTAATCGCGGAGGCATGCACTTCAATTAGAATGTCCGTATCATTAAGTGGTTGAATAGGAAAAGACCTTACTGAGAGGTCGACCAAATCCATAGCTTTATCGATCACGAGTCCGTAATTCTTTTCTTCATATTGACTAATAGACGCTTGCAGTTGACGCAATGAAGCTGATCGAGCTTGTGAGTTTCATTCGCCATGTCCACTTGAATTTTGTTGATCTTCTGTATGGTCATGACTGCCGTTTCCTCCGCAACATTCACACGCTTGATAGCGTCTTCAAGAGCCGGCAAAACGAGAA
>OZSS01000654.1_pt1 | contig 16681 bp, 9 predicted proteins | sample 1779911 | NCBI WGS metagenome assembly OZSS01 (sample SAMEA2603589, study PRJEB24840) | metagenome | biome: Water; feature: Photic zone; material: Seawater sample | place: Mediterranean Sea | collected 2013-11-12 | depth 10 m | reverse complement strand
CCTACCATGCCGGTCGCATACCCATTTTCGGAAAACAGGTGCCCAAGAGTCTTCTCGGAAGCGTGCATCATGGTACGACCCGCACTGGTTCGGTAAGCACCGGTCACACCCGGATAGTTTCCGGTCATCAGAGCAGCCCTCGTCGGCGTGCAAAAGGGGTTGACATGGAAATCGGTGAAACGGATCGATTCGGCGTACAAGCGGTCGAGATTGGGAGTTTTAAGAATAGGGTTTCCGTGACAACCAAGATCTCCATAGCCTTGATCATCGGTCATAATGAGAATTACATTCGGCTCTTGTACCCCCAAGGATGTAATCGCGATCCAAAAGGATGAATAGAAAATTGGGAATCGTTTTCGCATCCCTCGTCAAAAATTATGGGACAGAAAGTAATCCATCACCCAGTTCCTTCCTCTTTTGATTTAATGCCTGCATGAGCTCGGTCTTGATTTTCTTGTAGGAAGGGTTTTTAAATTGGTCTGAAATTTCATGCGGATCTTTGACCAGATCAAAAAGTTGGTATCGTTTCAATTTTGGATAAAAAATCAGTTTGTGAGTCTGGCTCCGTACCAGTCTTTGCATGTCTTGATAACATCCATAAACAATCCCTTCCCCTTTTCCCCCCTTACCTAAAGCAAGGTTTTTTAAACTTGGAAAATCTACACTTTGGGGAATGGGTAATCCTGCTAGTTCACAGGTAGTCGGATAGACACTCTGCATATAGATCATATCTCGGACGGTTTTATTTTTCGGAATGCCTGGACCGCTTATTAAAAAAGGCATACGAATGCTATGGTCGTATGGGTTTTGTTTCCCCATCAACCCATGACTTCCCACCGCCAAACCATGATCCGATGTGAAAACAACATAAGTGTTATCTGCATTGCCGCTCCCCTTGAGAGCATCCAGAACCCGTCCGATCTGTTCATCCATGTGAGAGATGATGGCGTAGTATTCAGCCAAGTGGGTACGAATGGCTTTTTTGGTTCTGGGGAAAGGAGCGAGTTGTTCATCACGAATGCTAATGGCTCCATTATCAAAGGGGTGTTCAGGCAAATAGTTTGGTGGTATTTTGGTTTGGGCTGCCGGATAACGATCAACAAAAGATTTGGGTGACTGGCGTGGATCATGTGGAGCGTTGAAGGAAACATACATGAAGAAGGGAGCCTCTGATTTTTTTGAATTGTTCAGAAATTCAACTGCATGATCAGCGAAGAGTTCGGAACTGTGTTGCTCCACGGTATAAAAATCTCCCATTTTGCCATCTGCCTGCAGGTCACGAACCGAGGGCTTCCAGATACCGTGAAATTTTGGGTCCCATGCATTCCACTTTTTGCGGGTCGGGGATGGGCGTAAATATCCGGGGTTTTCACTTAGCTTTGGCTTGGTTCCTTCATGGGTTTCATACATGCCGGCACCCAGGGCCTTAACTTGAGAAAAACCGCGTTCAACGGCATGGGTATTGTTATGCCATTTCCCGGTAAGAAAGGTTCGGTAGCCCGCTTCCCGGAAGACTTCAGGCCAGAGTTTAACTGGTTCTTGTTCTTCTACTGCGAGTACTCCTTTGGCATGGGCCCATTGATCCAGATAAGCCTTGTTCTTGGGTGCCCGATAAACAGACTGTCCGGTAATCAGCATGGTTCGACTGGCAACACAAACCGCTCCGGACCAAGATCCCTGATTAAAGCAATGAGTGAAACTAGTGCCGCCTTTCACCAACCGGTCCAGGTTTGGGGTGTGAATGTCAGCATTGCCGAGGGCAGCTATGGTGTCGGGAGCTTGATCATCACTGATGATGAACAAAATATTGGGTGCTTTGGCTTTCAGTCCTGTCAGCATTCCCCCGATCAAGATTAAATAGAGTGTAATTTTTTTCATTTTTAGAGTGGTTAAATACGAGAAATCGGAATTTTAACTTACTTCCACTTGCTCGCTTTTTCGCTTAGCCAAGGCAAGTTACGATCAAAAAGTAAGCTGAATCTTTGGTAATCGTTATAAGGAACCGACTCCTTTTTCCAGTGTGCGAGTTGCTGATCATACAGCATGCGTAAATGTTTCAAACTCTGCTTGTATTTACGATTTCCAATCTGATTGGAAAGCTCCATTGGGTCTTTCTTTAAGTCGTATAATTCTTCAGTCACATTAAAACCCTCACCCGCATACCCCCAATAAAGATACTTCATTTTTTCCGTCACAATGCCAAGCATATGGGTCGGTGCTTTGCCCCAGACATTGATTAGAGGTAGTGAAGAATGATGGAGAATTCTTGGATCGTCATAGACTTGCATTAGATCTTTACCGTCCATATTTCGTGGGACAGATAAGCCGGCTAAGCGTAGAATAGTCGGAGCGAAGTCAACATTTCCAGTTAAAGCCGAAGTTCTAAATTTCTTCCCAGAGTTTGGGTGCCTTGGATCGTAAATAACCAAGGGTACACGACTGGATTCCTCATAGGGTAAGACTTTAGAGCCATAACCATGTGACCCGCAAAAGAAACCATTGTCAGATGTGTAGATGATAACGGTGTTTTTATCTGAGCCACTTTCTTGCAGTGCTTTACGAATCATACCGACTGCCACATCAATGGCATAGATTTGTTGATGATAGGTTGTCATGACTTCATCGTATTTGTCGGCATAATTCCAGGAGTAAAAGCGTTCATACTGGCGATCCTGTTTGCTTTGTTTGGAGAAGTGCTCTCCAAATTTCCGTCCATAATTATCCGGCTTTTTGAATGTTTTCCCCTCGTAAATAGGATCGTCAAGAGGGTCAGGTGTGGCCGGTTTATGAGGTGCCTTGAAACTTATCGACAGGCAAAAAGGCTTGTCTGATTTAGCAGATTCTAAAATGAAGTCTCGACCAAAGGCTCCGTAAGATCGGGTGGAATGGGGATAATCCTTTGCATAATGCTTCATCGATGCATTCTTAGCGGTTGTATAGTTAGTTTGCCCGGGTCCTCCACCCCACATATCAAAATCTTTTTCGGGTAAGGGTAGTCTTTTTCCATTTGGTTTTTCCTTTAAATCAAACCCAAACTTACCCGCAAATGCAGTCCGATATCCTGCTTTTCGAAGAAGCACAGGATAGGTTTTTTTCCAAGTTTCGAGCATCATATCTCCATGGGTAAAATTGGTGCCATGTTTATATTCAAACATTCCAGTCATCACCGATGCTCTCGATGCCATGCATATCGCGGTCGTATCATAATGCCTATCAAACACCATCCCATCCTCAGCCAAGCGGTCGAGCTCCGGACTTTTTACATCCGCATTGCCGTAAGCTCCGAGAGAATAGGTACTTTGGTCGTCTGAAAGTAGAAAGACAATATTTGGGCGAACTCTTTCATCTGCAGCCTCGAGCAAACCAAATAAAAGTACGCAGAGTAAAAAAAGAGATTTACACTTGTTTATAGGTAACATGATCGGGAAATAGAAAGACTTGGGCATGTGATCCTTCAAGCCAAACAAATACCTTTCCTCAATCCAACTTAAAAGTAGGACTACGCAGCAAATGATCCATGAACTCTTTGGTCAATTACCTCACCTTCATAACCCCACGCATGAGAATATGATGGCCGGGAAAAGTACAAACATAAGGGTAATCCCCTTTCTCAGCTGGAGCTGTAAAGTTCATCTCTTCTTCTTTTCCATGGTCAACTAATTTTGTGGACCATAAGACATCAGAACTTTCAGGAACAAAAGCCATGGCGAAACCTTGTGCTCCTAATGACAAAGCCATTTGGGCGACTGCATCCGCTTGGTTGGGCTTGGTAAAGACTAAGTTGTGAGGCATGAAATCTGGATTGGCAAAAGTAAGTTTTATTTTCTTTCCGGATTTTACCCTGAATTCATTGATGTCATACTTCATCTTTTCAACTAAGGTTCCGATTCGGATGGTTAGCTGCTCCGAAGTATCAGATACGATACCTGATTTTTCCGTAAATTTTTCCTCCTCCTCTTCGATCACTAAGGATCCTTTCGCCGGATCCGCATTATACCAATGATGTTGTACTGTAAGGGCAGCCATCCGGGCATGGGGATGGGGGGATTTTAAAAGATCGTTTAGCAATCGGCCATTCCTCCGGTTATGCTGCTGATGAACCCAGAGTGCTTCAAGTAAATGATGGGCATCTTCTTTTTTCTTGGGATTGAATTGTTTCATCCAGACCTGGGTCTCCTTTATAACTTCGTCAGTATCACGCTCACTGAGTTCAACTCGAGAACGGTGACGGACTCCATCTACTGGATGTTTGAGATTTGCCAAAAGCTTGCCAACAGGTTGCCCATCGATCTTGACAGGTTTCTGAGCAGGTTTCTTGGAGTAGCTTACGCGGAAGATACGACCATGCTTATCGTCGCGATTCGGATCTCGAACATTATGCTGCATATGTCCGATAATTACATTCTGCCAGTCCGAGACATAAAGGGACCCATCTTCTCCAAATATGGCATCCGTTGGTCTAAAGTTTTTGTCTCCACTTAACAGAAATCCATCTGATTCCTCATCGATCTTAGTACCATCAGCGAGGATCTTCGTAACCTTTAAAGCTTGGCCATTTGGTGTCCCCCAAACCTCCCCAAGTTTAGTTTTTTCAGTAACTTTTTTCGCATCCTTTCCACGCCCGATCGTTTTTGTTATTTCATAGCCACCATCTCTATGAAGCTGGTATTGCTTGATGCCAAGAAATCCAATGGAATTACAAATCAGGAAATTCCCCTGCATGTCATCAGGGAAATTATCACTGGAAAGAATTTCGCACGCAGGTACCGGGCGAACTTCCTTATTGAGTAAGGAGTGCATCGCCCAGCTTTTACCTTCTGGACGAACTTGGTAAGCTCGACCCCCGGTTCCATCGGTAGCATAGTGATAACCCCATGCGTCAAAGGCAATCCCATGAGGATTTGGAGAATTACTACCGTGGAAAGCAATGGTATGCCTTCGAGGATCAAAGCGATACATCGCCGATGAGCCTGTAGCCAGGGATGGTCCCCATGGATGCTCATGGTTGTGCTGGAGGAAAACTCCACATTGCCAGTAGATGCCTCCATCCGGACCGAAAATCAGATTATTGGCCGCGTGGTGAGTGTCTGAAGTTCCCAAGCCCTGAAGAATCACATAGCGCTCATCTGCTTTGTCGTCACCGTCATTATCGCGCAAGAAGAGCAAGTCAGGCCCGGAAGTGACCAGTACCCCACCATTCCAGAATTCAAAACCCAAGGGATTATGAACTTTTGCGAATTCAATAACGCGGTCCGCTTTGCCGTCCTTATTATCATCAGGCAGGATGACCAAAGCATCATTCATTTCTTTCATGGGCTCCCACATCGGATAGGTTGGCCAAACTGCGGCCCAGAGGCGTCCTTTGGTATCCACCTGCATTTGCACCGGATTGATTAGTTCAGGGAATTGTTTCTCGTCCGCGAAAATATTGACCTCAAACCCGTCTCGGACTGCGACTCTTTTAACACTCTCATTTGCACCGAGATAGTTTGGGGTTCCTTCTTTACCCGCATTAGAACTGCGGCTCTTACCCCCTATATTAGAAACAACTGAAATTGGCTTAGGGACATTGCTGTCATCGATTTTGAGCGTCTTACCCTGAGCGACGGCCCAGATAGATTTATCTCGATTTGCACTCATCACATCGAGCATGGCCAACTCATGCTGAAGCACTTCTGCATTGGATTGGTCGTCCACAAAACGTAGGTTTGAGCGACCGCCCCAAATATCATTTCCGTCAGTGGCTCGGTAACGATTGTGCCAAGTCCAATTCTTTTCTCGAATGGACTGCCTAAGCTTTTCCAGGGAAGGAGATGCCGAAATATCTTTTTTGAGCAAGGCTTGGGCAATGATTTGAGCAAGAAGCCGGTTACCCTCTTCATTGAGATGAGCCCCATTGATAGTCAGCGGATTTTGGTTCTGTTCAAAAAGTTTGAGGGTGGGATTGAAAAGATCAACATACTCTACCCCAACCTCTTGGGCTGCATTCTCGGTTGCTATGGAGTAAGCGGCAAGGTTGCGGTTATGGGCTTTTCCATTCGGCAAGTTCCGATCCTTTAAATCCTGAAATGCAATGGGACTGAAAAGTACAATTCTGGGAAAGTTTTTACCGTTCGGTTTATAACTTCGAATTTTTCCTACGAATTCGATCAGCAGGTTTTTGTGATTTTCCGCATTTTGGACCCCGTCAAAGGATTCATTGTATCCAAACATGGCAAACACCACATCTGCTTTGACATGCTGGAGGTATTGATCCATCGGAGTGAATCCCCTACTTCTTGGATATTGGTTCGGGCGGTCGCCAGAAAAAGACATATTTCTAAAAGAAACCTCCTGTCCCTTAAGGGCACTCTGGAGCACGGTCTCCATCCATGCATCATGCTGCATTCGGTCGGCCAGTCCGTTTCCGAGGATCGCCACCGTATCTCCTTTTGAAAAAGAGAAGGGCAATTCGTCTTTGTATCCGGAAGGAACCTTTGCAGGAGGTAAGGAAACTTGGGTAGCCTCGGGTTCAGGTTTTCCGTTAAAGAGCAAATAGGAAACCATGGACTTGTTTCTGAGATCAAATTTTATCCGCTGTGAACCTTTGGTCTTACCACTCTTGAATAATGGTTTACGGTTGGAATCCAATAACTGAAGAGTGAAACCATTCAGTCGTTTTTCCAAAAACTTACGGTTCCAGACTTCCACCCTATCGACCGCATACTCCTTACCTAAATCAACTTCCCACCATGGATTGGTAGAGCCAGAACCATCGGTATGAGTCTGGCCGCCTCCTTCCCAGTCCGGGTTTTTATTGCCATCAATTCCGCGTTCCGGAACTCCTCCGTATCCAAGGCTGGACTGCCTGGCTTTTCCTTGCCGGGCAACATTTTTATTACCGCTGAAAATTTCCACCTCATTCAAAGTGAGGATCTTATTGTCACCGGGAATTTCAATTCGAAGAAAACGGGCACCAGAAGGAACTTCTTCTGATTTCGTACTTTTCTGGGCTTTTGGATTTGCGGGGATTGGGCTTTCCAACTTGGCGTACATCGAAGGCTTGATTCCCTTGACCTCTCCTTTGTTTTTAAAAGTAGTGGGGTTGTAAGCACCCACAAAATCAATTTTTGAGTCCCCTTTGATTTGATCTTCAAGACCGAGGGCCCAGTATACACCATTGATCACCATCCTGCGATAGCCTGGATTTAAAAGATCTTCCGATGCCCCATATAGTGAGGTAAAAACCCTACCCTTCTTACCCTTTGCACCTTGGTAATGCCGGGTCCACTCACTTGCCATGGGAGGCTTCGATTTATCCGGTTCCCCATCGGCCTGCATCGTCATCAGGGGCTGGGCCATGGTCAAAATATCCCAGTCATCCTGAGCCTCGGCATTATAGCCACCAGCCTGAACATGGACCTTATTTACCCCACGCAGAATAGGATGAGATTTCTTTGCCGGTATAATATCAATTCTTGTGCTTTGTTGATGATTCTTTCCATAGTGTCCAACCCAGCTCTGACCTAATACTTGGTGGCCAAACCCGGCATGGTAGTCTTTTCCTTCATATCGAAAGTGATATTTGTAGTAAGGATCTTTTTTGTCCTTATAATTGAAACCATGGGTAGAGGTCCGAAGTCCAACCACCGGACCCGCTCGATTTAAATAATCATCAATGTGCTTCATCTGCTCAGGAGGTAAGGCTAGGAAACGAGCAAAAATTACCATGCCATCGGCATCCCTAAGTGCTTCCAATCCTGGTATGTTGGACGCACCTGCTTCAATTTCTCCATTTTCGCTCAATCCGAAAAGTACCGTGCAGTCAAATCCGTGATGTACTGTCAATATCCGTGCCAGTGCTGGCAGGGTTTCCTCTGCCCGATATTCATGATCACTGGCAACAAAAACGATCTTTTTTTCCCAAGATGCTTTACTTGCCTTGTAAACAACTGGATTCGCATAAAGGAGGGAACAGGAGAGGAGCAAGATCGAACTGATCAAGTATCGGCGAAACTGGAGAAAGCTACAAATTACCTTAGGGCTAAACATAATAATAAGTGGGTTGCAAATAAGGAGGACTGCAAATTCAAACTTCACCAAATACAATTTTTTTTCATATACAACGGAAAATCCACCATCTAAGCAAAATCATTTTTGGACCCTCTGCCATGAACTTGAACTTGAAAAAGGTTCATTCTATGGAATTTCGTTCAGGGTATAATAGGCAACATCATGAAGAAGGGGTTGGTCGATTCCCTTTCGCCGAATCCCCTCCATCTTGAGTTCATGGACATTTCCCTTTACCATCCCATTGATCCTTAAACGAACGCTCTTTCCATCTTTGGCAGGAATTGCTTTTTTGATCACTGGCTCAGATAGATCGACTTCCGGACTTCCGTACCCTTTTTGGTAGATGTAAGTGTATGATTCCATAGCGTACGAAGTGATGTCGGCCAAAGTTTTCTTATCCGCAGGCTGGGTAAAAGTGAGTTCGAATCCATCAGGCTTAGCTCTCATTTCATGAACTTCAAAGGGTACCTTCCCTGTCCAATTCACACGCTGAAAAGAGAATGGATTCTTGCCTCGGGAACCCCAGCCCCGATTGGTTCCTCCGGTAAACATGCTTCCGTCCTTGGCGAACCTCGCCACAATATTACCGGAGCCAAATCCCTCGAGAAAAGGAAAAACCGCCCCCTGATAAAATCCGTTTACTTTTTCAAGAAATACCCGATGCACTTTGGAGTGACTTTGCTCGGAGACAAAAAGCTGATTTGAAAAGGGTCCAAACTTACCCCCGGTTTCATCACATTCAATACCGGCTGGTGAATTGCCCACCTTACCATGGGGTAACACGACCGGCGGAGGTACAAGATCGGGCAGTTTCTTTCTCTCGATTTCAATTCGACTACCAGATTCTGGTTCGGGCGGCTCCGGACCCAACAGATCGGTGAGAGCAAAATATATATTACTTCTGGGATTCCCCTGAAAGCCACCAGGGCGCAAATGCTTCAGTGAACTCGAACCATTCCATGTCCCCTGGTTATCACAATAAAATACATCTCCCAAATGATTTAGCCCGATTCCGCCCGGAGAGCGGATTCCATATCCAGTTGGTATGCATTCACCTTCTGGAGTCACTCGCATGCACCAGCCACGAAATGGACTCTTATCATCGGCTCCAAATGAACCCGTGAGGCAAAGAATCACCCAAATATCTCCGTTTTTATCGTGCCGGGTACCGAAGGCATATTCATGATAATTCCCACTAATTCCCCAATCATCCGCAACCGTTTCGAAGACATCTGCCCTCCCATTCCCGTCCCGATCTTTCATACGGGTAACTTCCGGACGCTGGGTGGCATAAAGCCAGCCATCTTTCCAGGAGAGCCCAAGAGTTTCATGCAGTCCCCTGGCATATAATGTCCATTCCGGTGAAGGTTCATCTCCCCAAACACCTTTCCCTACAAAAATATCTCCTCTGCGAGAAGCAACTGCAACTTGGTTGCCCGGAAGAATTTCGATCCCACTTACCTCAATGACTTCTCCTTCGGGCAGTGGAATCGTGGTAATTGGGTAATAATCGGACTCAACCGGTAAACTTTCAGAACCTTCTACTGCAAATACTTGGGGAGCTAATGCGTAAAAAAGAGGGACCAGAATGATCAAAGTTTTCATAGTAAATATTTATAATTTGTTTCGGTGAACTCAATTACTCCGCCCAGGAATAAGTAATTTTTAATTCGGACTTTCCTGCGCTGAATTTAATAGGCACTCGCAGTTCACCCCTTTCCGCAAAAGCCTCTCCCCCCTTTACAGAAAGTGAGAGCTCACTATTGGAAAAAGTATCTTTCTCTTTCTCAAAATTTCCCTGAGCAAGTCGGAGATAAAGATTTGTGGAAATTTCCTCACCAATAAACTTGAGCGTTCGACGAATTGCTCCCGGTTTTTCCGCGGAGGCACTGACAACCGGGGTTGATTTATCTGTAATCGAAATTCCCCCTCGGCTGTATTTAAAAGTGGGCCTTTGCATCTTATCCAAAACATAACCTTTAAAATCTAATTCCTTGGTTCGATAATCTGAACCAGGCCAGACAGAGTCTGCCTGTTCCAATTCGGTAATGACCACCCCCTCTGGCAAGTGAATCACATTACTTCCAGCCGGTGGCTGAAAACCCTGTCCGCGCCCGATCCAATGCCTTGCTCCGTCGATAAATTCTCCATGCCATATCATCGCAAGACGCATATTGTTTGCATCAAAGGCGAGGTTTACTCCCTCATCATACCCAACGCCAATTGCCCTTGGACCCGCTCCATCAATAAAGTTTCGGTAAATACTGGCTTCTCCCGCTGGGGGCTCAATCAGCATCCCTACCACAATTTGACCGGGTTTAGGTAAGGTTTTTGAAAGTGGCACATTTCTAAATCCTGGTCCCGTCCACATGAGGGACAAGTTTTCTCCACCACCCCTTTCGAAATACCGCAGTTCAATCTTATGCTTGCCCGCTTTGAGCTCGGCTACACCTTGTATGGTTTTGGTGCCATGAACTCCGTCGTTATCCACCAAAACTTCATCATTAAGTAGAAGCATCGAACCGTCGTCCGAGGAAAGAGAAAAGGTGTACTTACCATCCTTGGGGCATTCAATGCTGCCTTCAAAAACAAAACCAAATTTATCATTGGTCTCCCTATCTGAAATATCAAAAAGACCGCTTGCCAGAACACCGGTTTTATTAAAATCGAGTTCTGAAAAATCGGGTAATTTATTCCATTCTCCGTAATAAAGCTTATAAACTAAATTCTTTATCGGGTTTGCTTCAGCATTCACTCGCATCATGCCGTTCATCAGCTGGTAATGCCCGGGGAAGGTGCAGATGTAAGGATAATCACCCTCTTGTTTAGGGGTTTTAAAATAAAAAGTAGTTTCTTTGCCAGGTTGCACCATTCCGGAACTGGCCAGTATTCGTGCATGCCCTTTCGGTTCCCAGTTCATTCCGACTCCTTTATCTCCAAGCTTAAGGACCGCATCGATCACTTCCTGTCCCTTGTCCCCCCCTTTCTTTTTTCCGGGCGTGCAAATAATCAAATTATGAGGCAGGGAATCCGGGTTTTTGAAAACCACTTTCACCTTGGAATTGGGCTTCACACTAAAGCTCTTCAAATCGTACTTCATCTGTGCCTCTAAGGTGCTAATGATAATCTCCCGGTCAATCTTCTCGAAGCCTTTCGGCACATTCCCCAAGCAAAACTGAATGCTGATTAGACAGATCAAAGGACTAATAAAAAATATTTTTGAAAATTTCATGGATAGAGCTGCTCGGCTTTTGAAACAATCCTTGATCAAAAATGCAAGATTCAACATGGGTTTGAGTTAAAGATTTAAATCGAGTCCGCACCGGTGTTCTTAAAAATATAATCGTGAACGAGGAAAAATACTCGATCAATTTTTTTATCTTTATAGGCTATATAAAATGCGTAATGCACTCGTTCCTTTTTTCTGTGCCTTTTTCATGGCAACCGGTTTTTTCAGCTCTGGCCAATCAATACAAGAAACATCTACCCTAGAGGCTTTTCAGTGGTCCGACTTTAAATCACAACCCCAGCAGGCCCTGCGTATTCTTGAGGAACTGAACAACTGGAGAAACCAATCCCCTTCCGAAACCGGCAAAAAATTAAGGGTGGTATATTTTCATCCCAAAGACCGTGAACCACTCAAAGACTATGCCAAACGATGGGATGGTATCATGAGTGATATTCAGGACTTTTTCCGGACGGAGATGAAACGACTTGGTTATGATCATGTATCCATGGGTCTAGAAAGGGAAAATAAAATGCTGAAAATCCATAAAGTGAGAGGCAGTAAGGGAGATAAATCCTACACCTACAAGTCGGGTGGGGAAATTCGTAAAGAAGTATTTCAGGCATTAAGAAACAAAAACATTAACCCGGAGACAGAAACCCTGCTTATTGTTTGCGGTCTTTCCCGGACTCAAGGAAAAAAAGTTACCATCTATTCCCCTTATTATGGAATGGGAGCAGATCACAATAAAGGAATATGCTTCACCGCGGATATGGAGTGGTTGTCCGTAGATGGACTACGACCAGACCCGAACAACATTATTCTGCAGGTCAAAGAGCACCGGGATTATGAACCTTTCCCCCTAGGACGATTCAACACCGTATACATCGGAGGTACCATTCATGAACTTGGGCACGGACTATCCCTCCCCCATAACCTTGCCACGAAAGAGCAAGCTAAATGGGGAACCGCCCTTATGGGTGCAGGTAATTATACCTACCGTAAAGAATGGCGCACCAAAGAAAAGGGCTCATTCCTAACCCATTCAAGTGCAATCCGTTTGTTGGTGCATCCCCTCTTTAGTGAAACCACCAAGCAATCGAAGGATGCACCAAAACTCAGTTACGATCAGCTAGATCTGGCATGGTCCGAGGAAAAGATCCACATTCAAGGAAAGATTCATTCCGCGGTACCCGTTGTCGCCATGATCGCCTACAACGATGCTGAAAACAAGGGACAACGTGGATACATGGTAAACAATAACTATGATGCAACAAGTTGGACTTCAGTCCTCAGCCCGAACCATGAATTCCGCTTGGAAGTTGGGGACTTGGGCGATGGGAATCATCAAATTCGTATTCTCAGCGTACATGCCAACGGAGCAACGGTGACCAAAAGAATTCATTATTCTATGAAGGATGGAATACCCAGTTTCGATCGTGCCCGAAGAGAAATTCAAAGTATTCTAAATAAAAAACATTGACCTAAATCGAACCCAGGCGAGAAGATCAGACCCAGTAGCCTTTTATTCAATTTGCCCTGATAACTTTTATGAAAAACACCTTACCCTTGGTTTCACTCTTCTTCTCTGGATTACTCTGGGCAGAAGGGGAGCAAAATATCCTTTTTATCGCTATTGATGACTTACGCCCTGAACTTGGATGCTACGGAGGAGAAGAAGTTCTTTCCCCCCACATCGACCAACTGGCGGCAACTGGAACCGTATTTAATCGGGCCTATTGCCAGGTTGCAGTCTGTGGGGCTTCGCGGGCCAGTCTCATGACCGGACTGCGTCCGACATGGAAACGTTTTGTAAAGTACAATACCATTGCAGACCAAGATGCACCGGGAGTATTCACCCTGCCTCAGGAATTAAAACAAAAGGGCTACCATTGCATATCCAATGGAAAAATCTTCCATCACAAGGACGACACGGCTGCCCGCAGTTGGAGTGAAACCCCATGGAAACCGGAGATGAAGGGAAGCGACTACTTGCATCCAAAATCCAAGTCGATGTTACTAGCAAAAAATAAACGTGGCCCGGTCCTCGAAGCACCCGATGTGCCCGACAATGCGTATCCAGACGGGCAAATTGCGGATAAGACCATAGCCGACCTCAAACGCCTGGCAAAACAGGATAAACCTTTTTTTATGGCCTGCGGATTCATGAAGCCTCACTTGCCCTTCTACGCCCCCAAAAAATACTGGGATCTCTACGATCGTGCTTCCCTCATTCTTGCTGATAATCAGTCTCTGCCCAAAAATGCTCCTGAAGTCCTCACTGGATCAAGGGAAATTCAGAGCTATCACAACCGCGGAATGGAATACAACCAAGAGGAGTGGCATCGGGCATGCCTTCACGGTTACTACGCCTGTGTAAGTTACATCGATGCCCAGGTTGGCAGATTAATCAAAGCATTGGAGAATCTAGGTCTTAGAAAAAATACCTTGATTATTCTCTGGGGGGATCATGGTTGGCATTTGGGCGAACATGCTTTTTGGGGAAAGCACAACCTGATGCACCTGTCTTCCCGTTCCCCCCTCATTCTATCCATCCCGGGTGGCCGAAAAAATCAAACTTGTGACCGTCTGGTCGAGTTCGTTGACATCTATCCAACCCTACTCGATCTTGCTGGAATCATACCTCAAAACCAAGGACTCGAGGGAACCAGCTTTAAAATACTATTACAACGGCCCCGTACCCTATGGAAAAAAGCTGCCTTCTCGCACTATGGACCTGCGATTAGTGCAGTCACCCCGAAGTTTAATTATGTGCAGTATAAAAGTGGTGAAAAGATGCTTTTCGATCTGATCTCCGATCCCGATGAAAACATCAATATTGCCGGTGATCCCAAAAGAAAAAGTACCCTCAACCAACATATTAAAATTCTTCGTAATGGCTGGACCGATGCATTACCGCCAAGCGTACAAAAATAATTTCTCATTTAATATCTATCGATTAAAAAATAGTCCCATGAAACCTAAAACCTTTCCTTCCATCATTCTTGCAATCGCACTGTCTGCCTTTTTCTTTTCAATTCATTTATCTGCAGAATTCAAAGCCCAGAAAGACATATCCTATGGACCCCACGAACGTAATCTCCTGGATGTCTATTGGGACACCGAGTATAAAAATGCCCCCATTGTGTTCACCATTCATGGAGGCGGTTTCAGGTTTGGAGATAAAGCCTATTGTAATGAGGATATGATCAAGCTCTATATGTCCAAAGGGTGCATCGTAGTATCGCCCAACTATCGACTCCTAAAAATAGGAACCGAAGTATCCATCAAAGACTGTGTAATCGATTCGGCTATGGCGGTCGCCTACATCCAGGAGCATGCAGAAAAATATGGAGGAAATCCCAAAAGGATTGTTTCCACTGGGGCCTCTGCCGGTGGTTTTATTAGTGCCTGGATTGCCTACAATGACAACTGGGAGTGGCCTGCCTTTGCCAAGTATAAGCCAAAGAAGCTGAATATTGTGGGCTGGTTCGGAAATAGTCCCGGACTTCCAACTAATATTATTAACTTTGTCAACTCGGGGGATCCTTCCGGTTTTGTAATCTTTGGTGGTAAAAAAGAACATCCGAAAACCCCGGCAAGTATGGGGCATGCCATCCAGGCTATGCTTACAAAGAATAAAGTCTGGAGTAAAATGGTCTACATTGATTCCATGGGACATGTTCCCGCCAAGCGCATTCTATTCAACCCCAAAACCCGGGATGTAGAAACCTACACCGCCTTCAATGAATTTCTCGATTTGGTTTGTTACAACAAAGGAAAACCCAAAGGTGGGGATGTTATAAATGTTAAAAAAGAATAGTTTAATTAAATCTCTGAATCCCTGATAAAAAATTTACCCGTAATAAAATATGTGATTGTAACATAAAAGGTGTATTGCCCATAATAGCTCAAATCCTTAATTCGATATAATTATGAAAAACAACTCTCGTAGAGACTTTATTAAATCCTCAGCCGCCGTGGGTAGCTTTTTTATTCTTCCCTCCGGCTTACGGGCCAAGTCACCCAACAGTAAGATCTGCACCGCCCATATCGGGACGGGCGGAAAAGGACGTGTTGACACCATGTACCTGGCTAAGCACAGCAATGTGGAAGTGATCGGTCTATGCGATGTCGATTACGCTCATGGCAAAATGGACACCTGGTCGAAGCAATTTAAAAGTGCCACCGCTTTTCAGGACTATCGGGAAATGTTGGCCGAACTTGATGACAAGATTGATGTGGTGTCCATTTCCACTCCCGATCATACCCACTACCCGGCCACCATGGATGCGATGGAAAGAGGAAAACATATTTATCTGCAAAAACCTCTGACCCACAAACTTAAGGAGGCCCGTCAACTGGCAGAATTTGCTGCCAAAAAAGGACTGACCACGCAGATGGGGATTCAAAACCAGTCCCGTGAAGCCTACCGTTTGGCCCGTCATTACATCCAGGAAGGTCTCATTGGAAAAGTCAGTAAAGTCTATGTCTGGTCGTTCAAAACCTGGGGCTATGACGGGGAACCCTTTAAGGAAAAGTCTGAAGTACCCGGTACCCTTGACTGGAATCTCTGGTTGGGCACAGCGCCTAAACACGATTATGTAAGCAACGTCTACCACCCCGGTCAGTGGCGCAAACTTCTCGACTTTGGCTGTGGAACTCTTGGCGATATGGGCATCCATATTTTTGACACTCCCTTTAAGGCCTTGGATCTCAAGGATCCAAAATGGGTGGAAGCCGATTGCCGCGAACCCAACGGTTTTGGGCATGCGGAAAAAAACATGGTTCGTTACGGCTTTAATCCATCCAAATATACCACTGATGATTTTACCTTCACTTGGTGGGACGGCTCCGATGCTCCGCGACACAAAAAGAACCCCGACTTGATGCTTCCGAACGGAGACGAATTACCCAAACAGGGGGCGGTATTCGTAGGTGAAAATGGACGTATGGTTTTGCCTCACTGCTCGATGCCCACTTTCTATCCGGAAAGTGTAACCAAGAATATCCCCAAGACGGATATAGTCGGTGTCGACCACTACACTCAATTCCTCGATGCCTTTGAGGGAAAGGATAAGACTTTAGCTGGCTTTGACTATTCCGGGCCCTTGGCTGAATCCCTATGCCTTGGTGTGGTAGCCTGCCAGTTCCCTGGAAAGCGCCTCAACTGGAATGCCAAGAAAATGAAGGTGACCAACCTTCCCGAGGCTAACCCACATCTTAAAGGCAGATACCGGAAGTTCTGATTCCTCGAACCCTTTTCCGGGTTAATCAAAATTCAAATTATGAGAATCCCCATCCTTTCATTGGGCCTGCTTTTAGCTACCCTACTTTTCTTCACAAATGAACAGAAACTGGTATCGGCCGAGAAGTCCAACGTCGTACTGATCTATATTGATG
>OZSS01000651.1_pt1 | contig 16716 bp, 15 predicted proteins | sample 1779911 | NCBI WGS metagenome assembly OZSS01 (sample SAMEA2603589, study PRJEB24840) | metagenome | biome: Water; feature: Photic zone; material: Seawater sample | place: Mediterranean Sea | collected 2013-11-12 | depth 10 m | reverse complement strand
GTGCAGGTTCCAAAACGAATCCAGGGGGATATGCAAATGATGAAGATTCTCTTGAACAATTTGAGATCTCAGATGATCGGACACCTCTGGATATTTGCTCAATGTTAAAGAGATATAATTATGACCCCGTCTGGAAAGACTGGGATTCTTCATACGACCAAATTCAACCAACTTCACGAAAAGGAAAATCTGTTAGCAAGTCTCGGGAGAGCACTGCTATTCTTATTTGAAAATGATTGATTTCTCTCCAACCGAAATCGAACATTACCAACGACACCTCTCCCTCTCGGGTTTTGGGGAGAGCGCCCAAAAAAAACTCAAAGAAGCAAAGGTTCTAGTAGTGGGGGCAGGAGGGTTAGGATCTCCTGCATTAAAGTATTTGGTGGCTGCAGGAGTAGGGAGAATTGGAATTGTTGATGACGATAGAGTTGAAAAATCGAACCTCCAACGACAAATTCTTTTTGATTGTAAGGATGTTGGGAAGTCCAAAACCAAAGTTGCCATTTCCAAGCTTTCTGAAATGAACCCTCATGTTAAGCTTGAGAGCTTTCCAGTTAGGATTAATGCCCAAAACATCGAAAGTATCTTTCATAACTATTCCATTGTGCTCGATGGAAGTGATAATTTTGCGACACGATTCCTAATCAATGATGCCTGTGTACTGTTCGATAAAATTCTGATCCATGGTTCCATTTTTGAATTCACGGGACAAGTTAGCGTCTTTAATTTTCTGGGTGGCCCGACCTACAGATGCTTATTTGGCGAACCGCCTACAGATAAAGCATTGTCCCCCTGTTCGGAAGTGGGGGTACTGGGTGTTCTCCCCGGATTAATCGGTACCATGATGGCAACTGAAACGATTAAGGTCATCACTGGAATTGGTGATGTGCTAAGTGGAAAGCTCTGGCTTTATGATGCATTATCTCAACAATCCCGAATCATTAAATTTGAAAGAAACCTTAGCTTTTCAGAAGCAATAAATTTATCTGTCATAGATTCCAATTGTCAATTAATGAACAGAGAAAATTCTACGATTTCAGAGATTTCACCTTCACAAATGAAATCAATGCTCAAAGCAGACAAAAGCCATTGGGTTTTGGATGTGCGTGAAAAATGGGAAAGAGAAATCCGGTGTATTGAGCCTTCTACTCACATTCCTTTAGGAGAATTCTCCGATCCAGAGAAAATAAAGCTACCCAAAGAAATTTCAAAGAACTCTAGCATTATTATTTATTGTAAGGCAGGAGTAAGAAGTAGAACTGCGTGTGAAGTTTTATTTTCCCTAGGATACAAGAACTTGTTTAACCTAAGTGGTGGCATGATTGAATGGGAAGAAGGCAACTCCTAACCCATTGATAGCTGAAATGCGAAAAAGATTACTTATTATTGGGGCTAGTGATAGTTCAGGAGGTGCAGGAATCAAGGCAGATATAGATACGCTCTCGGCATTTGGATTCGAAGGGTCTATCGCCATTACTTCTGTGACTGCGCAAACTAACCATCAGTTAATTTGCAAGTACCCAGTTCCTAATCAGATCCTATTAGATCAGCTTAAAGCTAGCGAAGGAACCCTGATTGATGGAATTAAAATCGGGCTTCTGCCCAACCGAGAATCCATTAATATTGTTCGCGACTTTTTACAGAAAACCCCCAACACACCATCGATTTTAGATCCTGTTTTTTCCAGTTCGAGTAAAGGAGAACTAACCAATGAAAATACGCAAACCTACTTATTGGAACAACTGCTCCCTTTTGTTACTTTACTCACCCCGAATGCGATAGAAGCAAGTATTTTAACAAACAAAGAATGTAAGAGTTTGGAGGAGGCAAAGGATTCGGCTCAGAGCCTGATCGAGAGAGGAGCAAAAGCCGTTTTAGTCAAAGGCGGTCATCTTACCGGTACGCTTTCTTCCAATGTTTTAGCTCAAACATCAATGCCCCATCAATGTTTCGAAAAACCTAGAATAAGATATGGATCAAAGTGTCGCGGTACTGGATGCAGGCTGGCCACCGCAATTTGCTGTTTGTTGGCGTGCCAAGAAAATCTTTCATCTGCTTGTCGAAAAGCTGGAGATTTTGTACATGAATATATTAAATCTGAGCTTTCCAAAAACCGGTAAGCTTAACGTCCCAGTGCTCGCCGAATGAGTTCCTCCGTACTTGCATTCGCACCCAAGGATTCTGAAGCCTTGCGAACTGCCTGGTCAGCATCTATTGCCTTATAACCCAGAGTCAGGAGGGCAGAGACTGCATCCTGATAGGTGACAAATTCCACTGGCAATTCATCCATTGCTTCCCTTTTATCAGAATTTCCATCATTGCTCGGTTTCAAAACCTCAGACTTCGGGAGGACCTTATCTTTAAGTTCAACCACAATTCTTTCCGCCGTTTTCTTGCCTAAACCTTGAGCCTTTGAGAGCATGCCAACATCACCACTTGCAATAGAAGTCTTGAGCATGGGGAGCGAAAGTGATCCAAGAAGATTGAGGGCTATCTTTGGTCCAATGCCAGAAACTTTATCTACAATCATCTTAAAAAAGTCTCGGGACTCTCGGTCCATAAAACCATAGAGAGTTTGAGAATCCTCACGATACGATGCGTGCGTAAACAACTTCACTTGCTGCCCAAGAGCTGGGAGTTTTTCCGAAGTAGTTAAGGGAATATGGGTTTCATAACCAATACCACTTACTTGGATAACAGCTAGGTTAAGTTGACACTCTTTGAGTGTTCCTTCGATAAATGCGATCATGATTTTAAATTTAGCAAGTTAATCCAAGTACATCCTGCATGGAATACAGACCAGGTTCTTGGTATTGGACCCAACTTGCAGCCTTTAAGGCTCCAGCTGCAAAAATCACTCGATCTGTTGCCCTGTGAGTTAATTCGATTCTCTCTCCCGTACCTGCAAACATCACCGTATGCTCCCCAACGACATCCCCACCTCTTAAAGCGTGAGATCCAATTTCACTTTCTTGGCGCTCTCCAACCATTCCACTTCTACCATGACTAATATCCTTCTGGGAGAGCTTCCTTGATTCCTTGATGATCTCAAGCAGACGCTCTGCCGTTCCGCTTGGAGCATCTTTTTTAAACTTATGATGCATTTCTATAATTTCTGGGTCAAATCCACTTTCACGGTCTAAGACTTTTGAAATCTGCTCCGTCAAAAAAAATAATAAATTTACCCCTGTTGAGAAATTACCGGCCCAGACAATTGGAATTTCTTTGGCAATCTGCAAAATTTGGTCCCGGTCAGAATTTTCGTGGCCTGTGGTGCCAATCACAACAGGCTTTTTAAATTCACCGCACAACTTGACCAAGGGTAGAGTTGCATCTCTTAAAGAAAAATCAATGGTGACATCACATTGACCAATCTTTTCTTTAGGGTCATCGCCTAAGTCGACCGGAAAAGAGATTTCACAGCCATGATCAACAGCTATTTTTGAAATAGCTTGCCCCATTCTTCCCCGGGACCCGCTCAATAATATTTTTTTAAGATTGCTCATAGAAAATTAACATTTGCTGACATTTCCTCAAGAAGTAGAAAATTTGCAGGGGAGGGTGGACTCAAAGGAAGCCTAACTTCTGGGGATGAAATGAGTCCTTTTAGATGCATTAGATTTTTAACAGGAACTGGATTGGGTTCGCAAAAGAGATCGGTAAAGAACTTGTAATACTCAAGGTGCAATTTCCGAGCTTCTTCCAATTTTGCTTCCGCTGCTAATGCAACTAGTTGAGAAACAATACCAGGCATGATGTTGGATGCGACACTGATCACACCTTTTGCCCCGCAAGCCATAAAAGGCAAAGTTAATCCATCATCTCCAGAAAGAACCACAAAATCATCATCCAATGCACAAACTGTCTCTGAAACTTTGGTTGATTTCCCGCCCGCCTCTTTTAGTGAGCAAATATTGGGATAATTTTCCCTCAGTTCCAACACAGTGGAGGTAGATATCTCGATACCGCATCTTGAGGGAATTGAATATAGGACAATGGGTTTCTCCGTTACCTCAGCCAAAGCTGAAAAGTGGGCGACTAATCCTGCTTGGCTTGGTTTATTGTAATAAGGTGCAACCAATAAAAAAGCGTCCGCACCCAAGCTATCCGCTCTTTTAGTCAGATTAATCGCCTCAATCGTTGAATTTGCACCTGTCCCAGCAATAATAGGAACTTTCCCCGCTGCATGATTAACCGTTTCTTGAATAACCTGCAGGTGCTCTTTTTCAGTAAGGGTAGGGGATTCACCAGTAGTGCCACAAGGAACAATACCAGAGACCCCGCCTACCAACTGCCGATCAATAAGTTTTGATAGATCAGCAAAGTTAACCTGTCCATCTTGCATGGGTGTAATGAGCGCAGTGTGCGTTCCGTGAAGTAGATTCTTGTCCATTTTAAATAAATATGTGAGAAAAGGATTCTCACTTGTAATTTCACCTTCTCTTTTCAGCGGGAAAATTTCAGTGGTCAACTTTTTAATGGTGGAAACTCACAGGATTCGAAACTTTTGTATCATAGCGCATGTCGATCATGGCAAGACAACTTTGTCCGATCGACTGTTAGAGCGTACCCAAACGGTGGTCAAAAGAGAGATGAAAGAACAACTTCTCGATTCGATGGATCTGGAGAGGGAACGGGGCATCACGATTAAGTGTCATCCAGTTTCGATGAATTTCCGACATCATGATGGACAAGAGTATTTATTCAACTTGATCGATACACCCGGTCATGTTGATTTCTCTTATGAAGTTTCAAGAAGTTTAGCAGCTTGTGAGGGAGCGTTACTTCTTATTGACGCCTCCCAAGGAGTCGAGGCCCAGACTCTGGCCAATGCCCAACTTGCGGAATCTCAAGGGTTGGAGATCATTCCAGTAATTAATAAGGTTGATCTACCCAGTGCTGATGTTGAGCGGGTTTCGAAGCAAATCGAAGATATTCTTGCGATTCCTGCGGAAGAAGCAATTCATGCCAGTGGAAAATCTGGTATTGGAGTAGATGAAATTTTAAAAGCTGTAGTTTCCCGATTACCGGTGCCAAAGTGGACCGAACACCCCAAACCACGTGCTCTGGTTTTTGATAGTCAGTATGATTCCTTCAAGGGAGTAATTTGCTATGTCCGGGTCTTTTCAGGAACATTTTCTAAAAATGGAAACCTCCTTTTAATGAGCGATGGAAGAAAGACTCAAATCAAGGAAATCGGAAAATTCTGCCCTCAACCCGTTCCTCTAGGTTCTCTTGGGGAAGGAGAGGTGGGCTATGTTGTTACTGGAATAAGAGATGTTGCAGAGATAAAGATTGGCGACACCTTGACTCTGGTTGAAAACGAATCCAAGGAGATGCTGCCAGGATATAAAGAGGTAAGACCCATGGTTTTTAGTGGGCTTTATCCTTTGGACACGACCGATTACGAAAAACTAAAGAAAAGTGTTGGTAAATTGAGATTGAATGACGCAGCGTTCACTTTTCAATCTGAAACCTCAGTAGCTTTAGGCTTTGGTTTTCGTTGTGGTTTTCTGGGATTACTCCACATGGAAATTATTCAAGAACGATTACGGAGAGAATACGACTTGGATCTTATATCGACTTATCCAAGCGTAGTCTACCGAGTCCACCTGACTACTGGTGTCACCCATGAAGTAGATAACCCCCTGGATTTACCTGATACTACTGAAATCCTAAAGATTGAAGAACCAACAATCTTGGCAAGAATCCATGCTCCCAACCATTGTATCGGGGACTTACTTGCCCTCGTTACCGAGAAGAGAGGTAATTGTAGTAATACCGAAACGATTGACGAAACAAGAGTTGTGCTGACCTGCCACTTACCTTTGAATGAAATTTTGGTCGATTTTAATGATCGCCTTAAAAGTGTTACCCATGGCTACGGATCGATGGATTATGACATGGACGAATATGTAGAGTCAGCACTGGTAAGAATGGAAATTCTTGTAAATGCAGAGCCTGTGGACGCTTTTTCAACTATTGTACACAGAGAAAAGGCAGAAACCAGAGGTAGGGTACTCTGCTCAAAACTGAAAGAAATTCTCCCGAGGCAACTTTTTAAAATCGCTTTACAAGCAGCAGTTGGGGGTAAAGTCATTGCTCGGGAGACAATCAGTGCCATGCGAAAAGATGTAACTGCAAAATGCTACGGAGGAGATATAAGCAGAAAAAGAAAGCTTCTCGATAAGCAGAAAGAAGGAAAAAAACGGATGAAGCAAATAGGAAGCGTCAACATTCCCCAAGAAGCCTTTGTTCAAATCTTGAAGAGCTCATCGTAATTTTAAAATGAACCATAAAAAAGCCACCCGCTTGCAGCGTAAAGGTGCAAAAGAAATTCTCCGCTTAGGAGAAAAAGCCTTGTCTTACAGAAAAGATTTACTTTCTCAAGATGAAGCTGAAGAATTAAACAGTTCAAACCTGGCTTTGGCCAAGGTCCTAAAGACAAAACCAATTTTATTTGAGGAACTTGATACCAGTGCCAAACGCGTCGATCAAGCATTGCAAAAATCTGGGGGTTTATATTACCACAAAAAAGCATGGGTAGAAAATATAGAGATGCTCCTTGTTGCTGCGATTGTTGTGATCGGGATCAGAAGCTTCTTTGTACAACCCTTTATCATTCCGACAAATTCAATGTTTCCCTCTTTTTTTGGGATGCAACCCAAACTTTATGAAGAAGGGGAATCGGTTCCTACTTTAATTGAAAGAGGAATCGATAAAATCTTTTTAGGTGCTTCTCACTATCAAGTTGTATCTGAAAGTGAAGGACCGTTATACTTAAAGTTGCACAATGGAGCTCCATTCAAGTTCGTGAAAGGTGGTTTTCCAAATGGAAGGTTCTTTATTTTCCCGACCACGCTCAGGGAATATACTTTTGAAATTGGGGGTAAAGACCACAAGCTTTCAGTTCCTGCTGAATTTGATTTGGATGAATTAATGGCTACTAAATTCGGAGGGACAGATGATTTAAGAGATTTGAGAATTATTGTTGACCAAGACGAGAATTTTTCGGGAAGAGAGCGTTTAAAATTATCTGAAAGGGTTGTCGGAAAAGGCGAGGTAGCGATCGCGTTCGACATTCTTTTGGGAGATGCGCTTTTTGTGGACCGAATGAGTTACAACTTCATTACTCCTAAAGCTGGTGATCCTGCAGTATTTCGTACTGGGTCTATTGATGAATTTAATCGAAAGCTAAACTTGCTTGTACGTGGCATTGGTGAGGATAAATATTATATTAAGAGACTGGTCGGAGAACCTGGAGATTATTTGGAAATGAGAGTGCCCGAAAGTATTATCACCAATGGAACAGATGTAAGAAAAGGTGTACCAGGAATACTATACAGAAATGGAGAACCGATTCAGGGAAACATAGCATTCCGAGAAAATAATAACAGGACAGATGATTTAGCTTCTAATCCAAATGCGAAGAATGTCTCAGGTTATCCAGGTTATCGCACCGACGGCTTACTCTCCAATCGAAAGATCTTAAAGATTCCTGACAAAAATAGTCCCGGTAACCCAACGGGAAAAAAAGCTTTCTTTGCCATGGGTGATAATTCGACTAACAGCCTCGACGGGAGATCTTGGGGATTTGTCCCAGAAAACGAAATCATTGGTAGAGCTTTATTTGTATATTATCCCTTCACCAAACGCTGGGGACTATCAGACTAATTCGCACAATATACATTATGTCTAATTAATTCATGGAGATCTCCTGGCTTCCAAATCGTGCTGCAGGTTCATTGCTGCATCTAAGTTCCCTACCTTCGGATACGGGTATTGGTAATTTAGGACAAAGTGCATATGCGTTCATTGAGTTTTTAAAAAAAGCAGGGATATCCTATTGGCAGATGTGTCCAGTTGGACCTACAGGATATGGTGATTCACCATACCAAGTATTTTGCTCCTCAGCCGGAAATCCATATTTCATTGATTGGAAGCCTCTTGTCGAAAATGGTCTTGTAGAGGATTATGAGCTCGAACCTCTTAGGCAACTTTCTACAACAGAAACTGATTTTGGAGGATTATATAGAGAATTTTTTAAGCTAGCTAGGATAACGAGCGAGAGATTTCGAAAAGATTTTAATGTTTTAGAAGAACTTTACGGAGAATTCACTGAATTCATTACAAAACATAAACAATGGCTGGATGCTCATTGTATGTTTCATAGTTTAAAGGCAATTAATGATGAAAAACCTTGGTGGGATTGGGCAACCGACTGCCTTGAGGATATTGAAGTGCTTAAAACAAGCAGTGAATATTTCTTTCATCAATTCATTCAATATGTCTTTCGTGGACAATGGAAACTACTTAAAAACTTTGCCGAAAAAAATGATATCAAATTAATTGGAGATTTACCTATATACTGTGCCCCAGACTCTTCAGATGTTTGGGCCTCCCCTGAATTGTTTGAAATTAACCTCAAGAAATTAACTTTTGAAAGAGTTGCCGGAGTTCCCCCTGACTATTTCAACACCGATGGGCAATATTGGGGAAATCCACTTTACAAATGGGAGGTTCACGCAGACAATAATTTTACATGGTGGATGCATAGATTGGAGAACCAACTCGAACTATTTGATGTTATTCGAATAGATCACTTTAGAGGATTTAACGACTACTGGAGTATTTCTGCAGAGAGTAAAAATGCTCAATGCGGTTACTGGATGAAAGGTCCCGGTATTAAGTTCTGGGAAATTACAAAAGAAAAGTTCCCCACCCTTCCTTTCTTAGCAGAAGATTTAGGGCTTATATCTGAAGATGTACATCAACTTAGAAAGAATGCATCTTTGCCTGGCATGGCTGTCTTACAATTTGCCTTTGATGGAGACCCTGAGAACTTATACTTACCCCACAACCTTAACAACTCGCTTGTATTGTATACCGGAACCCATGACAACGATACCTCGAATGGTTGGTACGCAAGCACAAGCCCGGAAATTCAAAATAATTTCCGTTCCTACCTTAATATTAGTGGTCAAGAAGCATCTTGGGAAATGCTTCGCTTTAGCTACCGTACCGTCTCTCCCCTTGTCATTATTCCAGTACAAGACTTTTTAGGTTTAGGCAGCGAAGCCAGGTTCAACCAACCTGGAATTTCACTGGGCAATTGGAAATGGCGATTGAGCAAAGAACAACTAGAGCATCTTCATTTGAATTGCTCTGCTTATTTATACGAACAAGCTAAGGTTTCCGGTCGCCTAACTAAAAATTCGCTAAAAGATTTAACTTAATGAAGGACTCAAAAGAAAAAAGTTCCGTGCAAGTTACCCGCTTGCTACCTTATTTCTTCTTACTCAAGCCCCTGTGGCTTCCTTTCACCGGTGCTCTTTTATGCGGAATCATCTATGGAATTTCAAGCGGTTTTGGCTTGCCTTACATGATTGATCAAGTCTTCCCAAAGATATTCCCTAATGAAGGTTCTGGCTCAGATCTAAGTTTCTTGGAGCTTGCATTATATGTGGGCTGGTTCCCTTTGGTTTTTGTAATCCGCGGAGTTAGTGGTTATCTGAATACCTACTTGATAAATCTTTGCGGAATTAAGGTTCTTGAAAAGATTCGGGTTCAAGTCTTCACCAAGCTACAAAAACTCCCCCTTTCCTTCTTCCAAAAAAACCAAGAAGGTGACTTATTGAGTCGAGTAACAGCAGACACGGGACAGCTACAAGCTGCTGTCCTCAATGTCAGTAACGACTTGGTACGACAGCCGATAACATTCTTAGGGGCAATTTGTGCTTTAATAGTAATCTCTCTTCAAAACGAGGGCATGAGCTTTGTTTTGGTTTGCCTTGTTGTTATACCAGTTTGTGTTTTTCCCATTAGGAGAATTGGAGAGATTATCTTACGAAAGGCATTAGGAATGCAGGAAATGGCTGGGGGTATGACCGCTATCCTCAGCGAAAATCTTTCCGCTTCCAAGGAGATTAGAGCCTTTAATCTCGAGCAAAAAGAAATTGACCGCTTTCAGAATGCTTCAAGGGAATACCTCTGGGCAAGAATGAAAGTGATCAAATACTCACATTTGCTCACACCAATCATCGAAATCATAACTGCTGCAGGTATTTCTGTAGCGATCTTTCAAGCATCCAGAACTTCAGTTCGGCTCGATGCATTCATTCCAGTGATAATGGCTTTATATATGTCCTATGAGCCCATTAAAAAACTTGGATTAATCCAAAACCAAATTAAACAAGCACTCGCATCCCTTCAGCGAATTGATGATATTTTGGACGCAGATGAAACCATCAAAGATCCCAACAATCCAATTACAACCCCCATCTCCGGAAACATTGAATTCAAAGATGTATGCTACTTTTATGACAACAGTAACGCCAAAAATGAGCCCGCAATACATAACCTAAACCTTTCCATAAAAGCAGGAGAAATCATTGCCTTGGTTGGTCCGAGTGGTGCTGGTAAAACAACTCTTGCAGGCTTACTTCCCCGTTTTTTTGACCCAAGTTCTGGACGGATCAAATTAGATGGGGTAAACCTTACAGATTACAGCTTGAAACACTTAAGGGAATCGGTGGCATTAGTTCCTCAGAAACCTTTTCTCTTTAATCTCAGCGTGCTTGAGAATATCGAGTTAGGTCACTCAGCTTATTCAAATAAAACGGTGACCGAATCCGTAAGTCTTGCAAATGCATCCGAGTTTATCGACCTTTTGCCAGAAAAACTTGATCAAAACCTTGGAGAAAATGGAAACCGTCTATCTGGAGGGCAAATCCAACGACTCGCGATGGCGAGGGCATTTTACAAAAATTCTCCTATTTTGATTTTGGATGAAGCCACATCCGCACTAGACTCTCAAAACGAAGAAAGAATTCATGATTCCATGAAAAAATTAATGAAAGGCAAAACCACCTTCCTCATCGCCCATCGATTTAGTTCAATCAAACTCGCAACTCGCATCCTTGTCCTTAATTCCGGTAAGGTGATTGCTGACGGGTCTCATGATCATGTCTATTCCACTTGTGATTTGTATAAAAGCTTATATGACCGCCAAAGTATAGTTTGATACTTAGCCCTTTGACTTTAACAAAGTCAGAATTTGGAGTCCATCACTTGGGGGCCCATCAGGGAAATGGCTCGTGGGTTTTAGGTGCATGGGAATAATCGAAGTCAGAAAAGCTAAAAGATTTGAACATAAAAAGCCAACAGCAGTGACCTCAACCCAAACCATGGGAGAAAATCTTTGTAGGAAAAAAAAGAGAATGGAAATGATCAAAAAAGAAAGGAAGGGGCCACCGGAAAGAACAAAAAGCTGATCCCTTTTGGATAATTTTTCATCATCAACATAAACAGAACCTGTGGATGAACCTTTCATGGAAAGCCTAAACTCTACCCGAGACCCAATTTTAAAAAGACAGAATTTCCCCTCCCCTATTTGAAAGGTAATCGGTTCGGAGGAAAAAAAATACATAGGGATCAAGTGGCCAAATTCATGAACAAAAGTCGATAAAGGTCTAGTAACAAACATCAGGATCCAACATAGTAAGATCCATGGTAAGCCATCCAAACTAAGATAATTAATATTGCTTGCTAGATAACACATAATTTTCAATTGATCTTGAATACCATAGGTTCATGCGCAATGGATAAATAATAATTTTTTTATGTTTCGATACCTTTCTAAAAAATTTTTTGAAAAGAAACCCAAAGTTCGTGTACCACATACCAAAGGCTTAGCTCTGACTGATATAAATATATATGGTGAAGAATCAGAGTCCAGGCAATGGATTGGTGTTGATCTTGATGGAACTCTTGCTTTTGCAGACCCTTGGCAGGGTTTTGAGCACATTGGCAAGCCTGTTCCCACCATGCTTAAAAGAGTAAATGTATGGATAGAGATGGGGTACCGGGTGAAAATTGTAACCGCGCGTGCACAGAACCCTGAGGAGGCTATTCCACCAATTAAAAAATGGTTAGAAAAACATGGTCTGCCCCAATTAGAAATCACTAATTGTAAAGATATGGATATGATCGAGTTGTGGGATGATCGATGCGTCCAAGTTGTTCCAAATACTGGAAATCCAATCGGTCCTAACCCCGAGCCTTACCGAAGAACTTAAGGGCATATTGCACGGTTATAATGGAGACCTTACAGGTTCTAAAAGATAGATTATTTATTTGGACTAGATTCAGGATTTACCCCCTACCCTTGTATCTTCGAATTGAAGTCCTAAATTTCCGAGTTGTTGATGTTTTTTACCCTTCTCCCCCCAATTGGTTCATCAGAATTCCTTCACAAGACCCTTAGGTATAAAAAAGAGAAGAACTCGATTTCGTCTTTGTCCCAACCACAGGTTTTCCTCATGCAATTTGCCACCTCTTAATTCTATAATTTACCTCGTCCATTTTGGATCTTGCAGAAAATAAAACGAAATTTCAAAAAAATATCGTTTTGAAAAAAGGCTTCATTTGAGCTATCTGTGGATTATAAATAACTGCATAATATTTATAAATTTATTGCCCATGTCTAGATTTTGCTGAAAAAATGATAGGTAAATGAATTGGTGGGGGAAATTGATTGGTACAGGCGTAGGCTTACTTGGAGGGCCAGTTGGTGCATTAGCTGGTGCAGCAATCGGTCATTTATATGACGGTAATGATCGGACTCCTCTAGATGAACAGAAAGCAAGAATTTTATACTTTGCTTACTTCTTTTCATGTGCCGGTAAGATTGCCAAGGCAGATGGGGTAATTTCCGCCTCCGAGATTGAAGCTACTGAATCGATAATGGAACGTTTTCGGTTAAATGAAAAAAATCGTGTATTCGCAAAAAGTGTTTTTCGAAAAGCAAAAACAAGTAAACGACCCATAGGGGATGATTTTAAAGAGCTCGCAGAACTGATCCAGTACGACTCAACTGTAGCTCAATCTTTCTTGGGTGGACTCTTCGAAATTGTCCGATCCAATGGGAAAAAATTAAACAAAAAACAAGTTCAGTATTTGTTGATCGGAGAGCAAAGCTTGAAGATTCCTCCGGGTACGATCAAGACATGGATCGCTGGAGGTTATGCCCCGCCTTTAAGCGAACCAGGCAACAAAGCTGATGGGGAACCTACTCTTGCTAAATCTTTTAAAATTCTATCCATCCCTTCATCTTCGAATGAAAGTGAAATCAAAAAGGCATATCGTGAAAAAGTATCTCATTTTCATCCTGACAAGTTAGAAAGTAAGCAACTGCCAAAAGAGTTTATAGAATTTGCTAATTCTCAACTTGCTAAGATCAACCAAGCATATGACACCATCAAAAAAGCTAGAGAGAATTCGTAATTAATCCGTCTCTCATCTCAATAACCCGATTACATTTCATCGCCAACTCATTATTGTGAGTCACTAGTAAGATCGAAAGATTTTCATCGGTTGCCAATTTCGAAAGCAAATTAAAAACTTTATTTGAGTTTTCACTATCCAAATTTCCTGTAGGTTCGTCTGCGAGAACTATGGATGGCGAATTTACAATCGCCCGGGCAATAGCGACTCGTTGTTGCTCGCCACCTGAAAGCTTATTTGCAAATCGATGACTTTTATCGCCAAGACCTAATTTGGTTAATGATGCCTGTGCTTTTTTACGGGATTCAGGGATTGAATCACCGGCTTTCCTCAAAGGCAAAGCAACATTTTCCAAAGCGGATAGTTCTTTGATTAAAAAGTGAAATTGGAAAATAAAGCCAATCTCTTGATTGCGTAAAGTTGTTCTGGTTTTATCGTCGCAATCTGAGACTTCTTTTCCGCGAAGAAAAATATTTCCTTGGTCAGGCCGATCAAGCAAACCGAGTAAATAAAGTAATGTACTCTTCCCACACCCAGATGGCCCTACCACTGCTGTAATCTCTCCTGGTTTAATCTTCAGGGATACGCCACTCAAAACTTCAGTAGTATGCTCTCCCTCAACGAATGAATGTCTTAAATCCAAAGCTTCGAGTAAAGGTTTAGAGGGAATTTCAGATTCGAAACTGCTGGTCATCACAAGGTTTCTCTAATTATTTTGGCCGGTTCAATTTTCCCTGCCCTACGTGCAGGAATCCAGCTTGCAATCGATACAAAAATAGTGGCGATTAGAATGGCCCATGAATAATGGGCTATGTCCCAATTCACAACAAAGCTATCCGTGGAAAAAATGCCTCTTATGCGAAGAGGAATTTGAGAAATGGTAAAAGTAGCCAGTATCCCCAATAGGGTACCTGCAATAATACCAAAAAACAGGACAATGATACCCTGCCACAAGAAAACAGCAGAGGCATCTGAACCTGAAAAGCCCATAGATCTCAAAATGGCAATATCCCTAGTCTTCTCTATCACCATAATTGCAAAAACATTAAAAATTCCAAGTCCAGAGAGTAGAAGTATACTCGAAACGGTTATAGCTGATGAAACTCTTAATGCTTTAAAAACATCAAGCCAGACCTTTTCACGTTCCTGCCAGCTAACGACCCGATGGCCAAGGGTTTCCTGCATCTGGGCTGCTATTTGAGGGGCTACATTAGGGTTTTGGATGCCAACTTGAAAAATAGAACCCGAAAACCTTTCACCTTTAAATTCTCTTGCTTTTGCCAAATGAAGATAAATACGATTTTTGTCAATCTGACTAACTCCAGACTCAAACATACCTGCTACTCTAAGTTGTATATTACCAGTACCGCCCTTTAAAGTCACTCGATCACCTTGTCTTATCATCAACCTTTGAGCAATTCGACTTCCAATCAAAACAGACATTTTGTCGGATTCAAAACTTGAAAGATCTCCGATAATTATTTGATTTCCAAGATCTGAAACTGAAATGTGGTCGTTAATCCGAATTCCGTGGAAAGATATTGCATAGGATCTACTACCTCCATCTAAAATTGCATTACCTTCAAGAATTTCAGATATACCCGTAATTCCCTTGAATTGAGACAGGGCCTTGCGAAGTAAATGGGGCGTTTCAATACCTTCGGTGTAACGCGATTCCTCCCTCGATCGAAACGAAAAGCGGGTTTTTCCATCTTGATCGGTTCTGCTCACTGTTCCATCCATGTCTTGAAACCTGTCTGAAACCTTAATTGCTCCATTGGTACCAAGAATAGTACGTATAAAAAAAGCCTCAAAGCCTGAGGTTTGAGCTTGCGTGACCACAAAGAAAGCAATCCCGAAAGTGATACCAAGTAAGCTCATTGCCATGGCACGCCTCCGACCGAGAACATAGCGAAAAGCTAATTCAAGAGAGAGTCTATTCACAATTAATCGGGCACTACCCAAGGGGATAATCGTGGATTAACCCTCTGCTGATCGTAAAAGAGATGAGGGGTTTCAGAAATGACTTGATCTCCAACCTTTAAGCCCTCGATTATTTCAACTTTCTCCAAGTTCTTTGCCCCTACTTTCACTTTGACAATCTCAACTGAATTATTTTTCACCACAAGGACAGAATTGCCAAGCAATGCTTTTCGTGGAATGACGACTGTCTTTTCGATTTCATTTTTAATGATTTCAGCACGACCGGAGGCACCTACTGGAAGATCCATTTCAGTATCCAAATTCACAAAGATATTCCTTCTTCCGGTCGCAGGGTCGACGGTTCCTGCTAATCGATCAACCGTGCCTTCAAAAACTTCCTTCCCAAAGGCAAAAAGCGTTACTCCTGCCTTCTGCTTTTCGTGTAGACCAACGAAGTCTTCTTCATTTAAAGACACTTGTACCACTTTCTGGTTTGAAACTAATTTGCCCACAATATTCCCTCCAAAAACCATATCTCCTGGTTTAATTGAGGAGGAAACTAAAATGCCTGATATGGGACTGGTAATTTGCTTCTTTTCCAACTCATTCATCAATCTTTCAATTTCAATTTCAAAAGATTTTGAGGTTTCGAAATTTGAAATTTTCTCAAATTCTAGATTTTTTTCTAGGTACTCTAAGTTTTTCTCTTTTTTTTCAAATTCTAGATTCGCAATACCGTTCTCTTTGTGAATGGCTGAATGAGCGGCAAACTCCTTCTCTTCAATTTTAAGTTGAGAGGCTAGGTTTGAACCAAGTTTAATTCTTTTAAGGTGAGAATCCTGACGAAGAAGAACCTGTCTCAAGCTTCGATTTAAATCATTAGAATCAAGTTCGAATAAAATTTGACCTTCCTTTACTTCAACTGGTTTTCCATAGGGCAATAAAATAGACTTCAGCACTCGTCCTTGCGTTTCGGATCGAAGATCAAATGTCTTTTCTGCCAAGATGCGGACGTTACCGGTTACAGAATCCCTAATACTCCCTTCCCGTGCCTTCACCACCGTTGCTTCATGATTAAATCCGTTGAAAACAAGGGACAACATGATTAGCACTACAAGTAGGCAAATACCCAATATGAATTTCTTAGAAATTTTCATTTTAAATTATTCGTATTTCATCAAGATCTTTTCTTCATAACGGTTCCTGATCTTGATATAATCGCATATAGATTCAAGACGCTTGACTTTGGCATGATCAAGTGAGATCCGAGCCTCCATCAACTGGCTTAAGGTAATACGATCCGATTCAAGTTCAACTTCACTAATTCTAAATCGGTCTTGAGCAACCTGAACAAGTTCCCGAGTCATTCTCACTCTTTTTGCCAATGATTCCATTTGCATTCTCATCCCATCTATCTCTTGGCGATAGGACCTTGTTTCTCTTTCTAAGTTAATCTCGAGTCTACGTTTGTTTGCGAAAGCTCTGAGCTTTTCTGCTTTACTCTTCGAG
>OZSS01000650.1_pt1 | contig 16722 bp, 17 predicted proteins | sample 1779911 | NCBI WGS metagenome assembly OZSS01 (sample SAMEA2603589, study PRJEB24840) | metagenome | biome: Water; feature: Photic zone; material: Seawater sample | place: Mediterranean Sea | collected 2013-11-12 | depth 10 m | reverse complement strand
ATAAACCAGATTCTTCCGGAAACTTATGAAGAAGGTTTGAAATACCTGGATGGTTACAAGCGCTTTCGTTTGGGAGAGGAAAACGAAAAAATCATTTGAAATAACGACTTCTTGAAATCAATGCCTCCGATTTTGCAGTCAGAATAAATCTTGAAGCCTTTTGAATATATTTTAATATAAGGAGTTTTCAAAAATTTAATTTTTAATCCAACCGACCTGTTTCCCAAGTCTTTTCACAGTTCAGATTCATGAAAAAAAGGAGCATTTTCCTGGCCATTGGATGGTTGCTGGGAACCGTCTCGATCTTGGTGGCCCAGACCAACTTCATCCCGTTGGAACGTGGAGATGCAGTTGAGCGTGAGGAGAGACTTTTGTTTTCACAGGGAGTACAACTTTCTGGAGATTACCGGTTCCGCAGCAATTGGATCAACAGTTCTCAACTCCCTGAATCAGCCGTTGGCGCCACTTCGTCTGCGGCATTTTCTTACGATCAGGATATTCGATTCACCCTGAGGTCCAATGTTCACCGAACTGTTTCTATCAATCTGGAACTTTCCACAGAACAGGACGCGCTCTATCTTTCAGATTTGCGGAGCAGTCGAAGCGACCGGGTTTGGGATCCAGAATCCCAGCAGGTGAATATTGGTGCAAGGCAGGCGTTTCTGGAACTCAATACTCACCCCCGGGACAGGACCAGGATTGGAAAACAGGAAATCAATATCGGGGATCGACGGGGAAAAGTATTTGCCGGGGTTGTGAGCGGATTCACCCAACTCTGCACGGTTGGGACATGGTGTTATGAGTTTGGTGCAGCCAAGCTTTCAAGCCGACTTAGTGACTGGATCTATTTCCTCTCCCTTGATTATGCCTTCTGGAATGACCGGGACAGTCAGGGTAAAGCTCTCGATGTTTTCAGGACGGAAATCTTCAGGATTAAATACACAGAAAGTGATATTCCCCTTGGCCGCAATAATGTTCCCCTGAAGAAACTTTCTTCAAGCACCCTATCGAATTTGGAAGGATTATCAACTCCCTTCAAGACAGGAACGGATTGCCGTTCTGAAATTTCTGATTATGCGATCAATAGTGATTGTAAACCGGTTTATTATTTCTCTCATGAATATGAATACTGGGGAATCCGTCTCGTTTACGAAACCCCCACAATCGAAATTTATGGGGACATGATTGGTTCTTCCGGCAAGCGCAGGCATTATGTTTATGATGAATCAGGTTTTCATCATTCATCCAAAGTAAATGGTGTGGCCGGAGAACTGGAGATGAGTTTTATTTCCGGAGAACACCGTTACGGGCTGATTGCGATGATGGCCCGAGGTGACGAGGAAATCCAGGATCCGAATAAAGAAGGGTTGAACTATAAAAGGGATCTTTCAGGTTTTTATGAGATCATGCCCGGAACATACAAAGGAACCCAATTTTATTTCAACGGCGGAAGTACGGAACTCAATAGTGGAACCGGACTTGGCCATTCGATCAACAACACCAGTATGATCGGGCTTCGCTACCAGTATGATGTTCCGGATTCCGAATTGCTGTATCGAGGAGGACTCTACCAGTTAAAAAGAATGAAGGATGTGTACAACTCATTTGACATTCCTTCAAAAGACATTGGCATGGAACTCGACAACACCCTTTCTTTCCCGATTGCCATCCATGCTGTGATGGAATTTGATGTAAATCTGTTCAATCCAGGTACGGCTTTCAGTTTTGATGACCATGATGTTCCTGGAACTGCGAAGGATTTATTTTTCCACGCCGCGGCAAGGTTGTTTTATTCCTTTTGAAAAATGCCCCATTCAAGAACTGCCAGTATCGAACGTAAAACCCGGGAAACCCTGGTGAGGGTCAAACTGAACTTGGACGGAGAAGGAACAAGTGAAACCAATACCGGTATCGGTTTTCTTGATCATATGCTGGATCAATTGGCGTTTCACGGGCTCATGGACCTCGCGGTTTCCTGCGAGGGGGACCTTCACATCGACAGTCATCACACCACCGAAGACATTGGGATTGCACTCGGCCAGGCCCTCAAAGAAGCTCTGGGTGAAAAAAAGGGAATTCGACGTTATGGCCATGCTTTCATTCCGATGGATGAAGCTCTGCTGCGGGCGGTACTTGACTGTTCTGGCAGACCTGATTTCGTCTTCAACGGAGAATTCGGAAGGTACAATCTTGGAGACCTGGATACCCAGATGATTCCCCATTTCTTCAAGTCCCTGGCTTTCAACTGCGGTTTAACTCTGCATCTCAGTATCCTTTACGGCAGTAACGATCATCATAAGTGTGAGGGGCTTTTCAAAGCCTTTGCCAGGGCTTTTTCGGATGCGGTTACGTTGGACCCAAGGAGGATGGGAGTGAGTTCCACCAAAGGGACTCTCTGATCCAGTCAAACCATGATCGGCATTTTTGATTACGGAGTCGGCAATCTGCTCAACCTAAAAAATGCAATCGATCATCTCGGACTGGAAAACTGCATCGTCCAGAATTCGGATCAACTTGAATCATGCAGTCGAATGCTGCTTCCAGGTGTAGGGGCCTTTGCCCCTGCAATGGAACACTTGCGGGGTTCAGGAATGTTCAAACGCCTTCAGGAGAAAGTCGAGAGTGGCATGCCTCTGCTTGGTATCTGCCTCGGGGCGCAGCTTTTACTGGAAGAAAGTAGTGAAGACGGGAAATGCCGGGGACTGGGTTGGATTCCCGGGAAAGTGCGGAGGTTCCAGCATTCTCTTAAAGTACCGCAAATCGGTTGGAATCAGGTCCAATTCCAGCAAAAGGATCAGATTTTCAAGAAGCTCCGTTCATCCAGTTATTTCTATTTTGTTCATTCATACTTTATGGAACCAGAAACCGGAGACATGGTTTTGGGGATTACCGATTACGGGCATGAATTTGCTTCAGTGGTACATCGGGAAAATCTCTGGGGCGTCCAATTCCATCCGGAAAAAAGTCAGCAGGCAGGTTTGGACTTGCTCAGAAATTTTTGCACCATGGAAAGCTCATTCTGATTTTCTATGCATGATTCATTTGAATCTTACTTAATAACCTAAAAAGGAAACACCATTATGGCATTGGAACAAACCCTATCCATCATCAAACCTGACGGGGTTAAACGAAATCTGGTCGGTGAAATTCTGGGACGTTTTGAACAAAAGGGTCTAAGGATTGTAGCTACTCGCATGCTTCATCTTTCCAAACGTGAAGCCGAAGGATTTTATGCGGTCCACCGTGAACGTCCATTTTTTGAGGAACTGACAACTTTCATGTGTTCAGGACCGGTTGTGGTCAGTGTACTTGAGGGAGAAAACGCGGTTGCTTATCACCGTGAAATCATGGGAGCCACCAATCCCGCTGAAGCGGCAGAAGGAACCATCCGCAAGGATTTTGCTCAAAGCATTGGGGAAAACACGGTTCATGGGTCTGACAGTCTGGAAAACGCTGCAATCGAAATCGCCTATTTTTTCGCTCAGACCGAATTGGTCAACGGGAAGGCTTGAGTTAGATAAAGATAATCAGTTCACGTCAATCTTAAGGCTTCTTTAAGTTGAAGACAGCCATCCATCCAGAGCCTTCCAGATTTGCCCCCTTCCCTCTTTGTTCAGGCTGGAATGGGGCAAGGGTAACTGGGGCAGTTCCAAATCCTTTTTAATTTTTTGCAGTTGTGATGCGCATTTGCCGCGGCTGAGTTTGTCCGATTTGCTGGCAACGACCAGCATCGGTCTCTGGTGAAAATCCAGCCAGCTTTTTAATTGTCGGTCCTGGGCAGTTGGTCCGTGCCGGATGTCGATGATCAACACCACTCCTCTTAGATTGTCTCTTCTGCTAAGGTAGGTTTCGATCAGTTTTCTCCAACTTTCCCGCATCTCCGCAGGGACTTTGGCAAATCCATAACCCGGCAGATCGACCAAACAAAAAATTTCGTTGATCAGGAAAAAATTGATCAACCTTGTTTTGCCCGGAGTGGAGCTGGTTTTGACCAGTTTTTTGCGGGTCAGAAGAGAATTAATCAGGGTTGATTTGCCAACATTCGACCGCCCGGCAAAAGCAATTTCCGGCATGACAAGATCCGGGAATTGATTTGCTCCAGCCGCACTTTCTAAAAGCCCGGCGCTTTTGATTTTCATCTCGAACCGGAAAATGAAAAAGGATCAATCCTGGGGAGGCGTTTCGGGTCGATTCGAATTCTCGGAACCGATTCCAAAAAACTGGGTCGCCAGCTTGGAAAAATGATCGGAGTTTACCTGGCCTTCCTGATTCACCAGATCAAAATACAACAGCACTGTCAGCAATGAGGCAAAGGGGAAAAATGCCAATGCGGTCAAATACTGTGAGAGGCGCATTGCCCGGTGAACCCCTTCATTCTCGAGGATTGCAGCGATTTGAATCTGGATCTGTTCTGTGTCTTCCGCGGAAAGCAGATCCAGTTCCGGGAGAAAAAGGCGGAAGAGAAGGGCGAAAATGGAAAACTGAATCAGCATGCTCAAGACGACGATGATGAAAACCCTGCCGAACTTTGCGCGGACCAGTTGGAAACTTCGAATCATCGCCTGCATCCCCCGTCTTCCTTCCAATATGAAAACCGGTTGGGCCAGGCAAAAATAAAACAATGACGAAAGCCATAGGACGACAATGATGATATTAAAAGGGAAAGGCATCACGGTTAATCCCATCACCCCTATGACAAAAAGCAGATATTGCAGGATGGCAACATGAATGGCTCCAAAAAGCAAAGGACCGCCAAAACTTCTCAAAATTCCGGATATTGGGAAAATGCTTCCATGGGCGACGGCAATCATCCCAAGTGCCATGGCCGATTCAAGTACACGCATTGATATGAAAAATACAACACTCTCGGTCTCAAACCATTGCGCCAATCCTACAACCAAAGACGGAGCCAGTAAAACCACTGTCAGCATCAACATCCCAAATAAGTTTTTTTGGAAGAGTTTGAAACTCAGCTTGAAAAGGGTGGTGACTGTATGAGGATACGTAAAGAGATTCATAAACTTTTTTGTACTTCAATTGAATGAAGTGAAACTATACTTCCTCAACCTAGGCATCACAAGTTGATCCCTTTACATTGAAGCCTCTAACGAACTTTTCAAAAGAGTCAAACTTGATTGGCGGAATTCATAAAAACTTGCAGAATCAAAGCACATTGAAGATACTCAAATGCCCTCAGGGTTTCGCTGAAAACCCAATTCAATCCCGGAAAGGTGACCGAGTGGCCGAAGGTGCGTGACTGGAAATCACGTGTGCGGGCAACCGTACCGGGGGTTCGAATCCCTCCCTTTCCGCCAGCACATGATTGCTTAAACCCACTAAAAATCAAAGAAGGTGTTTGAACTTATTGATTCCTGAAAAAAGAATCAGAATAAGTTCTAAATTCTATAGATTAGGATTTCAAACAGAAGTGCTTTAGGCGTGATTTTAGCCCTAAATCGAATCAGATTTCGTTTTTTATAAAGAGAAACTAGAAGCGGGGATTTGCTGCTTCAGACTAAGAAGAGATGAAAAATCGATGTGAATGGGGGGCCTTGAGGATATCCCCCCAAAATCTGATGTGAATCAATCAGAACCCAAATCCGACACCTGCTCCAATCTCAGAATATTTAAGCTCAGATTCACTTGTTGCACCGTTAGAATATTTTGCTTTGTGTTTTGCGTCCCATGTCCTGTAACCCAAAAGTAAATCTACTGGACCAAGTCCGAAATTAAGATTAAAGAACATTGTTGAACCTGAAGCAGAATCCAACTCAGCATTAGGGCAACAATCAAAAACTATATCTCCACTCATAACCATACCATAACCCACCGTTAACAAATCTATCGGTGTGACTGATACATCTATAGCATTTGAGGTAAATTTAGAAGAAGAACCAGAAGAAGTATATTTTAATGTACTTGAAGTATATCCTGCCCCAATCAGGCCAAAAATTCCTCTCAAAGAGTATCCAGAGGAAGAAATGCTTTCACCTGAGTTAAGAGATTCGCCAGACCATGAGGATGATACAGGTATATGTAACCTCAATGTTGCTGCAGATACAACGCTTCCAAAAAGAAAAAAAGTTATAAAGACCAAAAGTAAAGAACGTTTCATAGAACTCCTTAATGAATGTTTAAATTTGATAAATTGAATGCAAAGCGAGTACCAGATAATTTCATGAAATCAGGAAATTCTAAGGTTTTATTTTGAGTAATATTAACCATCTGAAGACTTTGACGCTTGAGAGGATTATTTTGATATTCTGAGACGTGGACTGAGTCCAGAGGGTTTAGGATCGGAATGATGAAGGTCTTGGCAAAGCCAAACGCTTTCAAAAATGATAAGGATTATAATTTGTTAGGGATAAAATTTAAAAAAAGGAAAGAGGATCAGGAGTCTTCGATCAAGGTCAGGACGTGTCTTGGTTTTTGATTCGCTTGTGCCAGCATAGACTGACTGGTTTGAAGAAGAATTTTGTTTTTTGCCATGCTTGCGACTTCAGAGGCGGCATCGGTATCAGCAATGGTTGAGATGCTTTTGCTCAGATTTTCATTTTCAGTTTTTACGGAACTCAGAGTGTTTTCCAGGGAGTTTTTCTGAAATGCCCCCAAATCCATCCTTGCGGTGTTCAAATCCTCATAGGCCGCATCAATAAGATCAATGGCGTCTCTTGCCCCTCCCGGCAGAGTCAGATCAATATCCGCAATACTCCGGAAGTCGCTGTCATTTTCGATTCCGTTGGCCAGATTCCTGGGCCGCATGTCCTTCAGGTCGAGTTCGAGAAAATCTTTGGATGAAGCACCGATTTGAAATGCCTGGGTCTGCTGTGCAATATGAAGAAACCCGTCATTTTCAGCTCCGATGAGTTCATCCACCGATGACTCTTCCCAGCGCATACCGGTTTGATTACCGTCTTCATCCAAAACCGGAACCTGCTGTAATTCTGTTTCCCCACTGTATTCGATGACTGCACCCTGGGCTGTGGTTCCAGGTCGGGCCGTGAGCAACTGGCCGTGACCGCTGGCAGGATCTCCGGCAATTGATCCGGCGACATCCTTGCCTGGAATAGAATTTTCTGCTTCGCCTACTTTTTTGGTCAGAACACCAGGCAGGCTCGAGGTGGCGGAGAAGGAAGTATGATCTCCAAATTCCTGATGTCGTAATTTGATGTGTCCTTCAGGACTGAGCATGGCATCAAGGGGGAGGCCTTGTTTTTCAAATCTCTCATTCAATTGATGGATGATGATTTGCTGGATTTCTTTATTAATCTGTTCTTCCGGGAAGCGTTCAGGATCATCCACATGACTTTTGCGGATTTTTTGCAGTTCTTCACTCAAATCTCCCTTGGTAGAATCCAGTGCAGCAACTTTAGCTCCTTCCCGGATCACCAATCGGAATCCCAGGGTGAGATGACTCACAGAAAGGGGCTCTGGTCCCTGCATCATGGAACGGGTTGCAGGCTGAGTGATATCAATTTTAAATCCTTCGGTTGGCGAACCTGGAGTGTCGATTTTGGCTTCCACAAAACGGAGATGATTGCCTACAACACTTCCTGAGATCCCCATTGAACCGTTAAGCAGTTTTTTTCCTGCAAAAGTGGTTCTTTCCGATTTTTGTTCCATGGCACTGAGCAATTCTTCAAATTCCATCTGGTCTGCTTCAAGAAGCATGCTGTCGTTCGTCGCTTCGTTTGCTGCATGAACGGCCAGTTGTTTCATCTGATTCAGAATATCCACCCCCTCGGCCATTGCTGCTTCAGCCGTTTGAAGGAGGGAGAGCGAGGTTTCCGTATTGGTTTGAGCCTGCTTTAATCCAGTGACCTTATTCTGCATATTGGTGGTGACATATAAAGAAGCTCCTCCGTCGGTTCCATCAACAACCTTCTTTCCGGAGCTCAAATTCCGCATCGACTGATCGACACGGTCGACATTCATCCCAAAATGTCTGAGTGTGTTTTGAGCTGCAGGATTGTAGTTGATCTTCATCGTTAAATTACTTTTCTACGACTGGAGAAAAAACTTTCTTCAGACCCATGATCGGCAATTGAGGAGAGAACTTTAGTGAAAAACTAGCCTTTTCAATGTATTTTCAAAAAAAATTCGAAGCAGGGTCTCCAAACGTTTAATTTCAGTGAAACCAGAAAAGTCCAGAGCGGATCTTTGTTTCCTTTTACAAATCAAATCAGATCTTTTCAGCATGGAAGAAATGCCATAACATTTTTTATGTTGAAACTTGACAAATACTCTCTTCGTTGGAATTATTGATTTTGAATTCAATGCGTTACTATTTTTAGGATCCATACAGAATGCAACAGGTACCGGTCAAGCTTTACGGATTGTTCGGAAAATTCCGTCCCGTCGAATATGAAATTGATGAGGAAATGTCTCAAAAGCTCGACAAGGATTCGTTGGTTGACGTTGATAACCACTGTTATGAAATCTGCAGTCTGTTCAAATCAGGTCCTCAAATCTTCATCAATCTCAGGCTCCTCCCTAATCCTCAACTCTATGAGCCACGCCCTCGCCTGACTTTCCCTCCTGCCACCGCAAACTGAAGAGCTTTTTATCTTCATTGCCAAATTAAGTTTTAGGTTTGTTAAAAAAATTTGAATCAGAGTAGATGATGGCTTGATCCTGTTCTCTTTGATCGCTATTACAAGCAGTTCTTTCTGATGCTTTTTAAATCGTTCCATAGATGCTTTTCAAAAGTCCTCTTCCCGCAATCGAAATTCCTGAAATTCCTCTTCCCAATCTCGTTTTGAGAAAAACGGAGCAGTTGGGGAGCAAACCGGCCTTGATCGATGGATCAAGTGGAAATGCTATTTCTTATGCTGAACTTGGAATCAAAGCAAAGCGGTTGGCATCAGGTCTTTCCAAGAGAGGATTCAAGCCAGGTGAGGTGCTCGGCATATTCAGCCCTAACTGTCCAGAATATGGGATCATTTTTCATGGAGTGATTTTAGCAGGCGGAACCAACACCACGGTCAATCCGTTATACACGGCTGAGGAACTCTCGAAACAACTCAATGACTGCCAGGCTCGTTTTCTGATCTGCCATTCGAGCTGTCTGGAAACTGCACTGAAAGCCAAAGAATCAACTTCTTTGGAGGAGATTTTTGTTATTGGGGATGAAAAAGATGGAACAAACTCTTATGAAGTTCTTTTCGGGGATGAAAATAAATGTCCTGAGATCAAGGTTAACCCTGAGCAGGACTTGGTGGTCCTTCCCTATTCAAGTGGAACCACCGGACATCCTAAGGGGGTGATGCTCTCGCACTCCAATTTAGTGTCCAATCTCTATCAATTCACCGAGTTGGAACCATCGGGAGAAGAAGACACTCTGATCGCTGTTTTACCCTTCTATCATATTTACGGGATGACCGTGATTCTCAACTCAGCTCTGAGTCATGGTGCCACAGTGGTTTGCATGTCCCGTTTCGATCTGGAGCAGTTTCTGGTTTTGATGCAGAAGCATGAGGTAACCCGGGCCCATCTAGTCCCTCCCATTGTTCTTGCTCTCGCAAAACATCCGATGGTGGAAGGTTATGCTTTTCCCAAACTGAAAACCATCATGTCCGGAGCCGCTCCGCTTGGTCCGGAATTGGCGGAAGATTGCGCAAGGCGGCTTGGATGCACGGTAAAGCAGGGTTATGGCTTAACCGAAACAAGTCCGGTGACCCATCTTAATCCTGAACCCCCGGGGCGTGTGGTTCCAGGATCCATTGGCATCTGCATTCCAAACACAGAATGCAGGATCGTCGATTATGAAACCGGAAAGGATTTGGGAACCGGCATGCAGGGTGAGCTCTGGATCCGTGGACCCCAGGTGATGAAAGGTTACCTGAACAACGAAGAAGCAACGAATCAGACGATTGATCCTGAAGGTTGGCTAAAAACCGGAGATATTGCCGAAGTGGATGAGGACGGATATTTCAAAATTGTCGACCGTGTTAAGGAACTGATCAAATATAAAGGTTTTCAGGTTGCACCCGCAGAATTGGAGGCATTGCTGTTGACCCATCCATCAATAGCAGATTGTGCTGTCGTTCCTGCTGAAGATCCGGAAGCAGGAGAAATTCCAGTAGGGTTTGTTGTCTACAAAGAAAACATGGTGGAAAATCCTGAAACCATCATGGAGTTCATTGCTCAAAAAGTTTCCCCACAAAAAAAGATTCGGCGAATCATTCAGATTGAGCAAATCCCCAAATCTCCCTCCGGCAAGATTCTGCGCAGGCACTTAAGAGATCAGATTGCATGATTCTTTTTTTGATCTTTTCTCAATGACATCATCCTGGTTCGAAAGTCCTGGAGATCTCTGATGAGCCTGATTTCGATTGGTGTCGGATTAAGGCTATGATATTTTGTGTTTAAAATTTGAATCATCTTGGTTTTTTCCATTCAGTGTAGAGTTGAAGAAAAAACGAATTTTATTCAATTTCCATTAATTGAATCCCTTGGGTTTTCCTGAGATATTGCTTATTTGAGAAAAGAAGCATGAATGACGGGACAGAAAATATCATTGACCTGGAACAGCAAAATTCTAATTTTCCAACAACCGAACTTGAAACCGTAACCATCCGTTTTGCAGGGGATTCAGGTGACGGAATGCAGCTTACCGGAAATCAGTTCACCCAATCTTCGGTGATGATTGGAAACGATGTCATTACCTTTCCTGATTATCCTGCTGAAATCCGCGCCCCTGCAGGAACGCTGGCAGGGGTTTCAGGATTTGAACTGAGTTTTTCCAAGCATGATATCCATGCAACTGGAGACCGGATCAGTGTTTTGATTGCCATGAATCCGGCAGCACTCAAAGTGAATCTTGGTGACCTGGAGAAAGGAGGAATTCTGATCGTGAATTCAGACAGTTTTTCGAAAAACGATCTGAGGAAAGCTGAATACGATCTAAACCCTCTGGAATCAGAAGAAATTCAGAATTATCGTCTCGTTCAGATTCCGATCACCAATCTCACTTTAAAGGCAGTCGAGGAGTCAGGCCTTTCTCATCGTGAAGGAGGGCGTTGTAAGAATTTTTTTGCACTCGGGGTGGTTCAGTGGCTTTTTGATCGGCCTATCGACAACACGCGGGACTGGATTCAGCAAAAATTCAAAAAACGTGAAGAAATCGTCAAAGCGAACATGATGGCGCTGCAGGCGGGTTACAACTATGGCATCACCACCGAACTGTTTCACGAACGTTATCATGTTGCGCCGGCTTCCCTGCCTCCAGGAGAATACCGTCAGATCACCGGCAACCAAGCTCTTTCGTTGGGATGTATTGCTGCCTCGGTTCAATCCGGAAAGCCGATCCTTTATGCATCCTATCCGATTACTCCGGCGTCGGACATCCTCCATGAATTGGCCCAGCATAAGAATTTTGGTGTCAAAACCATGCAGTCCGAGGATGAAATCGCTGCTGTATCTGCCTGTATTGGTGCCGCTTACGGAGGTTATTTGGGAGTCACCGGAACCAGTGGACCGGGGCTCGATCTCAAAGGTGAGGCATTGGGATATGCCGTGATGGTGGAACTGCCAATGGTTGTTTTAAACATCCAGCGTGGTGGACCTTCGACCGGTTTACCGACTAAAACCGAGCAAACCGACCTTTTGGCCGCAATTCATGGAAGACATGGCGAAGCCCCAATTCCTGTGCTTGCCCCCTCGACTCCCGGCGACTGCTTTTACGTTGCTTTGGAAGCATTCAGGATTGCACTCAAATACATGACTCCGGTGATTCTTCTCAGCGACGGGGCATTGGCCAACGGTGCTGAACCCTGGATGCTCCCTGATTTTGAGGCACTTCCTGAACTGGAAAAAGAATTCCGAACCGAGTCCCAAAATTATACCCCCTATGTCAGGGACCTGAATACCCTCGCGCGGGATTGGGCAGTACCTGGCACACCCGGCCTGGAGCACCGAATCGGAGGTTTGGAAAAAGACCAGTACACCGGAGATGTAAGTTACGATCCTGTGAATCATGAAGCGATGGTGTTGATCCGGGATGCCAAGATACGCCGCATCGCCAAAGATCTTCCGCCCCTCAAAATCATTGGCCCGGAAAAAAATCAACTGCTCGTGCTTTGTTGGGGTAGTGCTTTTGGTGCAGCACTCTCAGCGGTAGAAAGCCTCCAGCAAAAAGGAAAACAGGTTTCTCTTCTTCATTTACAATGCCTTTATCCGTTTCATGAAGAACTTGGAAATGTTTTGAGCGGTTTTGATCAAATCCTGATTCCTGAAATGAATCTGGGGCAACTCAGTGTCCTGATCCGTTCAGAATATCTTGTCGATGCGGTATCGATGAAAAAAGTTCAGGGGAAACCTTTTATGGTTTCAGAAATACGGGAACGGATTGAATCCCTGCTCCAGGATTGATGAAATTGAGAGATCCTCATCTTTCAGGAAAAGAAGAATTGGTAAATCAAAACTTAAATCACATTTTCTTCTAAGCAACCAATCAACAACAAAACAATGAACCAAACCGCAACGATTTTTCCTTCGACGAAAACTCCCCCGGCAGAAATGAAAAAAACCGATTTTGTTTCTGATCAAACGGTCCGTTGGTGCCCGGGGTGCGGAGATTATGCGATCCTCGCAGGGGTCCAGAAACTGATGCCTGAACTGGGTATTCCGCGTGAAAACATGGTTTTCATTTCCGGAATCGGTTGTTCCAGTCGGTTCCCCTATTACATGAACACCTACGGGATGCACACGATTCATGGAAGGGCCCCGGCATTTGCAACCGGTTTGAAAGTTGCCCGTCCGGAACTGTCAGTGTGGATCGTAACTGGGGATGGTGATGGCCTCGGCATTGGAGGAAACCAGATGCTCCACATGCTTCGACGCAACCTCGACGTCAATATTCTGCTTTTCAATAACCGAATTTATGGTCTCACCAAAGGCCAGGTTTCGCCCACCTCGGAACAGGGATTAGTGACGAAAAGCACGCCTTTCGGATCGTTGATGACTCCGCTGAATCCGATGACCTTTGCTCTTTCTGCGGGGGCATCCTTTATTGCCAGGGCCCTCGATGTTGATGCTAAGGCATTGCAAACCACCCTTAGAGAAGCAGCGGAACACAAAGGTACTTCCTTTGTGGAAATCTATCAGAACTGTCCGATCTTTAACGATGGAACTTTCAGTGAAATCAGTGAACGTTCTCTGAGGGAAGACCGGATTTTGAGGCTTCAGGATGGAGAGCCTTTGCTCTTTGGAAAGGAGCAAAACAAAGGAATCCGACTCAAAGGCCTAAAGCCCGAAATCGTTGATGTTAATGAGAATACCGATCCTTCGGAACTTCTCGTTCATGATCAAAAAAGCGAAGACCCGCTCATGGCGCATTTACTGAGCGGTATGAATTTCCCGGATTTTCCTGTACCGATGGGAGTGTTCCGGCAAGTGAAACATCCACGTTTTGAAGAGTCTGTCCAAGAACAGATTCAAAATCAGATCGAGAAAAAAGGAAAAGGAGATTTACGGAAACTGATTCGTGGCCCCCAGGTTTGGGAAGCTTGATTGGCGAGTCCTTCAGGGATAAAAACGAGTGACCTAAGATCTTTTGTAAATTTCTTACAATTCACACCGGATTCAATACATATCGATTTTCTCAATATCCTGACGTATATCCCGGGTCTCTTTCTCTTCTTCCAGGGGTAATCCCTGCGAACCTCCCTCCTCTTTGAAGCGCCGCACCAAGATCCATCCCCAGCCGATAACTTTATCCTCAATCAGAACAACCGGTGTCAGTTCATCATCGGTCACCGCCCCATCAGGAGTTTTCAAATCGGTGTGGTAGTACAACAATTCCAGCCTTTTTCCGTTGGAAAGACTCAGGGTCTCCGAACGGTAGGGTCTTTTCATAACTGTCAGCACCTGTTGTCGGGACATGTCCAGAGTGAGCCGGCTCAGGTTGTTTCGGTTCCTTTCCCTGATTTTTCCAGGAGAGGTGCATGAGATGGCACTCAGGATGAACGGTAAGATCAACAGATGGACCGCCCACTGGATGGGGGAATGAAGGTGTTTCATCAAATCTTCGATGAAGGGACGATCAGCTCAGCGTTCCCGAAGTCTTGGAATCAGCTCGGCAAAATTACAGGGTTTACTGCGCAGATCGAGTTGCGCTGCCAAAATGCGGTCCCAAGCCATACGGCAGGCACCTGAGGAACCCGGCAGGCAGAAGATATAGGTCCCATTGGCAACACCGGCTGTGACTCTTGACTGGATGGTCGAGGTCGCGATTTCTTCATAGGATAGTTGCCGGAATAATTCTCCAAAACCCTGAATTTTCTTATCGAAAAGCACCTCGACTGCTTCCGGAGTTCCGTCCCTTCCAGTAAGCCCCGTTCCTCCTGTACTGATAACAATGTCAATGGATTCATCTGCAATCCATTGGGAAACCAATGCACGGATCAAATAGATATCGTCCGGAACAATTTCCCTTGCCGCGAGATGATGTCCTGCTTCGGTTAAGCGATCAGACAGCAGTTGACCCGAAGTGTCATCTTCCAGAGTCCGGGTATCTGAGGCAGTCAGGACTGCTATGTTGAGGGGGAGAAAATCTTGGCTCATCCTGTTCTGAATCAAGAGGTTTTGCTTTCCAGATTTTAAGAAAAAGGTACAATGAATACTTCAAGTAAAGCAGGTTTCTTTGAACATTCAAGTAGAGTGACGGACTTATGTCTTTGGTTGTACAGAAATATGGTGGTACCAGTTTAGGAAATGCAGAGAGGCTACAAAATGTAGCCAAGATTATTGCCGATACGTTGGAGCAAAATCGGGTCATTGTCGTGGTTTCCGCCATGAGTAGTTATACCAAAGCCGAAGGAACCACCAGCAGGCTTCTTGAAGCAGGAGATCTTGCAATCAGTGGGGGGCCTTTTTTCCGGGTACTTGATCTGGTCGAGCAAAGTCATTTCAAGGCTTTGGAAGATGCGATATCCGACCCTGTGATCATGGAGGAAGTCAAGGAGTATATCCATGAAGAACTGAGATCGCTGAAGGCTTTTCTGGAAGCGATCCATGTGATCAATGAAATTTCTCCAAGATCTCAGGATCTCATCATCGGAACCGGAGAAAGGCTTTCAGCACGACTGCTTTCCGGAGTTTTGAAGAGCTACGGCATTGATTCCGCCTATACCGATCTTTCACAAAGTGTGGACGAGAATGCATCTGACAACCATGTTGATTTTTATTTGCAATGTCAAAAGTCTTTCCGGAAGCAGATGCCTGAGAAGCAGAATGAAGTTCCTGTGTTGACCGGGTTTTTTGGTTTTATTTCGGGTGGAATCATCAACCGTATCGGGCGAGGCTATACTGACCTGACTGCGGCACTGATCGCTGCTGAGATGCAGGCTGAGGAACTCCAGGTTTGGAAAGAAGTGGACGGAATCTTCTCTGCCGATCCGAGGAAGGTTCCGAAAGCATCAGTGCTTGATGCCATTTCACCCGCGGAGGCAGCGGAACTGACCTATTTCGGTTCGGAAGTACTTCATCCTTTCACGATGGAACGGGCGATCCAGTCGAAGGTTAAAATCCGAATCAAAAACACCTTTGCTCCTGAAAAACCCGGGACCCTGATCCTGCCTGAAGGCCTTAACCAGAAAAACCAGGAAAAACGGAAAAATCTGAACAGAACTGCAGTGGCGGTTACCACCAAGAACAATATCTACACCCTGAATATCAACTCCAACCGGATGCTTCATTCCTCAGGTTTTATTGCCAAGGTTTTTGATGTCTTCCGTCATCACGGAGTAGTGATCGACCTGATCTCAACTTCAGAAGTCAATATTTCCTGCACGGTCAATGATTCTGAACGAATGGACGAATTGATCAAAGATCTTGAAGAATTGGGATCGGTCACGGTCCATGGAGAAAGAGCGATTTTGAGTCTCGTGGGTGAGGGGATGAGGACAACCCCGGGAACTGCAGGGAAAATGTTCAGTGCACTCGCAAAAGAAGGGATCAACATTGAGATGATCACCCAGGGTGCATCTGAAATTAACATTTCCTGTGTCATCCTCCAAAATCAGACTTCTCAGGCATTACAGGCGATTCATCGGGAATTTCTGGAGAATCCGTGAGTCCTGCCCGCAGAAGGAATTTGTTCGAAAAACTATCAGCATCGATTCCCAATCCTGAAACGGAATTGGTTCATAACAATCCTTTCCAATTGCTGATTTCGGTGATTCTCAGCGCACAGGCTACGGATGTTTCGGTCAACAAGGTGACACCTTCTCTTTTTCAGGCTTTTCCTGATCCTCAATCCATGGGTGATGCCGGGCACGAACAGATTCTGCGTTTCATTCGTTCGATCGGGCTTGCTCCAAGTAAGGCAAAAAACATTGAAAAAACCTGCAAACTGCTGGTTGAAAAACATCAGGGAGAGATACCGCAGACTCTTGAAGAATTAGAGGCTCTTCCGGGAGTCGGAAGAAAGACGGCGAATGTCATCCTCAATACCGCTTTTGGACATGCCGTGATAGCGGTGGATACCCACATCTTCCGGGTTTCAAATCGAACAGGACTTGCGCCGGGCAAGAATGTCAGGGAAGTCGAAGATGGTTTGATGAAGAGTGTTCCTCGAAAATTCAAAAAGGATGCACATCATCTGCTGATTTTGCATGGCCGTTACGTATGCAAGGCCCGGAAACCCGAATGTCTTCAATGCGTGATACGAAGACAGTGTGATTTTGAGGAAAAAATCCTGCTGAATTAACAGGTTATGGA
>OZSS01000649.1_pt1 | contig 16731 bp, 13 predicted proteins | sample 1779911 | NCBI WGS metagenome assembly OZSS01 (sample SAMEA2603589, study PRJEB24840) | metagenome | biome: Water; feature: Photic zone; material: Seawater sample | place: Mediterranean Sea | collected 2013-11-12 | depth 10 m | reverse complement strand
GGGTGTGCGCGCGGTCAGTACTGATAAAAAATTTGCTCAAGGCAGCATGATTACCACTGATAACGCCTTGGATGTGGCCGTTGATGGCGACGGGTTCTTTCAAATTCTTATGCCTGATGGGAATATCGGATATACGCGTAATGGTACTTTTTCGCGAAACGCAGATGGTCTGATGACCACATCTAGTGGCTATGTTCTGCAACCTCAAATTACTATCCCCTCTGGATCTTCGCAAATCAATATTTCTCAAGATGGGCTGGTTACCGCTTTACTGGCTGGTGAGGCAGTGCCAAGCGAATTGGGCCAAATTACTTTGGCAGGTTTTGCCAATCCGCGTGGCTTGAAAGCTTTGGGTGAAAACTTCTTGGTCGAAACGGCTGCCAGCGGCGCGCCCGCAATCGGAGTTCCCTTCACGGAAGGCCGCGGTAAACTGGTGCAGGGGTCGTTGGAAAGTTCGAATGTGAATGTTGTGCAGCAATTGGTCGAGATGATTGAAACGCAGCGCGCTTATGAGGTGAGTTCAAAGTCGATCACCGCAGCGGATGAGATGATGAAATATATCTCAAACAATCTATAGGCTGACATAAAATGCGCATCATCACTCTCTTTTCGGTTCTCTTTTGCATCAGTTTGTCGGCATGTTCGACTTATGTTGAAGATTTGGCTAGCGATGAGTTCGCGCCGGTGTTTCCAGAAGAAACCGAAACCGCTCAGGTGGCTGATGGGGCGATTTTTGATGGCAATGCGCAGGGATTATTCGCCTCGGAACGCAAAGCGTCAAAAGTTGGCGATATCCTTACCATTTCGTTAAATGAAAGCTTTCAGGCCACCAAATCGCAATCTGCGACGAGTGGCAAAGATGACAGCTTCGGTGTCACTTTGCCAAAAGGTATATTCCCCAATGCTGCATCAACAGATTATGGGTTGGGCACCACGCAAGCCTTTACAGGCTCCGGGTCGGCCTCTCAGTCAAATGCTGTAACAGGCTTGGTATCTGCCTCGGTCGTGCGCCTGTACCAAAATGGCAATCTGGAAATTTTGGGCCAAAAAAAGCTGACGCTGAATAATGGCGATGAGTATGTGCGCGTTAAGGGGATTGTCCGACCGCAAGATATTGGTAACGGAAATATCGTGAACTCTAACCGCCTTGCCAATGCCGAAATAACCTATATTGGCGCGGGCGAATTGGCGGATACGGCTAAAAAGGGCTGGCTTTCAAAGGTCTTCAGCGTCGTTTCACCGATTTAAGTAGGAAAAACAATGAGACTTTTGGTTAATTTTGCATTCTGCTTCTGCCTTTCAGGGCTGGCCAGCCTAGCCCATGCGGATCGTATAAAAGACTTAGCCAGTTTGGCTGGGGTGCGGAACAACCAATTGGTTGGATATGGCTTGGTTGTCGGTTTATCGGGAACAGGCGACGCCAATTTGGGGATCACTTTGCAATCTATGCAGGCAATGCTGTCGCGTTTTGGCATGTCAACAGACACTTCTGGTTTGTCGGGGGCTAACGCAGCGGCGGTGATGGTAACAGCAGATTTGGCTCCGTTTATCAAACCTGGACAAACGCTTGATGTCACAGTATCGGCGCTGGGCGCTTCAGAGTCTTTGCGCGGTGGAACGCTTTTGATGACACCGCTTTTGGGTGCAGACGGGCAAACATATGCGATTGCGCAGGGAAATCTGGCTGTCGGGGGGTTGGGCGTTGCTGCGGCTGATGGGTCATCATTAACCGTTAATATTCCCACGGTTGGCCGGGTTCCCCAGGGTGCGACTGTTGAAAAAATGGTCGAGACACCTTTCTTGGAAAACGAGTTTTTAATCTTAAATCTTCACCGCAGTGACTTTTCGACCGCCAGCGCGGTGTCACGCGCGGTGGATGATATTTTTGGACAGGGAACGGCCGTTCCGATTGATGGCTCCTCCATTCGTGTGCAAGCGCCAGCGGATCCTACGCAGCGTGTATCCTTTGTTAGCCTGCTTGAAAACGTCGACGTGGAACCTGGCACACCGCCCGCACAGGTGATTGTGAACTCTCGAACGGGTACAATCATCATCAATGGAAATGTGCGTGTAACGCCAGCAGCTATCACCCATGGCAGCTTGACCGTGCGCGTGACCGAAGATCCAAACGTGCAAACACAGACCAATATGGTTGCCAATGATGCAGGCGTTTTGGCCACGCCAGCTGCGCCCGTTGTAACACCGGACAGTGCTGTGGATGCAGAAGAAAAAATAGCTAAAGCCTTTGTGTTTGATCCTGGCATTCAGCTTACAGATATCGTCGATGCCATTAATGCCGTTGGCGCAACGCCATCTGATTTGGTGGCCATATTGGAAGCGTTGAAGGTTTCTGGCGCGCTGCGTGCGCAGTTGATTATTATTTAGGAAATACGATGGTACATGAAGTCAGAGCATTTGTTTTGCACAGCACCAGGGCAGAGCCTTCGGCGCTTGAGCGTATTGACCGCAGAGCGTCTTTGGAAGAGGTCGCGGAACAATTTGAAGCGATTTTTGTCAACGAATTGATGAAAAGCAGCCGGGCGGCGAAATTGTCAGACGATATTCTAAGCAACTCTGGAACGCAGCCGTTCTTAGAGATGATGGATCGAGAGTTTTCGCAAAAAATTTCAAAACGTAACAGCCTTGGTATTGCAGAGGCGCTTGTTCAACAATTCAAACGCAAATAACGGGGTAGAGCTGGTTGGCAAGCTTATTTGACATAGGCAAAACTGCGGTTCAGGCGCAACGGCAAGCGCTGAATGTAACTGGGCAGAACATCGCGAATGTGAATACTGAGGGGTATCGCAAGCGCAGTGCCGATTTGACGGAGGTCTCTGGGAGTCAGAGTGAACTCACATCGATAACATCTCAAATAGGCCTGGGTGTAAACCTAAGCGAGGTTCGTCGCGCGTATAATGTATTTTTGGCCTCTAGTACTAATTCGTCTCAGAGCCGCTTTGAATCCTCACAAACTTTTGTGGAAACGATGGAACGACTTGAAAATGCGCTCTTGCCCGGTGAAGGAGACTTATCCTCTCAAATATCAAATTTTTTTCGGACCCTATCAGACGTTGAGGCCAGCCCAGGTGACTTAGCTCCAAGGGCAGCCGCAATTGAGCAAGGAAATGGACTGGCAAATGCATTCAACGTTACAGCCTTTGTGTTACGTGATTTGGAAGCACAAATCGCAGGGACGATTGATCAAGAAGTAAGCGAGGTTAACCGACTTGTTTCATCATTAGGTTCAGTGAATGGGAAACTTCGATCTTCTAACTTGGGTGCGTCTCCCCCCAATGCACTCATGGATGAACGGGATCGCTTGATTGCTGAAATTTCCAAAAAAGTCCGTATTTCAGTAAATTATGGTCCGCGCCACGATGTGAATGTACGCCTAGGGGAGCACCAGACCGGTCCGTTGCTTCTTGACGGAGAAAGAAGGCAAGTCATTCAACCAATTTATGGGGAAAAGAACGGAGTAAGCTTCAAATTAGGCAGCTCAAAAGTAATTAAAATGCTTGATGATGGTGGTTTAAGAGGGTTATCTACAGCGCTGTCAGTCATTCAGGACACTCATTCCCAAGTGGATACGCTTGCTGATCGGATGGTCAGCGAAATTAACACCGCCCACAGGAATGGAATTGATTTCGATGGACAATTCGGGCGCTCAATGTTCACTGCGCGAGAACTTGTGGTTGAGCCATCTCTAGATAACAGTAGTACTTTGGATGTAAGCTTTCTTACTGTACCCGGCCTTGTAGATGAGGTTGTTGATGCAACTTTTCGATATAATGGACGATCCGGAGCATGGAGCGCATATGATATAAATAATAATATTATTGGAACAGGAAGGTCTGAGGTTGATTTAAATGGTTTGATTGTTCGTGTGGGTAAACAGGCGGCGGATGGTGACAGTTTTACATTGAAAAAAACAAGTGGTGAAGCAAACCGCATATCGTTTTTATTGACAGATGGCCGTCAAATCGCGGCGGCTTCCAATTTTGTCATTACGCCTAATAATTCAAATTCGGGCGCGGCCATGCTGTCAAGCGAAGCAGTTCAAATTGATGCTCCCGATTTAGCATCGATCACGGATGTCACCAACAATTCTCTTTCCTCAGTCGCCTATACCGAATTTTTAATCGGTGGGGCCGTCGCCTATATACCAGCAGGCGTAAAAAACCTGGATTTGGCATCTTTTGGCCAAGATCCAAATTTAACTTTGAACTTTAACGAGTTAGACGAGCTAAGAGGTTTCACCTTCGGAATAGGTTCCGACACCTATGAGGTGACGGTTTCTGAAAATACGGTTAATAGTTTGCGGGATCGTGCGCATCTAGCGGATTATTTAAATAACGGGTTTCTGACGCTGACAAAAAAGAATTCTAGCGGGGCAACAATCGCTACCGGGGTCGGGCTCCAGAGCATAGGACTTTTTGCAACCGGTTTTGAGGGTGGATTGAAAATCGCTGGAAGCTCTGCATTCACATCTGGAAAGGTAACAATTGAATCAAATGGTATTGTTACTGAGTCTGATGCCGTAATTAAAGGAGCCGAGGCTGCATCAAGCTTTCGGGTATTTACGCGAGAGGGGAGGCAGATTGCCGGCGTTCCTTTGTCAAGTAATGAAGCACATCTTCTTTTGACTGAGACTAACGGTTTCACATCTGAAGCCGAATATCGTGCGGATTATTTAAACCCAATTGATGGTGTCGGTTATCGAGGGGCAACCATCAGCAACACGCTTCCTGGAGGCTATTCAACCGTTTCCTCTGCGGCAAGCATTCTAACAGCGGGATCAACAAGCTCTTTGATCCGACAGGGAGTTATTTTAAATTCGACCCCTGCCCAAACGCTATCTTTCGAAACTGCAGTGGTCGACAGCAATGGTTTAGCCACGGCGACTACTGATGGCGTTGTGAATGTAGATATATCTGTTGATGCTGGCGTGCATATGAAAACCATTGCCGATGACATAAATTTGCAACTCGAACCCTTTGGCTTTGTTGCGGCAGCAAAAACATATGCCTCTCTGCAATTGGCTGACGGCGCGTCCTCTTCCGGTGATATTTCTTTTAGCCTTGCTTCTGGAGATTCAGAACCAGTTTCAATTTCGGGGATTTTTGGAAATTCCAACCTCTCTCCGTTAGTTGGCAAAATTAATCAGCGCAGTGTGCAGACGGGGATCACCGCAGAAGTTTCTGGCGACGGATCCCGCATCGTTTTATTTCAAGCAGATGGTAAAGATATTTCGATAACTAATATCACTGGTGAGGCGTTGACCGTGAATTCGCTTGATCAGAATTTCAACAAATTATTGGCCTCTGACGTAGCTTTAAATAAAAATACAAAAATTGTCGGCTCCTTGAGCTTGAGGTCTCCGCGTGCCTTTAAGTTAAGCTCCAGTCTGGCGCCAACCAGCTATGCGTTTTCGCAGACATTTGCAAAAGAAGAAGGAGGGGTAAGCGAAACCTTGAGCCGTGCCGGCACAGTTAGTGAATTAGAAATCGATCTCGCACCGGAAATCTTTAAAGCTCAGGCAAGCCCTGATGGATTGCGGATAGCGGCTGCAAATACAGTTTTTACGCTCTCAGGAAAGATGAATGGATCTTCATCAGATACGGATATTTCGATAAATACGAATTCTATAAGTGATGTATCGATTGAAAATATTTCTAAATCAATTGTAACCTCGTTTCGTTCAACATCGGCTTTGCCTTCTCTGACCGGTGCTGCGATCAGTACATATCCTAGTGAGGGAAGTACAATTTCTGTTTTAGTAGGCGCCTCTCAATATGATATCCGCTATGAATCCGGTGAGTTTGTAGTGCAGGGTCCAGAAAGCGGACGGATTTTGGCTGAAATCCAAACGAGTGGAACAGGCACATCATCAGACCCTTATGTCAATCGGTTTGCAATAAACGTTCCCGGAGGTGTTTTAAACGGTAGCAGCATCGAAATACTAGATGGGGGTGACTTAGCTGAATTTGGTTTGGCTACAAGTGAAACCACGGCTACGAGCGGTTTAAAAAGCCGCGCCTTTAGTGATTTTACCTTAGTGAGCGACGCAAAATTAAATGGCTCACTTAGCTCTACTATTTCGTTGAGTTCCGTTAATGATACTCTTTCGTTTTCAGGTGGAAGCTGGACCAACGGCCACGATATCACCGTAACTTTGGGCGGTGTCACTGAGACTATAACACTTGCAACGGATAGTTACGCGAATACAAATGCTGGAGTAGCAACTCAGGTTAAAGCGGAACTAGATGCGTTGATCGCGGCGGGTACTCTGAGCAATATAAAGATTACTGATAATGGGGCGGGCGTTTTAAGCTTTGCGAAGACTTTTGGAGCGATGGTGGGTACAACTGCTACAACATTTTCCGTAAGTCACGTTTCAACGCCCACTACTATAAGTGGAGCGGGCGCAGCGGCTATTAAAGAGGGTGCGGTGTACACTGTATCCGACGCATCAGTTATTTATAATGGTACTACATATGAAGCTGGATCCACATTCACCGGCTTAGCTTCGCCCGCAACTGCAACTAATGCGGTCACTTCTGGGGGTGCAGCAAATGGCAAAGTAACAGTGGTCAGTGGTTTTGCGATCACTTCTACCAATTCCGCTGTTACACCTACAATTTCTGTTAACGGATCGACCTATATTATTGACCTTGAGTTGGCTTATTATAACAGCAGTGGAGCGGTACAAGGTCCCTTACGTATCACGCCGAGCGAAGCAGCCGGCGCGTTGGGTTTCGGTACAGCAGACTTTTCGATGGAACTTACAGATACTGGGGTAAAAACAACTTCCTATACCGGTGAGCCATCAAATGTCTCGATGAGTGTGGAAAACCTGTCCGGACAGGTACTGTCGATAAACGGGCTACCGAGTGAAGACTTTATTGTTTTACTCGACTCAAATGGTGCCAAACGCTTGGCCTCAAACTTTGAATTTAACACTGAAGTAGATGAAAAAGCACAGAAAGATTACCGGGTAAAAGTGGTTGACGCTGCGGCTGGCAGGGTCGAATTATTTGATGTTGAAACAGGAACTTCTATGGCTACACGCTTTACCAATGGAGTAGTTGAATTTGAAGCCTCTGATTATCGTTTTGAACTTGCTGGTTTTGGCAATACCGATGACTACTTTGACATTTCCTTAAATCGTTCGAATGCTGGGGATGCGCGCAATATGGTTGCTATGGTTGCTCTCAGCGAAACGAGTCCTGAGCGCAGTAGCTTCCAGGATGATTTTCGGCAAATCGCTTTAACGGTAGGCTCACAACTTGAGTCGGGACGGCTCCTTAATATTTCGGCAACCGCCATACGTGATGCGGCTCTTGCAACTGAGGACGAGTTATCTGGTGTAAATCTTGATGAAGAAGCCGGAAAACTTATGGAACAGCAGCAGGCTTACAAAGCAGCAGCTCAGATTTTGCAAACTGCTCGGGATCTTTTTGATACAATTATCGGTATAATGTGAGGGTGATATGACTATTTCAAGCAAACTTTTCGCAACCCAAATGTTGGACCAGTTCAAATTTATTGAAAATAGATTGCAAAATCTAAATACGCAGATTGCAACTGGAACACGGCTGACACAATCATCTGATGCTCCTCTAGATGCTGTAAGCTTGACGGCACGTAGAGAGTTGGAAGCGCGCCTAGACCAATTTCAATCTAATGTTGGGAAAGTAACATCGCGGCTTGGATTGGCAGATGCCACTTTAGATACTGTTGGAAATTTGGTTACTAGAATGAACGAAAAATTCATTGCTTCAAACACAGCAACTGTCACTGATGCAGAGCGCCAAGCTATCCGTTTGGAAGTTCTTACTTTTAAAGATAGCCTTTTAGGCTTAGCTAACTCAACAGACAATAATGGTGATGCGCTCTATGGCGGATTTGCTACTGAATTTTCGCCCTTTGCGGCCGATGAGAATGGTAAGGTTCGTTATCGTGGCGATGGGGGGGACCACACTTTGCAGGTATCTGAAAGCGTTAAGCTGCCGACAAGTTTAAATGGCAGTTCGCTTTTCATGGAAGTTCAAGACGGCGTTTCTTCTAAAAGCAGCTTCGATATTTTGGATAGTTTTGCCAATGCGTTATTAACCGATAGCCAGTTCGAACAATCTTATTCTGCAAATTCAGCGGATACGGCACAGTCGATTTCATATGATTTATCTCACAGTAATTTTGATAACTTTTTCAATCCAACCGTTGTAAATCCGTTAGTTTCCAGCACGACACAAACGGGAACCTTTACAGTTACGATTAATGGAGCAACTACTTCTATTGCAATTGATAGTGGTAATAATACGTTGCAAGGCATCGCCAACGAAATTAGCAAGATCAGTAATTTAACGGCTACTCTGGTTGAGGGTGATAGAGGATTGACTCTGAAAATCAATTCAACAGCTGGTGAAGCTAACGCGTTTTCAATTAGCAGCACCGACACAGACTTTACTATTTTCAACACTGGCACACCTGCAAATAGCAGCACCAGCCCACAATTAACCGTCATTTCAGAGGCGGCAGATGCCGTTTCAGGAGCAATGAAATTGCGGGTCAATGCCTCTAGAGAACCTCAGAATTGGTCGATGACGCTTACTGGACCCGATGGCAGTGCAACAGTAAATGCAACAATAAACTCAAATTCTATGAGCGCGCTTGTCAGCGCAATAAACAGTAGTGGTAGTGGTTTAACTGCTACAGATAACGGCGATGGAACGCTTAGTATCGCAAAAACTAATTCCTCGTCGACGGCTGATGTGAGTATTGAAGCGATATCTATCGAAGGTTATGACTTGGCGCAGCAACAACCAAAACATTATATCGAAGTTTTAAATTCGGACGGTAATACTATTTTAAAGCTCAGTGATCAAAACCAAGCACTATCTCAGCAAGGTTCGGCTATTGGCGCTATGGTGGAGCATTTTGCATTATCGCGGACAATTGTGGGTGCGCGCATCAATAATGCCGATGCTCAGAACAATGTTCTAAGCGACCGCAGCGTGGCTATAAAAACTGAAATATCTGATTTGCGCGATGCGGATATTGAAACCCTAATCACTGAGTTGCAAACAATAATGGTTACCCGCGATGCGGCGCGACAAACCTATTCAACGATTAATTCGCAATCATTATTCGATTTCATTAAGTAAGTCCTTGCATAAAACTTGGTCCGGTAATTGCAACTCTTTTGCGAAAGGAGCTGCAATGTTGAAATTGATCCGCGCAGGTTGTGTAAGCCTAATAGTGTTTTTCATGCCACAATCGCTTTATGCAGCGGTTGAGGACAGCTCTATTTGCGATGAAAGCATCGCCGTTGCGGCGCAAGAGAGCACGGTTCCTCGGGCTGTGCTGATGAAAATCGCGCGCCTAGAGTCAGGCCGCAAGGTCAATAAAAAATTTGTGAGCTGGCCATGGACTTTGAACAATGGCGGCAGAGGGTATTTTCTGAACAGCAAAGCAGATGCTCTAGACTTGCTTACAAAATTATCAAATTCCGGCAAGACGAATGTGGATGTGGGCTGCATGCAATTGAATATTAAATGGCATGCGAAATATTTTGGCAATTTTTCAGAAATGTTAAGCCCTGCGCATAATACTCTTTATGCCGCCAAATATTTAGAACAATTGTATAAAGAAACCGGGTCTTGGAGGAAGGCCGTCAAATATTACCATTCGCGCAACCCGAAATATAACGAACGTTATTATGCGAAGTTTTCGGAACTTCCCAATTTTGATACTATTGCGATGATCCGCACAAAGCCTTCGCGGCGCCCCATGCTCATCCCACCCCTAGCGCCGGAGCGAGCGCCCGAGATGCCCAGCGTATTTGGCGCCGCGCGGGCGAAGTCAGTTTTGTTTTGGACAGTGCCGCAAGGCCCTTTAGTGCTGACAGCTCAGCTTGATTTATCGCAACCTGCTTTCACCGATCTCAGAAAATTCAAAGGCAAGCCTTTGTTGGTGGCCGGCCAATAAAGATTGATCCTAACCAAAGGGCTGATTTTTCACACCGATCACTTTGGCATGAAATATGCAAACTATTGTTTAAAATTTAAAAGGTTGTGTCATGCTGAATATCATAAAATCTGCGTTAAGCGTTTCGAGCCATAAATTGAACGTGGTCTCAAACAATATCGCAAATACCGGGTCTACCGGCTTTAAACGCAGCGAAGCGACATTCAGGGATGTTTATTTGGCCAGCGCCGGCGCGTCCGGCCCGAATGTTGGCCAAGGTTCGATGGTGGCGGTAAATCGCGTGTCCCATAACCCTGCTGAATTGAAACAAACCGGTGTTTCAACGGATATGGCGGTAAATGGCCATGGAATGTTCATGCTTGGCTCGGTTGAGGGCACCGACCAGGTGACGTTTACGCGCAACGGATCTTTCCAGATTAACGAGACGGGTTTGTTATCTGCCAATGATGGCAGCCCTGTATTAACTAAAAACCTTGAACAGATTTACATTCCCTTTCAAAACAATGGAATTCCGCTTTCTGGATTGGAAATCAACCCAGAGGGTGATGTGCTGGCAACATACGGGGTTGCTATGCCATTGCATCTCGGGCGCATCGGACTGGCAAATTTTGATAATACAGCAGCCCTGCGACAGCTTGGAAATGGGCGGTATTTGGCGACAGAAGAGGCCAGTTTATTTGGCGCGTTTGACCCTAAGAATGGTGGGGTGGGCAGCGTGATATCAGGCCATTTGGAAGTGTCAAACGTGGATCTCACCAATGAGCTAGTCGGATTGATCAATGCGCAACAGGCCTTCACGGCCGCCTCAAAAGCATTGCAGGCCGATAGTGATATGGTGTCTCGCTTCACGCGTTAACCCAAAAATAAGACAGAGGATAAACCTCTGAAGGCAGACGATTAAGGCAAGAAGGCAGAGTTGATGTTCGAAAATATCCATATTTTTAGCGGTAAAAAAAATATCTATAAACCAACGGTATTTTCGCAAAATCTGGTGGAACATCTTGAGCAGTTTTTTGGAACTGCGCATTTGGCGTCTATGGATATCATGCGGCGTATAGACGAACCCGTTCGCAGCGCGCCTGCATTGGCCTCCGCGCAAGATAGCCATAGATCCACACAAATCGAGTATCAACGCCCTGGCGCCTGTACAAGCAAAACCCTAAAGCGCTATCAAGCCCTACCATCGCCAAATGCGCGCGAATTGCGCAGATTGTCAGCTCGATCGCAGCGGGACAAACCGGACCAATCAGATTTTGTGGTGTTTGACCATTCTTTGATGGATTCGCATTCTTTTGATCTACAGTTTGGGGCAAAGGATCGCTGTGCTCTCTTATTGCAAAATGAGGCCAGCGCAGCCGCTGATCTTGAGGCCTTTTGCACATTGGCGCAGAATTGTGATGTGATGCCCGATTTGGGCATTATCGTAAATTTTGGGAATTCTGCGCATCGCGCGGCAGAAATTTATGCATCCTTCGACACCAAGCGGCCGGACGGGCGGAAGATCGCAACCAAATTTATCGGTTTTGCCCCAACTTTGCAGGGTGGCTCAAAGTTTCGCTCGCTTGCAACGATGTCGCTGCAAAATATCACGTTCGAGTTATTAAATTTGAAATATAATGCAAATCCGCATACAGTGCCCAAAGAATTATACGCGAGCTCGCTTCATTGAAACAAACAACCTATGCAGAAATGAAATTAGATATAAACAGCATCGTGCGTAGCCATGAGGGTCTGGTGCGGCGTATCGCGTTTAAAATGCATGCAAAAGTTTCAAGCTTTATTGAATTGGATGATTTGTTGCAATCCGGCTTGGAAGGCTTGGTTGATGCGGCGCAAAAATACACCACTGTTGAAGGTTCAAGTTTTGAAAATTATGCGAGCATCCGGATAAAAGGATCAATGCTCGATTTAATTCGCCGATCTGGAAATTTGAACCGTTCGACGGTTCAGGCCAAACAGATGATTGATGGCAAACGCAACGAGTTGGCCGTTTCATTGGGGCGCACCGCCAAGGATGAAGAAGTTGCCGCGGCGCTGAACCTATCGATGGAAGAGTTTTACAGTTGGACGAAGCTGTTCGAAGCAAACGTTTCTGAAAGCCTCAGTCAGGCATATGATGAGTATTCAATGGTGTTTGCCGCGCCAACGATTGAACCTGAACGCCTATTAGACAGTCAAAATTTGCGCGTCGAATTGGTAAATGCCCTAAAGATGCTCTCAAAACAGCAAAGCATGGTGATGCAGCTCTATTATGTAGAAGATCTTAATACATATGAGATCGCCGCTGTTTTGGATTTATCACCGGGCCGGGTGTCTCAAATCAAATCAGAAGCATTTAAAGCGCTGCAGTCAAAGCTTCAAAACTATTCGGATCTTGATTAAGCCACTGCCGCGCCAGTGCCGAGCTTAGGTTTGTTTTGGCCCGCGCGGGCAGTCAGGCGTAGCATATTGCAGATCGCTTCTTGCGCCGCTTAGGCCTCAATAATAGCGCCATGCACCTGCACAACCTGCGCCGCGCAAGCATGGCCTTTTTGCAAAGCCCTCTCTTGGTTTTCACCGCTGAGCTTCGCCCCCAAATACGCGCCATTAAAGCTGTCGCCTGCAGCCGTTGTATCCACCACAATCGGACTGGCCAGGTAGCGGGTTGCCGAGATCGGCTCCCCCAAGGATAAGGGGCCTTTTTCTCCGCGTTTTAGTGCCCCAAGGCTGCCATAAGCTGCGAAGCGTTTTTGTACGGTTTCAAAGTTTTCTTGAAACAGTTCCATTTCATCATCCAGCGAGGGTAAGGCCAGATCACTTATCTCCCAAAAGCTATTTATCGTCTTACGTGCCTCTTGCGCATCACTCCAAAGCGCGGGGCGGTAATTGCTGTCAAAGGCAAAGAGCGCATCGCTGGTCTTTAGGAAATTAAGCAGCTCGTGACGGATATCTGAGGGCAGGATTGCCAGCGTAATTCCCGAGAGATAAAGCGCATCATAGCCATTCAAGGCCGACAAATCTGCGCCATTGGCCGTTTGAAACAGCTCCCTTGCTGCAGATTGCGCGCGCCAATAGGTAAAGGCCCGTTCTCCGCTGGCCGAGGTCGAAATTGCATAAAGGCCCGGATGCCGCTTTTGCGATGTTTCAATCGCCTCTATGCCGATATTTTGCGCGGCGATAAATGTCTTGATTTGGGCTGAAAAAGGATCGGTGCCAAGGCGCGTGACATAATCAACTTGCAGCTTTGGTGCGGCTCTTTTTAAGTATATTGCGGTATTTAATGTATCGCCTGCCACGCCAAGGCTTGGGGTGCTGCCGCGAAAGGACAGCTCGATCATGGCTTCACCTATACAGGCAATTTTCATTGCGTTTCCTCTTTTAATTTTGCGCGTTTCCAGATGATCAAACCCGAGATGACAACGATAGATGCGCCGATCAAGGTCCATCGATCGGGGAATTCTGCGAAAACAATATAGCTTTCTATGGTGAGAAAGATCATGAAACTATAGGTATAGGGCATCAAGGTATTGGCGGGGGCCAGCCCATGCGCGCGTGTAAGCAAACCATGCCCCGCCCAAGCCCAAACCCCAAGCACGCACATCAAAACCCATTCGAATAAGGAGCTTGGAGTTGCCCAGTCTAAAAAAGCTAAGGGCAGTAAGCTGAAGGTGCCCAATGCCCCCATGTAAAATTGCATGGTTTCAGCGGCAACGAGCCCAGAGAGGCGGCGGGTGATGATCGAATAAAGCGCCAGCGCCACGGCGTTATAACAAGTGAGCAAAGCCGCCCAGTGAAAGCTTGCTCCCAAGGGGCGGATGACGAGCAGAACGCCGCTAAAGCCTAAGATGATGGCAAACCAGCGCCACGGGCCAACGCGCTCGCCCAAAAGTGGCCAAGAGAGAAGGCAAACGATAATCGGTGCTGAAAACATGATCGCCGACACCACGGTTAAAGACAGATACCGTAAAACGATAAAATTCAGCGCCGTTGCGCTGACCAATAAGAAGCCTCGAAACAACACCAACCCCAAATGTGGGGTTGCAAACCTGCTTAGGCTGACGCCGCCCCAAGCGATGGTGCTCAGGCTGATAACGAAATGCGAGGCATAGCGCATAAAAGCCAGTTGAAAGGAGCCAAGCCCGGCATAGAGCAGCCATTTTACCGAGGTATCCACCAATGAAAAAAGGAAATAGGTCACCAGCATCATAAGAATGCCCAGGCTGGGATTATCCCTGTTTGCAATTGCGGTCAGCGCCATAGCTAACGGGCGAACCGATCGGCATAGAAATCAACCATTTGACTGACCATTTGTTCGCCGCGGCCCTCGGCAACGGCCCTCTCCAACGCGTAAAGGGCGCCTTGCGACATCACGCTGTCAACGCCTGCTGACTGCGCCATTTGGGTGTAATATCCTACATCTTTGGCAGCATTCTTTATTGAAAACGCCAATTGGTTGGGATCCTTTTCAACAGCATAGGCTTTGACAAAATCCATCATACCGCTGTGCAATGGCCCTGCCGACATGGCAGAATATAGTTTATCACGATCAAGGCCCAGCTGGTCGGCCATTGCAAACGCTTCTGCCATGGCGTTGGCCACCGTCTTCCCGAAAAAATTATTCATCAATTTGATGGAATGGCCATCTCCTAGATTGCCTAGATGGAACACATTTTCGGCAAGGCTTTTTAATACGGGTTGCGCCCTGTCAAACGCAGCGGTATCGCCCGCTGCCATAATGTTCAATTGGCCGGTCAGGGCATGCTGCGGCGTGCGCCCGAGAGGCGCATCTAAATAATGGCCCCCCGCCGCTGCCACCTCTTGGCCCAAGGCCCGCGTACTGGCTGGTAGTGACGTGCCAAAATCAATCACAATCGCACCTTTTCGCAGGCCTGCAATTACGCCATTGGGGCCACGCATTCTGGCTTCTACGCTGGCGCTTGTATCCATACAGAGCAGAATGATATCGCTGGTCTTTGCAAGCGCGTATGCGGTTTCAACCTCATGGGCACCGCGCGCGATTGCGGCCTCAATATTCGGCCTAGATTTATTGGCGCAGACGGTCACGTGATAATCCAAGTCTTGCAATCTGCTGACCATCGCAGATCCCATCAGGCCAAGGCCTATGAACCCAATATTTTCATGTGGCATCTTTATTTCTTTCTTGTTTTATCACGTCAAACGCGCGTTTTTTTAAGCCTTTTTGAATTTCGTATATTGAAATTGGCACATCGGGCTGGGGTTGCGGGATGCGCACGGGAATATCTTTCAGCCGCGGATTCAGGGTTGGGGTGCCGCAGAGCATACGGGTGTTGTAATCTTCAATCCCATCCCAGCGCGTCATCGATCCCATCAGCGGGAACGCATCTGCAGCCATCATTTCGTAAAATAGGATGCGCCGAGCCCGCTCTGAAGTGTTCAGCGCGGATCCATGCACGATCCGGCCATGATGAATTGAGATGGACCCGGCTGGCCCCGTCAGGGGCACAGCATCATTGGGGTTCAAACCGTTATCTTCGGGCAGCATTGCACCGGCAAATACACCCTCAACATGATGATCATAAACCGGCCCTTTTTGGCTGCCCGGATAGACCATCAAGGGCCCATTTTCGATTTCCATATCGTCAATTATAACCCCAATGGCTAAAATATCATCATTTGTATGGGGGTAAAACGCATAATCCTGATGCCATTCCACAGCCGCGCCATATCCGGCGGATTTCATATTCAGCTTACTGGTGTGTAAGCGCAAATCCGGCCCGATCAAATCTCTTGCTGGGCCCAAAATATGATCGGACAGCATCAGTTCATGAAAAATTGTGCTGATCATATGCGGCAGCTTAATCCGGCGCAGACGTGGCGCGGCGCGGGTATGGCTGTCTTCAAGATCAAGCCGGTCATTGCTGTGCTCGAGCTCAGCCGCCTCTTCTTCAAAACGGGATATCTCGGCGTGTATTTTCGCAAGCCAGCCCATTGGAATTTGATTTGCAATGACCAAATATCCGTTCTCTTCGTAAAAGCTTATTTGCTGGGATGTCAGTTGCTCAGGCATGGGATCAGGCTCCGTTGTGAGGGCTTATTTTTTGGTAATAGCTCGTTCAAATTGGTTCAATTTGTTGGGCGAAGAGGGTTTCCAATTCCAGTGTATTCGCCAATGTTTTGGTTGCATCAAAGACGGAGATCAGCGGTTCGGCCGTGCCGGCCATCACATCCAAAAAGTGTTGCAATTGTTGCTGCAGCGGCACCGCCGTTGCAATTTTCAATTTACGCGGAGTCGGTGCTTCTGACCAATCTGCCGCTCCGCCCCATTGGGTCATTGAGGGAAATGAAATCCCGCCCTCTGTTCCCGTAATCCACAGCATATCTTGGCCGCTTGTTGCAATATTGGGATTCTCTCCTGTGCCGGCCTCGAACCCCCATGGGCTGGGGGTGGTATCGGCAAAACTAATGCTTGCTGTCATTCCTGTTTCGAACAAAATAGCCGCTGCGCCGCTTTCCACACGGTTTTGATTACGGATTAGCGAGGATCCAAAGCCGGTTATTTTGGCAATATCGCCAAAAATAAAACGCAGCAGGTCTAAATCATGAACGATATTGATCATCACCGGGCTGCCCTCGGTGCTGCGCCAATTTTGTTCAAAATAAGCATCTGGTTTGCGCATTGCCCAAATCATGCTGGCCGTCACGGCGGTGCCGATTTTTTTGCCTGTAACAAGGGATTTAAGCGCTTGGACGCTGGGATGATAGCGCCGGTGATGTCCCACCAGG
>OZSS01000648.1_pt1 | contig 16755 bp, 15 predicted proteins | sample 1779911 | NCBI WGS metagenome assembly OZSS01 (sample SAMEA2603589, study PRJEB24840) | metagenome | biome: Water; feature: Photic zone; material: Seawater sample | place: Mediterranean Sea | collected 2013-11-12 | depth 10 m | reverse complement strand
ACCTATAGCAACAACAATATCATCCTGGTTCAATGGTATAATTTTATTTGTTCTCTTAAAAAATAAAAACTTATTTTCATTCAATAAAATATTTTTAATAAAATTTTTTAAAATAGTCATTGCTTCAATTTTCATGGGTTTTGTTTTTAAATTTTTATTACACTTATTTCAAAATGAACTTGCATTTGAGCAAACATTTAAATCTTTTTATTTGATATTATCAGCATTATTGGGCCTAGCGTCTTACCTTATTATTTGCTACTTCATCAAAGCTTTTAAAATAAGCGATATTCAACTAAAGTATTAATTTTATGGGTAAAAAAATATTTTCTGGTGTTCAACCTACGGGTAATCTTCATCTTGGCAATTATTTAGGTGCAATTAAAAATTTTGTAGAGCTTAATAATGATAATTTAAATAAATGTATTTTTTGTGTTGTGGATTTACATGCCATTACAGTTAAACAAGATCCAAAAGAATTGAAAAAAAATATTAGAGAAACTGTAGCAACATTTATTGCAAGCGGTATAGATCCAAAGAAAAGTATAATTTTTAATCAGTCAGGAGTTGCGGCTCATTCTGAAGGTGCTTGGATTTTAAGCTGTGTAGCTCGTATGGGTTGGCTAAATAGAATGACTCAATTTAAAGAGAAAGCTGGTAAAGATAAGGAAAAAGCTAGCGTTGGATTATATTCTTATCCTGTTCTTATGGCAGCTGATATCTTGTTATATGATGCCACTCATGTACCTGTAGGAGATGATCAAAAGCAACATCTTGAATTGTGTAGAGATATAGCTCAAAAATTTAATAATGATTTTGGCGTAGAAGATTTTTTAAAAGTTCCTGAGCCTTTAATTCAAAAAGAATTTTCTAGGATCATGAGTTTAAAGGATGGATCAAAAAAAATGAGTAAATCTGAGTTATCCGATTTAAGCAGGATAAATTTAGTAGATGATAAAGATCAAATTATCAATAAAATTAAAAAAGCAAAAACCGATCCTTTAGCAATGCCAAAAGATATAAAGGAGCTTGAAGGAAGGCCGGAGGCACAAAATCTATTAGGAATTTATACAAGTTTAAGCAACGCATCTTTTGAGTCTTCTTTAGAAAAATTTGCTGAAAAAAATTTTTCAGAATTCAAAGAACAGCTATCTGAAATATTAGTTGATAAATTAACACCAATATCTGAAGAAATAAAAAGATTGATTAAAGACCAATCATATCTCGATTCTATCCTTCTAGATGGAGTTGAAAAGGCTAACAAAATTGCGTCAAAAAAGATTAAAAATATAAAAGAAACTGTAGGTTTTTAACAAATAATTAATATCAAGTTTTAATTTCCAAAATATAAACTATATATAATTTATGTTTGTACAGACTGAAGTAACGCCAAATCCAAATTCATTGAAATTTCTTCCTGGGAAGAATGTTTCAAACAGTGGTCCTTATGAAATAACTAATAAAGATCAAATTAATAATGAATTAGTTAAAAACATTTTATCTGTAAATGGAGTTGAGGGTGTTTTTTTGGGAAAAGACTTTATATCAGTCAATAAAAGTGAACAAATTAAATGGGATGAAATAAAACATATTGTGACCTCTTTTATTAATGACTTTTATTCTGATGGAAAAGAATTTGTTATTGATGAAAATATAAAAGAAGAAGATTCTGACCTTGATGAAATCGAGCAAAAAATAGTAAAAATCTTAGATCAAAAAATAAGACCAGCTGTTGCTAGAGACGGTGGAGATATTAAGTTTAAAGAATACAAAGATGGTATTGTTAAAGTACAATTACAAGGTAGTTGCTCAGGGTGCCCTAGTTCTACAATGACTTTGAAACAGGGAGTTCAAAATCTATTGTGTCATTATTTACCCGAAGTTAAAGAGGTAATTGCTATTTAAATCATGAATACGAAGATAAAAATAAGCCACAAAAGAGTAAAAAATAAAATCTTGAATACCTTCACAAGATTTTCTCTAAGTGCTTTAGTGGTTACATCGTTTTTTTACACTGCACCAATTTTAATAAATTTTGCAGATAAAAATTTTGATAATAAAGAATTCACTAATAATTCTAAAAATATTTTAAATAAAACCTTGAACAAGGGTAAAACATTTGAAGAAAACGATACATGGATGCAGAGTGATGAAATAGATCTTCTCTATGACATTTTAGAAGAAAATAATTCAGAAATAAATCTTGTAAGATACACCACCTCAGAGATTAATGCTCTATTTAAGGAAGTAAAATATGACTTGGAAGAAGTAAGAGATACAAAGTTAGTTAAACCCGTTGATATTGGTTTACTTCCTAATGAAATTAAAAACATAGGCAATACAAAAAAAAGAAAAGAAATGTTTATTAAAATTGTTTTACCTTTAATTGTTAAAGAAAATAATAAAATCAGAATAGATAGAAAAAGACTTTTTAATATTTTAGCTAAAAATAGCAATACAGATATTGAAAAGAAGTGGTTAGAAAAAAAATATAAACAATATGGCGTAAGACAAAATGATCTTTCAACTTTAAAAATTAGAATGGATGAAATTCCAGTTTCATTAGCAATAGCACAAGCAGCCAAAGAAACAGGATGGGGAACTTCAAGATTTGCATTAAAAGGCAATGCTTTATTTGGACAGTGGACATGGTCTGGTGAAGGATTGAAGCCTAAAAATGCCGAAAAAGGTGAAGAGCATAAAGTGATGAAATTTCACAGTTTACAGCTTTCAGTTAGGGCTTATTTAAGAAATCTTAATACTCACTCATCTTATAAGAACTTAAGGAAAGCACGAACAAAGCTAAGAAATAGAAATAAACCATTGGATAGTTTTATTTTATCAAATCATCTTGATAAGTATGCAGAAACAGGAACTGAATACATAGAGGTACTTCAGAAAATAATAAAACAGAATAATTTAAAAGATTTTGATGAAGCACGATTGCTACCATCTAGTAAGGATTTAGAAAGTTTAATTTAATTTGTTTTAATTGGAAATTGAACTCCAAACCATCTCCACTTACCGTTATCATTAAGAGAACAATTTACCCTTCCTCTTCTAGGCTCAAATGGTGCTCTAAATTCAATTGATAGCACAGTACCTGAAAGGATAGTATTTGATTTTTCCCATTTGTTTGCCTCATTTGAATAACAATTAATATTATTTAAATTTTTTTGCTCTTCAAAAAACTCAACCATGAACTTAGGAGGATTTGTAGATTTTGTTAATTTTTTTTCTAGAGGTAATAATTTTTTATATTCCAATGGAAAATAATTTACGATTGAACTAAATCTTTTTAATTCACCATATTTTTCATTAATTGGAAATCTAGGTAATTCAAATTTATCCTTATTCACATCAATAACCCCAGAGTGTTGACCAAAAGCAAATTCAAAATTTTTAGAAATATAATCTCTCATAAATTTAGAATATTCACCAAATGGATAAGAAAATAAATCTGGAACATAGCCTAGTTCTCTTAAAAAAATCTTATTTGCCTTTTCAATATCTAATATAAATTTATCATTGGTTTCATCAATGAGATATTCATGACTATGTGAGTGGTGTCCAATTAAAGCAAAAGACTCTTTTTCAATTTCTCTAATTTGATCCCAGGTCATATATCCATTTTTACCCACTGGTTCAGTTGAAACAAATAATATAAAGGGAATTTTATTTTTTTTAAGGTATGGCCATGCTTCAAAGTAAAAGGACTGAAATCCATCATCAATAGTAATGAGTATTTCTTTTTTTAATCTTATAGTGTTAAATTGTTCTTTAAACTTATTGGGATTGTGAAAGTTAAAGTTTGATTTTTTAATTATCTGAATATGCTCTTTGAAAATATCCATTTGAATATTTGTTGATGGATATTCAGACTCATTAAATCGATGATACATAATCGACAGAATTCCTTCATCCTTAGAATAGTATTTGATATTATTTTGATCTGCTTTAGAACTGATATTAGAAAACAGAACAATTATGAATAAGCTGATAATGGATATTGCAAATGAAAAAATATTTTTAATGATCATTACTAAAGATGATATTTATAATATTACTAAAGAGAATACTAAAATTAATTACGAGAAATTAACTTTAATTCTCAAAGATTTTTTAAATTCGAATAATCTGAAATTAGAAGATATTCAAAAAATTTATGTTAACAGAGGCCCAGGTAGCTTTGCGGGCATAAGAAACTCCTTATCAATAGTAAAAGCAATTAATGTTGCAAGAAACATTGATTATTATTGCTATAGTCTTGAAGATTTCAAAGACCAAAAAGATGTGAAATACGAAGATATACCTAATTTGTGTGACAAATTTAAAATTAAAAAAAATTTGATTAAACCTATTTATTTAAGTTAGAATTGGACTATGTCAGAAACAATTGAGCAAAAATGTTTATCTAAAGGAGTTAAATTAACCGATCAAAGAAGAATAATTGCTCAAGTGATGTCTGAATCTTCAGATCATCCAGATGTTGATGAATTATATAATCGAGTTTCTAAAATAGACTCAAAAATTAGCATCGCCACTGTTTATAGAACAGTGAAATTATTTGAGGAGTCTGGAATTTTAACAAAGCACGAGTTTAAAGGTGGAAAAGCCAGATATGAAGAGTTAAATGAAGGACATCACGATCATTTAATCGATGTAAAGTCTGGAGAGATTATAGAGTTTGTGGATGAGGAAATTGAGAAACTTCAAAAAAAAGTTGCAGAAAAATATGGATATACCTTAGTAGACCATAAATTAGAACTTTATGGGATAAAGAAGAAATCCTAGTAAAATGTCACAAAAAATATTTATTAAAACATTTGGGTGTCAAATGAATGAGTACGATTCTAATAGAATATTTGACTCAGTTAAAAAAATTGGTTTCGAAAAAACAGATAATTATGCGGATGCAAATTGTTATCTTCTTAACACTTGTCACATAAGAGATAAAGCTAAAGAAAAAGTTTACCATGAAATAGGTAGAGTTAAAAAAATTTTCCGATCAAAACAAAAACCATTAGTAATTATAGCAGGATGTGTTGCACAAGCTGAAAATCAAGAAATGTTAAAACGTGAGCCTTATATTGATTTAGTAATTGGCCCTCAATCTTATCACAAAATTAATGATACCATATTGAGTTACATTCAAAAAAAGAAAAAAATGGAAGAAACAGAATTCGATGCTATTTCTAAATTTAAATATTTCAGCAAAATAAAAAATGAGGCTGGAAAAGTATCTTCATTTTTAACTATTCAAGAGGGCTGTGATAAATTTTGTCATTTCTGTGTAGTGCCTTACACAAGAGGACCTGAGTATTCAAGACCTTTTCAACAAATTATAGATGAGGCCAAATACTTATCTGAAAAAGGGACTAAAGAGATAGTGCTCCTTGGTCAAAATGTTAATGCATATAATGACGGTAAAAATAGATTGTCCAACTTGATTATGGAAATAGAAAAAATAGAAGATATTAAAAGAATTAGATATACCACCTCTCATCCAAAAGATATGACTGAAGATTTGATAGATGTTTATAAAAATTCTCAAAAATTAATGCCACTTGTTCATCTTCCAGTACAAAGTGGATCTGATAAAATTTTAGAGCTTATGAATAGAAAGCACACTATTAAAGACTATCTGCACATTTTTGAAAAATTAAAAAACATTAATAGTAAAATAGAATTTTCAAGTGATTTCATCATTGGTTATCCAGGAGAAAAAGAGGAAGATTTTGAAAATACATTAAGTTTAATTGAAACAGTTAATTTTATTAATTCATATTCTTTTATTTTTAGTGCCAGACCAGGAACAGTTGCTTTTGATTTAGAACTTACTGACAAAAAAACTTCAATACAAAGATTAGAAACGATCCAGAATAAATTGTATGAAAATCAAATGAATAGAAATAAACTATTTAAAAACCAAACAATCAACGTTTTGGTTGAAAATTTAACTGATGACAAAACCCAAACTTTTGGTAGATCTGAGTATATGACATCAGTAGTATTCAATGGTAATAAAAAACATATTGGAAAAATTGTTCCAGTAAAAATTAATAAATTTAATAGAACCACCTTATTTGGTGAAATTATTGAGGATTTGGATAAAAAGGTAGCATAATAATTGAGCAGCATAACAAATAAAAATATTGATCCATCTTTGAAGTTTGTTTACTCAGACAACAATTCTTTAAGTGTCATATTTCATGATAATGATTTGTTGATAGGTGTTGTGGGTGAATTTAATAAAAATTTACAAGAGTTAGAGAAAATAACAAACTGTAGTTTGTACTCCAGAGGAAACTCCATACTAATTAAATCAAATCCAGAAAAGAATGAATTATTAAAAAATGCTATTCAGTTTTTAGCTAATCAGTTCATTAATAATGGAAGCATCGAGAGCAAAGATATAGTTTCTTCAGTAGATAAATTTATGATTAATGAAAAAGTTAAAAATAACAATGTAACTGATATAATTAAAACTCCAAAAAAATCTATAATTCCAAGATCTGAAAAACAAAAGGATTATGTAAGAGCACTAAGACAAAGTGATATTGTAATTTCAGCTGGCCCTGCAGGGACAGGAAAAACATTTTTAGCAGTTGCTGTAGGATTGACAATGTTATTAGAAAAAAAAATTGAGAGAATTATTTTATCAAGACCAGCAGTTGAAGCAGGCGAGCGTTTAGGATTTTTACCTGGAGATATGAAAGAGAAAGTAGATCCATATTTAAGGCCCTTATACGATTCACTTTATGATCTTTTTGATTTTGAAAAAATTCAAAGGATGATTGAAATAGGCGATATAGAAATTGCTCCATTGGCTTTTATGAGAGGACGAACACTTAAAAATTCATTCGCGATTTTGGATGAAGCCCAGAATGCTACTGATACACAAATCAAAATGTTTTTAACACGTATTGGAGAAAATTCTAAAATTGTAGTTAATGGTGATCCTACCCAAATAGATTTGCCAAACAAAGGTATGTCAGGATTAGTGCGTTCAAAACAATTATTAGGACACTTGAATGAGATATCGGTTGTTGATTTTGATCACTCTGATGTTGTAAGGCATCCACTGGTTTCTAAAATTGTAAAAGCTTACTCAAAGAATGATTAATATAAATGTCTTCTCAGAAGAGAAGGCTTGGTCAAAAAGGCTTAGAAATAAAGATCTTTTTTTTCAAAAAATCTGTAATGCTTTTCCAAAAAAATATAAGTTTTTAAATAAAAAAGTAAGTTTTACTTTATTGCTCTCTAATAATAAGAATATTCAAAAGTTAAATAAACTTTTTAGAAAAAAAAATAAGCCCACAGATATCTTGTCATTTCCATTAACTAAAAAATTTAGAGTTTCTAAACAAACTTATTTAGGAGATATAATAATTAGTTATAACTTTATAAACAAACCTAAATCATTAAATACGAAACTTTTTAAGGAGAAAGTGATCAAAATATTTATTCATGGCTTCCTTCATCTATTAGGTTTTGATCACAAAAAAAATAAAGATTATATAAAAATGTTAAAAGAAGAGGGGCAAATATACAAGTCCGTAATTTCTAAAACAAAATAAATTGACTAAAAAATCATATCTTGAATTTATATTTTTAATATTTTTAGGGGCCGCAACATCCCTAAGCCTACCACCTTTTAACTATGTAATTATTAACTTTATTACCTTGAGTTTATTATTTGCTTTTTTAATAAAGAGGTCAAAAGAAATCAAAAACAAAAAAATATTCTTCTTTTATGGATGGCTTTTTGGTTTTGGTTATTTCATTACAAATCTTTATTGGATATCAATTTCATTAACTTTTGATGAAAGTTTTAAGTTTTTGATCCCAGTAACATTAATTCTTATTCCAGCTTTTTTAGCCTTATTTTATGGACTTATTTCTTTTTTATTTTTTATTTTTAAAACTAAAAAAGTAATTTCATCTTTCTTTCTGTTTTCTCTAATTTTTGGTTTAACAGAGTATGTTAGAGGTTCTATCTTGACAGGATTTCCATGGAATTTAATTGCCTATAGTTTCTCAAGTCATTTAGAAATTTTAAATATCACCTCTGTTATAGGTACCTATGGATTTAATTTATTTTGCATTTCACTATTTATAAGTCCAGCAGTATTTATTTTAAGAGATACAAGAGCTGACATATGGGTCTGCATATTTTTTCTTTTAATCACAATTATTTTTTATCTTTATGGATCACAGTCTAAAAAGGTTTTTACTGAAGCTGAAATAAATTCTATTGATCATAAGGTTAGAGTTATTGGTTCCAACATTAAATTAGATAGATTTTATTCTAATATTAATCCAATAACAGCTATTGAGGATTTAATTGAACTCAGTGAACCTGATAAAAAAGAAAAAATTATTTTTGTGTGGCCAGAGGGAATACTGCCAGGCATATCTCAAGAAAAAATAGTTGATTACAAATGGTTATTTGAAAATCATTTTAATGAAAATCATTTATTAGTCCTTGGTATAAATAGTAAATCTGTTGATAAAGGTGTTATTAAATATTTTAATTCTCTGTCTGTATATGATCACAGTTTAAATTTATTAAATTCATATGATAAAAATAACCTTGTGCCGTTTGGAGAATTTTTACCACTTGAAAACATACTTAAAAATATTGGCTTAAAAACTTTAACTAATAATTATCAGTCTTATTCAAAAGGAAGCGAGAGAAATATAATTACAATTAACAAAAGCAATATCTCCTTAAAATTTTTACCCCTAATTTGTTATGAAATAATTTATTCTGGAAGAATTTTTAATAATGCAGATTTTGATTTTATAATAAATATTTCAGAGGACGGGTGGTTTGGTCAATCTATTGGACCCAAACAACATTTTATTCACAGTATATATAGAGCTATCGAGAGTGGTAAATACGTTTTGCGTTCTTCAAATAATGGAATATCAGCTATAATAAATCCAATTGGTGAAATTGAACAAGAAGTTAGTTTTAACGAAACAGGCTATATTGACTTTAGTCAATTTAAAAAAATTCAACCAACAGTATTTTCTAAATATGGAAATAAAATTTTTGGTTTAATAATTTTATTGTATATTTTTTTAATTTTTTCATTTAATAGAATTAACAATGAGTAATTTAAAAAATTTTCTTTTCACTAGCGAGTCAGTTTCAGAAGGACATCCGGATAAAGTTTCAGATAGAATTTCTGATATGGTAGTTGATAGTTATCTTTCAGGAGATCCATTTTCAAGAGTAGCTTGTGAAACACTTACAACAACCAATAAAGTCGTTTTAGCTGGTGAAGTAAGAGGTCCAGAAATTAAAGAAAATGATTTGATTGAAAAAGTAAGACACTGCATAAAAGATATTGGTTATGATCAAGATGGTTTCACTTGGAAAGAAGCTACAAAAATAGAAAGCCATCTTCATTCCCAATCATCTGATATAGCAATGGGTGTAGATTCTTCAGGCAATAAAGACGAAGGAGCTGGAGATCAAGGAATAATGTTTGGTTATGCATGCAATGAAACAGAAGAGTTAATGCCAGCACCCATTCATTACTCACACAAAATTTTAAGACTAATGGCTGAGGATAGAAAGTCTGGTAAACTCAAAAATATTGAACCAGACTCTAAAAGTCAAGTTACCTTCGAGTATGTTGATGGAAAACCAACAAAAGTTAAATCTGTAGTTATTTCATCACAACATTCTGCAGATGTAAATCAAACACAGGTTAGAGATTTATTAAGACCTTATATGATAAACTCTATTCCAAAAAATTTTTTAGACGGTTTCAATGAAGAGGAGTTTTATGTAAATCCAACAGGCAATTTTGTTATTGGAGGGCCTGATGGTGATTGTGGTCTAACAGGAAGAAAAATTATAGTTGATACTTATGGAGGTGCTGCACCTCATGGTGGGGGAGCATTTTCAGGAAAGGATCCAACTAAAGTTGATAGGTCAGCAGCTTATGCAGCAAGGTATATTGCAAAAAATGTAGTTGCCTCAAAAATCGCTAACAAATGTTTAATTCAATTAGCATATGCAATAGGTGTATCTAAACCATTATCAATTTATGTTGATTTATTTGATAACGATGTTGAAAAAAATAAATTTGTTGTAGAAAAAATTAATGATAATTTTAACCTAAGCCCAAGAGGAATTAGAGAAATGTTAAATCTAAATAAACCTATATATGAAAAAACAGCTGCATATGGTCATTTTGGAAGAAGCCCAGAAGAAAATGGCTCTTTTTCTTGGGAAAAAACAGACAAAATAAAAGCCTTTTTAAAATAGTTTCTGTTGAATTAAAAAAAAACTTTACTATATTGCCCTTACATTATTGAAGTTACAAAATGGGCTTTAGCCCATTTTTTTTTGGAATAAATAAATAAATGTTAAATAAAAGAGCAGATAAACTAGAATTACTAAGAATTGCAGAAGCTGTAGCCTTAGAGAAATCAATTGATAAAGAGCTAATTATTAGTTCAATGGAAACCGGTATTGCAAAAGCAGCTAAATCTAAATTTGGTCAAGAAAATGAAATTAAAGTTTCAATCAATAGAGATAGTGGAGATATTGAACTTTTTAGAAAATTAATAATTGCTGAAAATCCAGAAAATGCAAATACAGAAATAAAATTAGAGGATGCAATTAATTTAAATGAAACTAATAAAGACAAAACGATTGGTGATGAGGTTCTTCAGCCTTTACCATCTTTTGATTTTGGAAGAATAGCTGCGCAGACCGCAAAACAAGTTATCAGCTTTAATGTTAGAGAGGCCGAAAGAGAAAGACAATTTAACGATTTTATAGATAAAAAAGATTCAATTTTAAGTGGAATTGTAAAAAGACTAGAATTTGGAAATGTAATTGCTGATCTAGGAAGAACTGAAGCAATCATTCAAAAAAATGAATTAATACCAAGAGAGAATATCAAGGCTGGAGATCGTATTAAAGCTTATTGTTATGACGTGAGAAGAGAGCCAAGAGGACAACAAATCTTTTTATCAAGAGCTCATCCTAAATTTATGGAAAAACTTTTTGTCCAAGAAGTGCCAGAAATTTATGATGGATTAATAGAAATTAAATCTTCTTCAAGAGATCCTGGAAGTAGAGCAAAAATATGTGTTAAAGCTGTTGATACTTCACTAGATCCAGTTGGAGCCTGTGTGGGTATGAGAGGGTCAAGAGTTCAGGCAGTGGTGAATGAATTACAAGGTGAAAAAATTGATATTGTTAATTGGTCTGAGGATCCAGCTATTTTAGTGTCAAACGCCTTATCTCCAGCTGAAGTTCAAAGAGTAAATGTTGATGCAGAAAGAAAAAAACTTGATGTAATACTTACAGAGGAAAACTTAAGTAAAGCCATTGGTAGAAGAGGTCAAAATGTAAGACTTGCAACAAAGTTATTAAATTATGAAATTAATATAATGACGGATGCAGAAGACTCTGAGAGAAGACAGTTAGAATTTAAAGAAAAAACTGAAAACTTTGTAAAAAATTTAGAATTAGACGAAACGCTTGGTCAGTTATTGGTAGCAGAAGGCTTTTCAACAATTGATGATATCAAAGATAGTTCAGCAGAAAATTTAATGAAGATAGAAGGTATCGAAGAGGATACTGCAAAAGCACTTATAGAAAGAGCTAAAGAATTTCATCAAAAGGATCAAGAAGATATATCAACAAGAATTAAAGAATTGGGTCTTGAGGATACTTTAATTAATTTAAAAGGGCTTACTCCTGGAATGTTGGTTACCTTAGGAGAACAAAAAATTTTAACCCTAGAAGACTTCGCAGATCTAGCATCTGATGAATTAACTGGTGGCTTTGATGTGGTAAAAGGTGAGAGAGTAAAAATTCAGGGATACCTAGAAGATTTTGCTTTATCAAAAGAAGAGGCAGATGAGCTAATTATGTCTGCTAGAAACATTGTTTATAAAGATTGAGTAATGAGCTATGGAAAAAAAAACAAAATTAACAATATCTGGCTCAGCCAAAAAATCGATCAAAAATATTGAGATTGCTAAAACCCAAAGCAAAAACGCAGTTGTCATAGAAAAGCAAACTGGGAAATTTCCAAATAGAGGAGGATCTTTTAGACCTAACCCAGGTAAACCAAAACCAATCTCTTCTTTTAGTAGGGGTACTGGGATTAAACCATCTTTTGCAGCAAAATCACCCCCTATAACAAATGATTTTGAAAGACGTAAGCTCGCAGAGCAAAGAGCCACAAAGAGACTTAAAGGTGACGGTGACGGAAAAGATAAAAAAACTTTAAAGTCTGGAACAAAAAAAAGAGAATTAAAATTAACAGTTTCAAGGGCTCTAAGTGATGAAATAGAGGCAAGAGAAAGAAGTTTAGCTTCAGTTAAAAGAGCAAGATTAAAAGAGAATAAAAATTTATCTAAAGACCAAAATCAAGAAAGTCTCAAACCAGTTAAAAGAGATATCAATATTCCAGAAGCTATCACTGTTAGAGAATTAGCTAATAGAATGGCTGAGCAATCCAGCAATGTGATTAAATATTTATTTGGTATGGGGGTTACAGTTACAATCAATCAAACTCTTGCAGCAGATACAGCTGAGTTTTTAGTTAAGGAATTTGGACACAATCCTATTAGAGAAGAAAAAGCAGAGGAAATAATTCAGAAAATAAAAGCAACAAGAGTAGAAAATTTAAAAAATAGACCCCCAATTGTTACAGTGATGGGACATGTTGATCATGGTAAAACATCAGTTCTTGATGTTTTGAGAAGTGCAAATGTTGTATCAGGAGAATTTGGTGGAATAACTCAACACATAGGGGCCTATCAAATTGAAAGCCAAGATAACAAACTAACTTTTATTGATACCCCAGGTCATGCAGCTTTTACAGAAATGAGAGCAAGAGGGTCAAAATTAACAGATGTGGTTGTATTAGTAGTTGCCGCAGATGATGGTGTGAAGCCACAAACAATTGAATCAATTAAACATGCAAAAGCAGCAAATGTTCCAATTGTTGTTGCAATTAATAAATGCGATCTTCCAGATGCAGATCCGCAAAAAATTAAAAATCAATTATTAGAACACGAGTTGGTTGCTGAAGATCTATCAGGCGATACTTTAATGGTAGAGATTTCAGCAAAGACAAAGTTAAATTTAGATAAACTAGTTGAATCTATAATTCTTCAAGCTGAAATTTTAGATTTGAAAACTGATTATGAGTCTAAAGCTACAGGAATAGTGTTAGAGTCTAAAATAGATGTAGGTCGAGGACCCGTTGCAACAATTATTGTAACCACAGGAACTCTTAAAAAAGGAGATTTTTTTGTAAGTGGATTGAAGTGGGGGAAAGTTAGAGCAATAATCAATGATAAAGGTAAAAATATTGATGAAGCCTCACCATCTACTCCAGTTGAAATTTTAGGTATTAATGGTGCAGCAAAAGCAGGAGATGATTTCATTGTTCTTGAGAGTGAAAAGGAGGCTAAAACATTAAGTGAAAACAGAGCAGAAGAGACAAAGGATGGAAAAAACCCTTTAACATTCGCTACACAAGAATCTGCATTTTCAGATAAATCTTCAGAGGAATTAAATTTAATTATTAAATCTGATGTACATGGATCTTCTGAAGCAATTAAAAATGCGATTAGTCAAATTAAACATGATGAAGTTAAACCTAAAATTATTTTAGCAGACATTGGAATGGTTACAGAAACTGATGTTACTTTAGCAAAAGCATCGAATGCTGTGTTAATTGCTTTTAATGTTAAGCCAAGTAAAGAAGCAAAAAAACTTGCTGAAAATGAAAAAATAAAAATTTCTTCATACAATATTATCTATGAAGTACTAGATTATATTAAACAAAAAATGTCGGGACTATTAACCCCAGATGTTCAAGAAACTATAACTGGATCAGCGCAAATTTTAGAAATTTTTAAAGTCTCTGGAGCGGGTAAAGTTGCAGGTTCAAAAATTACTGAAGGAGAAATTACTAGTACCTCAGATGTTAGAATTATTAGAGATGGAGCTATCATTTATACTGGAAAAGTTGGAACTATTTTTAGAGAAAAAAACCAAGTAAAACAGGTTAGTGATGGACAAGAATGTGGAATAACAGTTAAAGATTATATGGATTTCCAAAAAAATGACACAATAGAAGCTTTTAGTGTTACATCTACAGAGAGGTCAATTTAATGGCAGATAGAATAGGAAAACCAATTTCACAAAGACAGCTTAGAGTTGGAGAAATGATCAAACAGTCTTTAAGCATGATTTTTATAAGAAATGAGGCTAAGGTCCCCAATTTAGAAACAAACACGATAACGGTTACTGAGGTTAGAATGAGTCCAGATTTAAAAATCGCTAAAGCATATGTACTTCCATTAGGAGGAAAAGATGCTGAGGAGACAATAAATACATTAAAAGAGTACTCATTTTTAATAAGAAAAATTTTATCACAGAAAGTGGTTATGAAATTTTTACCAAAATTACTTTTTAGAAAAGATGAGTCTTTTGAGTATGCGGAAAAAATAGAAAACTTAATAAAACAAACAAATAAATAGGAAAAACGAGGCATGAACAAAAAGGCACAAGAATTAGCAATGCATGATAAAGATACTGGATCCTCTGAGATACAGATTGCTTTGTTAACAGAGAAAATTGAAACTCTCTCTAAACATATTAAGCAATTCAAAAAAGACAAACATTCGTCTGTTGGATTATTGAGAGCGGTCAATAGAAGAAAGAAATTGTTAGAATACTTAAAGAAAACAAAAATGGATTCTTACAAAAATGTACTGTCGAAATTGAATTTAAGAAAATAGAAGTCAAGATAGATAGAATGGAACGAAACGAACGAAACGAAATGGAAATGAAATGTTTAAAGTACACAAGAAGGAAATAGAAGTAGCAGGAAAGAAAATAAGTTTAGAAACAGGTAAAGTAGCAAGACAAGCAGACGGAGCAATCATCGCAACATGTGGTGAAACAGTTATTCTAGCAACAGTCGTTGGAGCAAAGAAAGTAAATCCAGATATGGATTATTTCCCTTTATCAGTCAACTACCAAGAAAAATATTATGCAGGTGGAAAGATCCCTGGTGGATATTTTAAAAGAGAAGCAAGACCAACTGAAAGTGAAACATTAATCTCTAGATTAATTGATAGACCAATCAGACCTTTGTTTCCTGATGAATTTAAAAATGAAGTACAGTTGTTGCCAACGGTAATTTCTTACGACAAAGAAAACCAACCAGATATTCTAGCAATCACTGCTTCATCAGCAGCGTTAGCTATTTCAGGAATGCCATTTATGGGTCCTGTAGGTGCCTCTAGAGTGGGCTATATTGATGGTAAGTATATTCTTAACCCATCAAAAGAAGAGTTGGAAAATTCAAGTTTAGATCTAGTTGTAGCAGGTACTAAAGATGCAGTGCTTATGGTTGAGTCTGAAACATCAGGTTTATCTGAAGAAGTAATGTTAGCAGCAGTTAAATTTGGTCACGAAGGATTTGTTCCAGTAATCGAAATGATTGAGGAACTTGCAAAAGAATGTAGAAAACCTGAGTGGACTGTTGAGAAGAAAGATTTATCTGAAGTTAAACAAAAACTTGAGGAAACTTTTACAGAAGATTTAACAAAAGCTTTTGCAACTAGGGACAAACAAGATAGATCAAATCAGATTTCAGAAATTACTGATAAAGCTAAAAAGCTTTTTGAAGAAAATGAAAATTATTCTGATCTTGATGTTAACTCACAGCTTAAAAATCTAGAGAAGAAAATTGTTAGAACTGATATTCTTAAAAATAAAAACAGAATTGATGGTAGAGGATTATCTGATGTAAGACCTATCGAATGTGAAGTTGGTGTTTTACCAAGAACTCACGGTTCTGCTTTGTTTACTAGAGGAGAAACACAAGCAATTGTTGTAACCACTTTAGGTACATCTGATGATGAACAAAGGATTGAAAGTCTAGATGGTCTTCAAAGAGAACGATTTATGCTTCACTATAATTTTCCTCCTTTTTCAGTCGGTGAAACTGGAAGAATTGGAACTGGTAGACGTGAAATTGGTCACGGTAAACTTGCTTGGAGAGCAATCAATTCTTCATTACCTTCAAAAGAGGCTTTTCCATATACTTTTAGAATAGTATCAGAGATTACAGAATCTAATGGTTCTTCTTCAATGGCTACTGTTTGTGGAGCATCTTTAGCATTAATGGATGCAGGTGTTCCGATAAAAGAACCAGTTGCAGGTATTGCAATGGGTTTAATTAAAGAAGGAGATGATTTTAGTGTCTTATCAGATATTTTAGGTGATGAAGATCACTTAGGGGATATGGACTTTAAAGTTGCTGGAACTAAAGATGGAATTACTTCACTTCAAATGGATATCAAAATTACTGGTATCACTTTTGAAATCATGGAGCAGGCTTTAAAGCAGGCTAAAGATGGAAGAATTCATATCTTAGGTGAAATGAACAAAGCCTTAGGCGAATCTAGATCTGATGTTGGAAAGCACACTCCAAAAATGGAACAAGTAACTGTTGACAAAAAAGACATTGCTGCTGTTATTGGAAAAGGTGGAGCAACTATTAGAGAGATCGTTGAAAAATCAGGTGCAAAAGTAGATGTAAATGATGAAGGAGTTGTAACGGTTGCTGCTCCTGATGAAGATTCTAGAAACATCGCTATGCAAATGATCAAAGATATTACTGCAAAAGCTGAAATGAATAAAATTTATTCAGGTAAAGTAATGAAGATTATGGAGTTTGGTGCATT
>OZSS01000647.1_pt1 | contig 16768 bp, 23 predicted proteins | sample 1779911 | NCBI WGS metagenome assembly OZSS01 (sample SAMEA2603589, study PRJEB24840) | metagenome | biome: Water; feature: Photic zone; material: Seawater sample | place: Mediterranean Sea | collected 2013-11-12 | depth 10 m | reverse complement strand
GTTTCAGTATTTATAACAATTTACCAATAGTAAAAAAAGTATGGGTATCTGGACAAGCGATATAATTAATCGTAAAATCGAAGAATAAAATATGCAAGTAAGAGACCAATTAATTGCATAAAAATTACGTTTGGGCTTGTTATTAGATTTTTTGCTATTTGAAGTCTTTGAAGCATTCCACCTGAGAAAGTAATGGGTAGATCATCAATTCTACTTTTGTCTATTTCAACTTTATTCATCCATTTTGTTGCTAAGCTTCTTATATTTCCATAATGTCTATAGCCAACAGACATTAATTTTTCGCCTATATTACCACCTGCTGATACATTTAATCTTAATCCGTCACGTGGGTTTTGATGAACAAAAGCTAAATCTGTTCTAATAAATTTTCTTTTCTCTGACTCTGATATATTTAAAAAGTCGGTTTCTTTGTTGTTAATATTGAAAATTATTTTTCCTCTATCAGGCTCAAGATTGCCGGATAAGCAGTTAATTAAGGTTGTTTTACCGGAACCAGACTCACCGACAATGCCCAATACTTCACCTGGATATAGTGACATTGAAATATTTTTACATCCAACAATGTTATCATAAGATTTGCTTAAATTTATAACTTTTAAAAGAGGGATTATCATTTATTTTTTCTTTTATTACAAAAATCTGTATCTGAGCAAATAAAAGATTTATTTCCCGCATCATCAACAATAATCTCATCTAAATATGTATTCTTTGATCCACAAATATCACATGCGTGTTCAGCTTTAAATGGGTCAAATGGGTAGTCTTCAAAATCGAGACTTTTAACTTTTGTATATGGTGGAATAGCATAAATTCTTTGTTCTCTTCCAGCACCAAATAGCTGTATCGCTGGTGAGTTATTCATTTTAGGATTATCAAATTTTGGTATTGGGGATGGATCCATTATATAACGATCATTAGTTTTTACTGGATAAGCGTAAGCGGTTTCTATATGCCCATTTTTTGATATATCTTCATAGAGCTTTACGTGCATTGCGCCATATTCGGAAAGAGAGTGCATTTTTATTGTTTCAGATACTTTAGGTTCTAGAAAGGCCAAGGGTTCAGGGATGGGTACCTGATAAACAAATATTTGTTTCTTTTTTAATGGTGTTTCAGGAATTCTATGTCTAGTTTGTATCAGTGTTGCTTTTTCAGTAATTTCAGTAGTTTTAATATTTGAAGTTTTTTTGAAAAAATTTCTTATTGATACAGCGTTGGTAGTATCGTCAGCTCCCTGATCTATTATTTTTAAAGTGTCTCTTTTTGTTAAGCAGCTCGCAGTAACTTGGACTCCACCTGTTCCCCATCCATATGGCATAGGCATTTCTCTAGAGGCAAAAGGAACCTGATAACCTGGAATACATAAAGCTTTTATTATTGCACGTCTTATCATTTTTTTTGTATTCTCATCTAAATACGCAAAATTATATTCTTGATCAAAAGGTAGACCTTTGTCTACTTTGAAATCTTTAATCTTAATTACGTTATTTGTTTTTCTCATACTCTTTACGAATTCTTCTAACTAATTCCAGCTCTGATTGAAAATCAACATAATGGGGTAACTTTAAATGTTCCAAAAACCCAGTTGCCTGTATATTATCACAATGTGACAATACAAATTCCTCATCCTGAGCAGGAGCTCCGACAAACTCTTCACCAATTTCTTTCCACCTTAATGCCCTATCGACTAGGGCCATTGATACTGCCTTTCTTTCTAATTGACCAAATGTCAATCCATATCCTCGTGTAAATTGTGCGGGTGTTTTTTTGCTTCCTTGAAATTGATTTACACTCTCGCACTCAGTAACAATTATTTCTGCAATATCGATCTCAATGTCCAATTCTGGAATGTTGTACTTTACTTTTACATAACCAATTCTTAATTCACCTACAAAAGCATGATTTCTAGCGTAGCCTCTTTGAGTTGAATAAGCTAAAGCAAGAAGAAATCCTTCATCGGCTCTAGAAAGTGATTGTAACCTCTCACTTCTATTAGCTGGAAACTCAAGTGGATTTCTTGTGATGTCTTTTGGCTGATAATTATTATTTTTTTCTTTTTGAATAAGGCCTTCTTTATTTAAAAATCTCAGTACGTGAGGTATTTTTTCCTTTAATACTTTTCGTTTTTCTGCCTTAGGTATATTGCCTTCAGCCAGTAAACTAAAGTCTAAAAGTCTGTGTGTATAATCAAATGTAGGCCCCAATTTTTGTTTTCCAGGAATATCTTTATAAGTTGCTGAGATTCTTCTCATGCATACCATATCTTCTGTTTTAATAGGGGGGGATGTTCCAAATCTTGGTAGAGTTGTACGATAGGCCCTGATTAAGAAGATGGCTTCAATAAGGTCACCTCTTGATTGTTTTATGGCGAGAGCTGCTAGATCAGTATCATATAATGATCCTTCTGACATGACCCTTTCAACAGACAATGTCAACTGTTCTTTAATTTGATCAATTTCGAGGTTGGGAACATTAACATCACCTCTCCTTATTTCTGAAAGCCAATTATGAGCATTTTCAATTGCTTTTTCACCACCTTTAACAGCTACATACATAGAAACTATCCTTTCTTTTTAATTTTTATTGATCTTGGAATGCAAAAAAAATTGCTTTTATTGGTAAAATAGAAATCTATACCAAGGGGGAAGGAGTTATTTACATCACTTATTTTATTCGCATGTGGTAAGTAGATATCTTTGCTACCTTTGATACCGGGCCCCGAAATACTTACATTGTCTGATTTAAATGGTGTCTCAATTATTAATGTACATGATCTATCTGGAAACTCGTCTGATCCTCTAGAGAATTCTGTAAGGGGCAACATGTCATTTAAAGTACCAATTGCAAAATTTGCAAATTTTTTATCTACTATTTTAGAGTTTGTATGAAAGGCTACCCAATCTCTTAAGGATTTAGTATCTAATGATTTTCCAATATAAATGGTGCTGGTGTGATCGCACATAGTGGACAAAATAGAAGCTGAAGATGTAGAAATTTGTTTAGGTTTATTTATCTCTAAAAACTTTTCAATTGATCCAGGATAAGAAGTTGCAAATAATATAGCTCTGAATGCATCGGCTTTTATAATAGACTCGTTTTCATTTGTATTAATCATTTCAAGTTTCACCTCGCACCAAAGTAAAGAAATCTACAGCTGTTGACTCTGATTTTGACATTACATCTTTTTTTAAATTTTTATCGCTTACAACTAGAGGGCGTATTATATTTTTAATTAAAAAATCTCTTTTATTTGTTTGCATTAAAGCATCGCATATAGCAACAATTTCAGCCTTATGTTTATTTCTTCCTTGCACGTATCCGTGACCAATTTTTCCTTGTGAGGTTTTCAATTGACAACGGGTAATAGTAACTTCACCAAAATTGAAATTATTTCCTGTTACTCCAATTTTTCCTTGACACATTATACTGCCTATTTCCGGTTTTCTAAGCCATGTGAAATTTACCTCAATACCAAATTTTTCCCAAAGAGAAGTTAGGTGGGCATCATTGCATGTAGCCAATGTACTAAGCCAAAATTTTCTTTCCATATTAATCTATACAACTATACAAGTATACTATATTGATTATGACGATTCGTTTCAATTTATTTATTAAAATTATGTTACAATAACTAAATGTTTGCCTGGGAAGAAATAAGGGACTCAATAAAAAAAGATATTATTGATCGTAAGCTTCGATTAGGGGAAAAAATCTATTCTGAAAACTATTATGCTAAGCTTTTTAAGGTGAATAGGCATACAGTTAGACGTGGAATCGAGGCCCTTAAAAAAGAAAATATCATTTATTCGAGAAGAGGTTTAGGATATTTTCTTAACTCTAAGAAAATAAATTATAAAATCGGAAAAACAGTAAGGGCATCACAGAATTTAAATCAAGAGACTACTGATATTGCTGTAGATATTATTTCTATAGATAAGAGAAAAGGGTACAGCAATGAGATAAGAGAATTTAATTTAAAAAAAAATGATTCAGTTTTCTATATTTATACAATCTCTAAAGCTAATGGTATTCCACTTATTTTAACAGAAAGATTAGTCCCAGAAAAAAGATTTAAAAATTTTGATTTATTATTTCGTAAAACTGGCTCTATGACATTGTCCTTTAATAAATATGGATTAAAAAAAATATATAGAAAAAAAACAACAGTATCAGCAGAGAGTGCGAATAATGTACAATCCAAATATTTAAAAATAAATGTCGGAGACCCGTTAATACATACAAAAGCAATAAATACAGATATTAATAACAAACCAATTGAGATAAGTGATAGTTATTTTGTTGGAAGTAAAATTCAATTAGAAGTAAGCAAATTATAATTCGTGCATTTGATTTGTAGGTTTCTCGAAAATTATTAGTAAGAAAGAAAACGCTGATAAGATTGCAGTTATTACAATCGTAATCGTAAATAAGTTTAAATTATACGCAAAAAGAAATGCACCTACTGCTGGACCTACGGCAAAGCTAATGCTCCTTGAAAGGGCCATCCACCCTTTAGCTTGGCCATAAATTTGTGACTCAAAATACAAATTGGTGACATAACCATATGTTATTGTTAAAACACCGTGACCCATTCCGAAAAAAGCCATACTAATTGCGGCAACAAAAATATTATTTGTAAATTGAGCTGTAAAAATTGAAAAAATTACAAACAAAAAGGCTATTAAGCCTGTATATCTTGCGTCGTAATGCTTTCCAATTTTCATCTCCAAGTATCTTCCTACAAGTTGAAACGGGCCATATATACTCGCAAGTAAAACCGCGATACTAATGTCATTAAATGTTTCTGTAAAAAAATTTACCAATGCAAGGGTGAATGCTACAAAAAAAAAATTTTGTAAAGAAGATGATATTGTAATGTAAAAAAATGATTTTTTTTGAGTCTTATTTAGCTCATTCCAATTAAATAATAACTTACTTTCATTTAAGTATTCTTTATTTGATTTGTATTTCATTTCCTTTGAAGACACAAGTACATAGCCAATTAATAAAATAATTGAAATAAATAAACACGTATAGAATAAGCCTACATTGTATATAAGTGGATAAATTGAAAGCCAGGTAATAGTGCTTGCTACCGCTCCATAAAAAGTAATTATTGAAATATTTTTTCTAGAATTGATTTCATCCATTTGGACTGCTGCATTGAACGCTACTTCATAGGTTGACATACCAAGTCCCAGGGTAATTAGAGACATAGAAATAAGTACCCAAAATACATTTTTGAAAATAAATAAATCAATCTCTGTTATTCCAATAAAAATTGAGCCAATCATACCTAATAACAGGCCGTATTTAATTACGACTAGGCTTCCATGATGGTCTGACCATTTTCCAATCCGAGGCGCTAATAGGGCTTGAAATAATAGTGCTAAACTAAACAGTGTGAGAATTAATTCCTCACTTAAATTGGTGTGCAGTGAGATATACTCTTTTAATGGGGCAATAGTATAGAATAAAAATCCGTAACCAATGATTGTTACAATTCCAATTGTATGAACAGGAAATAAACTATTATTTTCTTTCAACTTGATGCCTGTTTAGTATTCATTTTTATAAGTCATTGAATAAATTTGTTATTTTTACAATAGTTAAAAAATAGATTGTTTGCCAATTTTTAAATATTACAAAAATATTAAGAAATATTACAATAATGTTACATGAAACGATTCGTGCTTTTAATGTTCATTTTTAAAATTCTGCTGAGCACAAACATCTATGCTGACGACTTTAAGAGTTGTGTAGCTTACTTTCAAAACACTTCAACTCTAGAAATAGGGTACGATGAGACACTAATTAATTGTGAAATATATTTTAATACTCATCCTAGCAGTAACTTCAATGAGTATAGTCTTTGTATGTTGCAGAATATTAAATCAGCTAAAAATATTGATGATTATTTTTATGAGTCAGACCAATGTGTGATTAATCACTGTTCTTCTAATATAGAAACTTTTTTTAATGGTAGTGATCCTGGCTTTTGTACGTTATTAGAAGAGGTGTAGTTAAAAAATCTGCCACCATGACTTTTCTTTTTCATTTTCTGTCTCTTCTTGCAGTTCGTCTGACTCATTAACAATTCCAATTCTCATATCTTGTCCGGCAACATTGCCTTCTCTCGCTATAGTTTGAGCCTCTTTCAATTTCATTTTTGCAAGGACGTTTTGATTTTTATTACACAATTCCATTCCTTCAAGCATTAAATTCTGTGCTTGCGTTGCTGAATCTGGGTCAGCTCGCTGTATATCGTTTTTAATTGATCCACGAAGCATTAATATACTTAAATCTTCACAGTTTCCTATATTTTTTTCAAATGTGCTTTCAGTATTGGTAGAATAGTCACTTCCAGCTTGCCCAATAGTATTGTCTTCATGACTGTCTGCAAGAGCAAGTGATGATAACATGTACGACGTTATTAAAAAGAATTGAATAAATTTAACCATGATTAACTATACAAATAGATTGTTAAAAAAATATTAAGATCATAAAAAAAAATTATTTTTTTGCCATTTTTGCCAATTGCAATTCTGCTCCTAGCGTTTCATCACCAATCAAAGCCCTTCTTACTTTTGAGGACATTGTATCCATGAAAATCACAACTCCTAAAATCAACAATGACATATACATAACATTTTCCCAACTGGTACCCGTATTTATTGCTCCAAGTAATTGTAAACCTATGCCGCCCGCGCCCATGGCGCCAATAATAACAGCTCCTCTCGTGTTTGATTCTAAGTAGTAAAGAGTTTGGGAAATAAAAATAGGAAGTATTTGGGGTATAATTCCAAATCTGTGTTGAAGAGTTTTGTTCGCTCCCGTAGACTCCACACCTTCTTGTTGCTTTTCTTCAGTGTTTTCTATTGCTTCAGACATTAATTTTCCAAGAGTTCCTGTATCTGTAATTGCAATAGCAAATATTCCAGTAAATGGTCCTGGTCCGAAGGCTCTTAAAAAAATTAAGCTCCAAATCAAAAAATCGATACCTCTTAATGTATCAAATAATCGTCTTAATATCGTTCGAACAAATTTAAAAGGTGTTACATTGTAAGCTGCAAAAAATGCTAGAGGAAAACCCAGAAGAGCGGCTAGTAGGGTGCCCAATAGAGCCATAAAAATTGTCTCTAATAATGCCCACAATATTTGTCCATGATGCCACATATCATTATTTAGAAATTCTTGAATTAGAAGCGAAAAATTAGAAATATTGGGGTCAATTCTATCACCTGAGAATGAAAGTGAAATGGCATTCCAAATTCCATATGGTTCTAGAGGACTGTCAAAGTCAAACCAGAAATAGTTCCAACCAAGACTGTACCTATGAACTTCAACTTTTTTTGAATAAACTTGAACTCTTTCGTAAAGAGATGGTCTAACCTCTATTTTATTTTCCGTTACCCTTATCCATTTTGGGAGATTATCTACATTTTCAACGTAAGGCTTACCTTGTGCATCAAGACGAAAAACAAGTGTTTCTTGGGTGTCTGGCCAGTTTTCTATTGTAACTTTATCATCGTATAGATTTGCAAACCCTCCATTTTTAAAACTTATTTTTGTTTCACCCTCTGAACCTATGGAAGTCCATTCAGGATACCTTGCTGGAAGACCGTCACTTTTTTGATAGGGGCCAACATACTGAGACCACCTGCTTCCTTCAAAGGATATAATTATATCATCTGGTTCACTCCATTTCATTGTGACATGGTCTTTATGCGCATATGTGTCGAGGGCAAACAATGAAGCTCTTTCAGGACTCCATTTTTTATGAATCTGCAATATGTCGAGGCTTAAAATTGCTATGATTAAATACACTATAATCCCGAGCACTAAAAAAGTTGACCACATTTTAGATGAAAATTTAGTAACTACTATATCTGAATAATTTTCAATAATTTCAGACCTGTTCATGATTTCAATCCTATTAATGATTTTCGCCAATAACTTGATAAGTAATCCAATGCAATGATCGTAGACACAAGTAAAAACATTATTGCAATAGTGTCAGCTTCATATTTCCACTGTATATTAGTGTAAAGTTGCTCACCGATACCTCCAGCGCCAACAAATCCCAAAATAGTTGAAGCCCTTATATTAATCTCAAATCTTAAAATTGTGTAAGTTAGAAATAGAGGGAGTGCCTGAGTTACCACACCAAATCTTATTCTGGTAAACCATGAAGCTCCACAGGACTCAAGACCTTCAATTGGATTTTTGTCGACATTTTCAATAGCTTCTGAAAACAGTTTGCCAAGAGCTCCTGCGGTATGAATTATGATGGCAATTACAGCAGGCAGTGCTGACTTACCCAGTAGATACAACAAAACAAGTGCAATAACTAATTCTGGAAACGATCTGCATATATCCATGATGCGTCGAAATATTAATACAGTAGTTTTACTTTTGATTAAATTACGACTTGAAAAAATACTTAAAAAAAAAGCTAGCAACGTACCCATTGCTGTTGAAAATAGAGCCATATTAATAGTGCTTATTAAATCTGGAAGGTATTCAAGTAACAATAAATTCCATCTATAACCGTATTCCCATGACCCAACAAATAGATCAATAGGGTAATCGAAAAATTTAGGTAATCCAACCCAGATGCTAGTCGCATTTCCTGTTTCTGCTACAATTAAACCCGAATAAATAACTGCTATCAATGCCGCAATTGAGAGAAAAGAATAAATTGATCTTGTTCTTGTAAGAGATTTTAAATTATTTTCAATTTTAATTAAATTTTCTGGCAATGATGATTGCACTGTTTCCTCCAAATAAACAACTAATTAAGAGGATGGGGCATGCCATCCTCTTAAATTAGCAAACAACTACCGAAATTTATTCGGCTTTTTTAGCTTCGATTTTAGCTTTACGAGCAGCTACAATAGTTTCATAGAAGCTATGATCGACTGGCACCCAAGCTTTAACGATTCCATTTGCAACATTCTCGCTGCATTGTGGGTCATTTTCATGGATCCACTGTTTCATGCCTACCATGACCTGATGTGCTCTCACAGGCATATTAGTTGGCATTACAATCGGTCCATTAGGTATCAAAGCAGATGACCAAATCTGCTTGATGTCATCCATATTTAATAGTCCTTTATCAACCATTTTTCTTAAATTTCCAGAAGAGTAACCTTCGCTCCATTCACCAACTCCAGATACCCATGTCACACCTGCATCGATATCACCATTAAGAACTGCCAAAACGTTATTTTCATGACCACCTGAAAATTGTGTAGAGCCAAAGTATGAGTCTGGATCCATTCCTGCAGCCTTTAATTCGATTGACGGTATTAGATAACCAGATGTTGAATTAGGATCAGCCCATCCAAAAGATTTACCTTTTAAATCATCAAGTGAATTGATACCCGAGTCTGCTCTTGTAACCATGACTGAATAATAGCCCATATCTCCTGTTGGCTGCATTCTGGTTAAAATTGGCACAGCAGCGGTAGGGTCTTCTAAATATACACCCGCATATCCTGATGAGCCAAACCAAGCATAGTCTAGGCTTCCACCAACCATTGACTCCATTGTTCCTGCATAATCTTTAAAAGTATAAATTTTAGCTGGTACTCCATATGCAACTTCCGCATATTCCTTAAGACATGCATTATTCTTAATAATGTCTTGAGCTGATTCATCGCCTAAAAATCCAAGTCTCATTTCAGGTTGATATTTACCCAAGTCCATTGTTGGCCCTTTATAGCCAGATACATCCCATGCGTTTGCATTTGCAGACACAAAAAGGAATGAACAAGCAATAATAGACCTTACTAAATTTTTAATCATTTTTAGTATATCTCCTTGTTAGTTGTTAAGTTTTTTTTTGAAAAGGCTAACATTATCCTGCCTCTGCAAACTGTTCGTCACCAAGTGAAGTTGAAGTAACTGTTGGTTCAAATGCTTCTTCTGCTTCAGCGCCATAAATTTCTCTTGCAACATCATCTTTTAAACTTGAAGGTACATCATCAAAAACAATTTCCCCAAGTCTCATGCCAATGATTCTGTCACAATAATTTTTTGCGGTATCAAGAGTATGAAGATTTGCAAGAACAGTAATCTTCTTTTCTCTATGAATATTTCTAAGTGATTCCATTACAAGTCGGGCATTAAGAGGGTCTAGCGATGCAATAGGCTCGTCGGCTAAAATCATTTTTGGTTGCTGCATCATAGCTCTACAAATTGCAACCCTTTGTTGCTGTCCACCAGATAAAGTCTCTGCTCTTTGCAGCGCGGTTTCAGCCATTCCCAATTTATCCAGAGCCATCAATGCATCAATGCGTTCATCTTTAGTGAAAAGTTTTAAGCTTGATCGTATAGTGCCTTGAATATTTGATCTTCCAAGAATCACATTTGTTAAAACATCTAAACGGGGCACAAGATTGAATTGCTGAAATATCATGGCACAATCTTTTTGCCATACGCGTTTATCTTTCTTTGTTAATGAAAGTATATCTCTGCCTTCAATAAAAATAGATCCAGTAGTTGCGTCGGTTAGACGATTCATTATTCTCAGTAATGTTGACTTTCCTGCACCAGATCTGCCAATGATACCAATCATTTCAGGTTTATTAATTTCAAATGTGACATCGTTTACCGCACGGTTGTCACCAAAATACTTATTTAATTTCTCTACTTTGATCATTAGAATGCGTTGAAAGTAATACAAAAAAATTAAATCAAAGTTGCATTTTTATTACAGATATTTTGCAATTTATTACAATAATGTTACAGCTCAAATTATTGACATAAAAAAAAATATAATTAATCATTTAATTCATGCAATTAGATAAAATCCAATCTCTAGAAAATAAATTAAATTCAGCTTCAATTATTGAGCGTACAAATGTTTTATGTGAAATTATTGATCAAAGAGGTTCGTGCAGTTTTTATGACGAAGAGATTACTCAATTACAACATGCTCTTCAGTGCGCAACCTTAGCTAAAGAAAATAATGAAAGTGATAAATTTATTACTGCTTCATTATTTCACGATTTAGGGCATATGTTGACTGGCGAAGATGTAAATAGCCATGATTTTTTAAACAATGACAAGTATCATGAAAACGTTGCTGCATCTTTTTTATCCAAGTATTTCCCTGAAGAAGTTACTTACCCAATTAAAATGCACGTTATTGCAAAGAGATATCTATGTTCTGTTCAATCAAATTATTATGACGGTCTCTCAGATGGCTCCAAAAGAAGTTTTAAACTTCAAGGCGGATATTTAAACAAAGATGCTATTCGAAAACTGGAAAGTCATAAATATTTTAAAGATGCAGTAAGACTTCGAAAGTATGATGACAATGCGAAAATTAGGGGAAAGAAAACTGAAGCTATTTCATTCTTTCATCCTTTTATTAAAAAGTCCTATATTTGAACTTTACTAAAATAAAGCTTTCGAAAATTGTTAAAGCAAAAAAAAATCTTGGTAATTTGGTTATATCCAGTTGTCCAGGTATCAGTAATTCTAGGTTTGATAAATTTACTTATAAAAAAGATTTAACCATTATCATAGACTTAAATATATCACTTGTTGTTTCATTGATAGAACTTAATGAAATTAGAAGTTTTGAAATTAATGAGTTCCATAAAGATCTAGAGGAGAACAATGTTAGGGCCTACAGCATGCCTATAAAAAACTATGGTATTCCATCTCAGATTAAAAAAAATGAATATATTCAAATTATCAGAGATTGTGGCACTCAATTAGAACTCAATAAAAATGTTTACCTGCATTGTTATGCTGGATTAGGTAGATCTGGAATGTTTGCTTCACTTATTTTAAAGACACTAGGACTAGATTCAAAGCAATGCATAAATCATGTAAGGAATTGCCGGCCAGGTACAATTGAAACAGAGGAACAAGAAAAATTTGTAATCAACTTTTAAGGCCCTTCACCGCGTGAAAGCCTTTTGTTAATATCATCAATAACGGCCTCGATATCTGCAATAGTTTCTATTACGTAATGCGCACCTGCTTTATAAAGCAGATCTTTTGCATATCCTTGTTTCATATCAATTTCTTCTTTGCTCAGTTCATTAGCTTCTTCTAAGGAATTTATATTCATATAATTCGAATATCGCGTTACACCAACACCCCAACAACCAGCATTAATTGCTTCTCCAATTCCTGAAACAGTATCATCAACTTTTATAACTGATTGAATGGATTCTATATTCATTATATCTAAATTTTTATATAACATGTGGGGAAGGGGTCGAACGCCATTTTTAACATCATCACCTGCAACTGACGCATCAGGGACATATCCCTGTTTTGCTGATTCTTCCTCTAAAATATTAACCATTGACCGCACAAAACCTGTTGTGCAACCAACTTTTATACCGCTATTTTGAACCCGTTTAATTACTTCTGCTGTTCCAGGTAATAATTTTGAGTACTGTTTTAAGCATTTAAGCTGCAGTGGAACAAAATCTGCGTACATATTTTCAACATCAGACATTTGTGGGTCTTTGCCATGTACTATGTTCCAGCGCTTTCTTATTTCAGCGTTCTCTGTGAGTGCTTTTATATGTAAATCTTTTCGTAAACCCATGGGTTCTCTTGCCTCTTCCATGGAGATTACAACCTTTTGTTTCTTAAAAACCTCAACAAACACTATAGTTGGAGCAATCACGTATGCGTCAGCAGTAGTTCCACTCCAGTCTAATACCAAACCTTTTATCTCTCCTTTATATCTATTTTCTGACAAATATTTCAAAACTATTTAACCTTTTCTTGCTTTATTTAGACACTATTATGGCGTTAGCCATTCCTTGTTTAAACTGCCATTTGTGGATGTAAACAATGCTCGGCGATGACCTTGACGATGCAAATAAAGCCACTCAATCGAGTGAATTTGAATTTCCACTAAAGTAAAGTTGTTATAACCGTTTTGTAAAAGATCATCGTCCGGCAGTTCGTTTTCATGCTCTGGCAAGTATCCTGAAGTTGGTTCATCTGAGGGCGTTCCAGGAGCCTTTTCAACAATATAACATTTCTTGCTAAATGACCTTGAGTTATCCCAGGCTATTTTTGCTTTATCGTTTTTATGATTGATTTCAGCTTTTCCCGATACTTTAATTTGTATCTTTTTGCCATGATCGTAAAACAGCATGGTTACAGCATTATTTTTTTTGATTTCATCAATTTTACTGGATCGGATGTCTGTATGAAAGCTTATGGTATTATTTTTCTTATCAACATGTCTTAAGACAACTGTTCTAACCGATGGAAATGAGTCATTGAATGTTGAAATATAACCTTGATGCAATTCAGATTTTGACTTTGATTTACCAATTATGAGTTGATCCCAAATATTTTCATAGGTCTTATCTAAATCATCATAGAAATCAGGAACATCGTGCGTATGATCTTTTACCATTCGAGCTTTTTCCCTTCATAATTTAAAAATGAGCCAGAGTTATCGAGATTGAGTTCATTTATAACAGTGATCATCTGGGTAATGCTCTCAGGTATCTCTAATTTGGCACTTGTGCCACCCATATCTGTTTTTACCCATCCTGGGTGCAAAATAAGGACTGATATACCATCTTCTTTCCAATCTATTGATAAACTTTTTGCCGCAGAATTAAGAGCTGATTTTGATGAGCGATAAAAATAAAATCTACCAGAGTAATTGTCATCAATGCTTCCCATTTGACTGGATATAAAAACTACTTTTTTATCAGATCCCATTTTTAAGTTGTTCTTTAATTTTCGTGCAAGAATTATGGGTATCACAGCATTAATTCTCATTTCATTCATCCAGGCATCTATATCAAGATCTTCTTTTAATTGCTCGTCACTAAAAATTCCTGCGTTGTGAATGAGTATGTCAATTTTTTGAGACCCGATACTTGTTACAAAATTATTCACGCTTGCATCAGAAGTTAAGTCAAGTTCAGCGATATCGATATTATTAATTTCATTCAACTCTGTTGAGTTATTTTTATTTCGAGTGGTTGCAATTATATTGTGATTTGTATTGCTGTATTGCTTTGCAAACTCAAGCCCAAGACCTCGATTAGCTCCTATGATTAATATATTGCTCATTTTATATATAAACTTATAGTACGTTCATGAGCATTTTAGCAAATCCTCTGCGACTAATCTTCTTTTTTTATTTATTTTATCTTTATTACTCATATGTGCGACCTGTACCTGTTGACTCTACAGTAAGAGAAGTGGCAAATTTAATTAGTGATTATGGAATACACTTTATCTCATTTTTCATACTTGGCGCCCTGGCACAATTGGCTAACAATAAAAACAATGATTTTGTATTTGGCATTAGCCTGGCTCTGGTCACAAGTGTTTTTATTGAGTTTATACATTTTTTTATTCCTTTTCGCGATTTTGTGATGATGGAAGGAATTGCAAATATAGTTGGTTGTTTGTCAGCGATATATTTAATAAACTATTATAGAAAAAATTATGGATAAGCTCATTATTAGAAATATTTGTCAACCACCAGATAGCAATCCTTACGGTACTGCACATGGGGCTTGGGTAGTAAAACAAATGGCGCACGCAGGAATTTACATGACCCAACTGGTATCAAAGGGCAATGCAGTACTTGTTGAATCAAAAGTAAAATATAAAAACCCAATGCACGTTGGTAAATTTATTAATGTTTATGGGTCCGTTAAAGGTGTTAAGCAATCCAAAATGATTTTTAAAATTACTGCAAAAAGATCTGAAATGAATCAAAAAGAAGTTGATGTGGCGGTGGGGGAATTTTCATACATTGCAATCAATGATAAAAATAAGACAAGAAAATTTAAACCTAATCTAAAGATATAAAAATAAGCCCCCAAGTTAATGGGGGCTTACTGTAGTTAAAACGGAGCTCCACTCAAAAAGTGGAGGTTTCCATATCTACAATCACATGGAATCTCACTACTCGAGCAAAGCTCCTCTATACTACTGATAGACATAGACCACCTCCTTTCATTAAATATGGTTTAAAATATAGATATATATATAATTTACTGGATTCTTATTTCAATCAAGGAGTTTGTTATGTCGCCTGAATTAATTTTTGAGCCGGTCATCAATATGTTATGGCTTTCTTTAGCTGTTTTTGCCTTTGGGACTACTCTGAGGCTTAAATCCATTATTATTGATAAAAAAAGCAAAGAAGAAGACTTTAAAATACCCACATTTGATAGTGGGGGTGAGACTATTCAAAATAGTCAGAGAAATCTGACCAATTTGTTCGAATTCCCAATTTTTTTCTATGCTGTGTGCATCATGATTTACGTAACTGGGAATGTTGATGGTTATTTTGTGCTATTGGCCACTTGGTTTTTCTGGTTGAGAGTCGCACACACTCTGACGCATATATTCTTTAATAAGGTCATTCCAGGGATTGCAATACCTGTAAGGACTCTATTTTGGTTACCTTCAACCATCATTCTTGGTTGGATGGCGTATAGAGCTTGCTCTATGATGATGTAATGTCAGAAAATATTTTATTACCTGCACTCGGATTAGTCCTGCTTACATTTATAGTAGGACTAATTCACACAATTGCCTCAACTGACTTAATGAGAAAGAATAAAAGTTGGGAAGAAAGTGGTATTCCTATAGAGCCTTACAAAGATGCGCCTTTGTATTTAAAGTTGATGAAAAACAATATCAGCAATTTATTTGAATTTCCTGTTCTATTCTATTTTTTGATAGCGATGATAATTTATTTTAATATCGCTAATGCATTCCTAGTCATCTGTGCATGGATTTACTTAGTGTTAAGAGTAGCTCATTCAATTTGGCACATTTGTTTTACTGATACAAATATACGGGGCGCTATTTGGGTATTTTCTCAAACTGCTCTTTTTCTAATATTCGCTGGTAGTTCTTATATTTTATTAAGCTGAAACCCCAGCTTCATTTAATTTCTTTTTGAGTTTACCTGTCAGCATTAACCATACCATATGGTGATCACCCATTAGGGACCACAGTGGGTATTTAAAAGTCGCAGGTTTATTTTTTTCGATAAAAAAGTGTGATACCCAAGCTGGTCCGTATCCAGCAAGCAGTATTAAAGGTATAAATAAGAAATTTTGAGTTGCAATTAATGTCCAAAAAAGAACCTGATAGGCAATAGTGCCAAAATAATGGAAGACCCTAGTACTTTGTTTCCTATGCTCCCTTAAATAGAATGGGAAAAAATCATTGTAATTTGTATATCTCTCTGGATTTTTCATGCAATTGCTATTATATTTCGATCATGAATCTTGACAACAAAATAATGTACATAATGGTTACAGCATTTGTTGTATTCATCTTATATTCAAGTTTTTCTGCTTAATTATGAATACTTTTTGGGCTGTTCATATACCTCGATTTGTAATTTTTTACTTTATCTTAGCGAACATTATAGCAATTATACTCTTTCCTGGAGGAAATCATCTTGATAGTACTCAGGTAGGATATGATTTCACACTCAACTTCTTTAGTGAACTAGGATTTTACAAGACTTTTTCTGAAGATATAAATTTTCTCTCATCATTCTTCTTTAACAGCGCTATGTTTTTATTTGTTGCACAAGGTTTTGGTTTTTTATTTATGCCTTTCTTTTTTAAGGAAAATAAAACTTCATATATTTTTGCTTGGATAGGTGCTATTTGCATATTTCTTTCAACTATATTTTATGCAATGGTGGGCTTAACACCTGGTGATTTATATTTTAATGCTCATATATTTGCAGTTTTTACGG
>OZSS01000642.1_pt1 | contig 16822 bp, 13 predicted proteins | sample 1779911 | NCBI WGS metagenome assembly OZSS01 (sample SAMEA2603589, study PRJEB24840) | metagenome | biome: Water; feature: Photic zone; material: Seawater sample | place: Mediterranean Sea | collected 2013-11-12 | depth 10 m | reverse complement strand
TTCCAAAAGTAATTTTTTTATATTTAATTTTTCGCAATCTTTTATCAAATAGTTCATTAGTTGACTTCCATAACCTTTTCGACGAAATTTTTGTTTTATTGAAAAATAACTTATTTGAGCTTCATCAATTATTGTTTGAACTACATAAATTCCAATTATTTTCTTTTTTAATAATATTGCAACTACTTTAGTACCACTTTTATTAAACTCACTTTGCCATTGTTTTTTAGTCCATAAACAAATTGTAGCTGAATCTAATTCGTAACATAATTCAAATTCTTTTTGATCAATTTCTTTAATTGAGATCATCGAAGTAAATATTTTCTCTCTAAATATTTTTTTGATATTTAATTTATTATAAATGTTCTGAAAGTTGTAGAATGAATTTACGAGAGAGTTTCCCATGAATGTAAAAACATCATTCTTAAAAAATAAAATTAATGAAGATAGTCCCAATAAAAACATAGTTCCTGTCACAACGACCATTAACAGTGAAAATAAGTTATTTATTGGTCAATGTTCTTTGGAAGATTTAGTAAGAAAATACGATTCACCCCTTTATGTTTTGGATGAGATTACCTTAAGAAATTCCTGTAGAGCATATAAAAAAGCACTAGAAAAATATTATCCAGGACCATCACTTCCGATATATGCATCCAAGGCAAATAGTTCAATATTTATGAGTAATTTAATTGCATCAGAGGGTTTTGGGCTCGATGCAGTTTCAGAAGGAGAATTATTGACAGCTCTAAAAGGTGGAGTTCCTAATGAAAAAATTGTTTTTCATGGAAATAATAAATCTGATAAGGAAATTGAATTTGCGATAAAAAATAATATCAAAGTTATTGTAGATAACGACCATGATTTAAAAAGACTTGAAGAGATATCTAATTCCTTCATTCACGATATAGAGATAATGGTTAGATTTACACCTGGAATAGAATGCCATACACATGAATACATCAGAACAGGTTCTTTTGATAGTAAATTTGGATTTGGAATCGAATCACTAGGCAAGCTATTCAAAGTTATAAGTAAAACTAAACACATTAAATTAACAGGATTACATGCTCATATTGGTTCTCAGATTTTTGAACTAGATCCTCATAATGACCTTGGGAAAATAATGGTAGATGTCATTTTACAAGCTAAAGATTTTGGTCACAACATAAAAGAACTTAATGTAGGTGGTGGTCTAGGAATTAAATATACTGAGGAGGATGATCCTCCTTCTATTGATGAGTGGATTAAAACAGTATCATTATCTGTTGTAAAAGCCTGTGATAAAAATAATTTAAAATTACCAATTCTTATGTGTGAGCCGGGTAGGTCTATAGTTTCAACAGCAGGAGTAACTATATACAAAATCGGCTCATTTAAAAAAATCCCTGGGATAAGGACATACTTATCAGTGGATGGCGGTATGAGTGATAATCCCAGACCAATTACATATCAATCAAATTATTCAGCTTGTTTGGTAAATAACCCTTTAAATAGTAATGCCAAAAATAAATATACAGTTGCAGGAAAACATTGTGAATCTGGAGATGTATTATTTAAAGAACTTGAACTTGGTGATTGCAAAACAGGAGACTTGATATGTGTTTTTGGCACTGGTGCATATAATAATTCTATGAGTTCAAACTATAATAGAATTCCCAAACCTGCTGCTATTTTAGTTTGTAATGGAGAAGCAGAGATTATTCAGAAAAGAGAAAGTCCACATGATCTTCTAAAATATGATGTCCTTCCTGATCGCTTTATCAAACAAAGTTAGGTACATTTAATATAATTTAAATTTCGATGTGAATTTTTGGGGGTTTATAAACTTAAAACTTTTACTAGATGTACTATTTGCTCTAGGATTTGGTCTTTTATTATTTTCAAGAGTCAAAGAACAGCGAACGCTGTGGTTACTAAGAGGGTATTTATTATTAGTTTCTTTTGCCTGGTTTATTCAAAGATATGCTTATCTTCCTCTAACTTCAAAATTAATTGATGCAGTAGTACTTGCTTGCTCTCTATCTTTAGCAATCCTATGGCAGGGTGAACTTCGACGATTAATGGAATTACTTGGGACTGGAAGGCTAGCTGTATTACTAGGCAACCCACCTAAAGAATTCAGAGCAACATCTACGACAGTAAACCAATTAGTTGATGCTGCAGGAAAACTATCACAAAATAGAAAAGGAGCTTTGATAGTTGTAGATTTAGGAAGCGATTTAAGACCAGAAGATTTTTTATATTCAGGTATAAAGATTGAAGCAAAATTGTCTACAGATCTTTTAATAAATTTGTTTGCAACAGATACCCCCTTACATGATGGAGCAGTCTTAGTAAAAGGTAATAAAATAATTTCAGCGGGAGTAATATTACCTCTATCAAGGCAAGGTATTAGTAGATACGGAACAAGACATCTTGCCGCATTGGGCATTACAGAAAGGTTTGACAGATGTATTTGTATTGTTGTCTCTGAAGAAACAGGCACTTTATCATTAGCTAATCAAGGAAAACTCGAGAGACCTATTACGAGCAGCAGATTACAAGAACTTCTCATAAAGTTAGTAGGAAATCAAAATATATCGGGTACTCCAAAATCATCTTCGAACAAAACCAATTCGTACCAAAAAACAAATACTAATGATACTATTACTGTTGAAAAGAAGTTAGACAAACAAAATACTATTCAAGATTAGTTTATGAGATTGAATAACTTACAATTAAAAAAAAATAATCTTAATTTATCGAATGAATTAGATAAGGAGAGAATTCCAGAACACATTGCAATAATTATGGATGGAAATGGGAGATGGGCTACAAAAAAAGGGTTACCTAGATCATTTGGGCATAATAAGGGTGTTAGTGTTCTAAAGGAAATTATTAAGGCATCTAAGAACATAGATTGTAAAGTTCTTACTGTTTATGCCTTTTCAACTGAGAATTGGAATAGACCCTCCAAAGAGGTTGATTTTCTTATAAATCTGTTTGAAAAAGTTTTGAAAAAAGAAATTTCTGAGATACATCAAGAATCAATAAAAATTAAGTTTATTGGAGATTTATCACCTCTTCCTAATTCATTAAAATTACTGATAAAGAGTTCAGAAGCTCTTACTAATAACAATAAAAAATTTACCTTGAATATTTGTATAAATTACGGAGGTAGGCAAGAAATAGTAAAAGCTGCTAAAGAAATAGCCATCAAATCTTCCCAAGGTAAAATAAAACTCAGTGACATCGATGAACAATTATTTAATTCAGAACTACTAACTAATGGGAGCAAGGATCCTGAACTACTAATACGAACAAGTGGTGAAAAAAGGATTAGTAATTTTCTTTTATGGCAATTAGCTTATTCTGAAATTTATATTACTGATGTATTATGGCCAGATTTTACTGAGAGGGAATTTTTAAAAGCAATAATAGATTATCAATCGAGGAATAGGCGTTTTGGAGGTATAGAATCATTATCAAATGAATCTTTTGAAGATTCTTGCTATTCTTCCCTAAGTAAAAATGATTAATTCAGATAATCAAAAATTTAGCGAAATAAGATTTGATTGGGAAAGAGACGAGATTTTGGAAATTTTAAATTACCCATTAATAGATTTAATGTGGGAAGCTCAAATTATTCATAGAAGATTTAATCAATATAAAGTCCAACTAGCTTCTCTTTTCAGTGTAAAAACTGGCGGGTGTCAAGAGAACTGTTCTTACTGTAGCCAATCAATTTATAGCTCTAGTCAAATTAAGAGTCACCCTCAATTTGAAGTTGAAGCTGTTTTAAATAGAGCTAAAACAGCAAAAAAAGAAGGTGCTGATAGATTTTGTATGGGTTGGGCTTGGAGAGAAATTAGAGATGGCAAACCTTTCAACTCAATGATAGAAATGGTTAAAGGTGTAAAAGAACTTGGAATGGAGGCATGTGTAACTGCAGGGATGCTCACAGATGAGCAGGCCTTGAAACTTGCCGATGCCGGGCTAACCGCATACAACCATAATCTCGATACAAGTCCTGAATACTATAAAAATATTATTACGACAAGAACTTATCAGGATAGATTAGACACTATTAAAAGAGTAAGAAATGCAGGTATAAATGTATGTTGCGGAGGAATTATAGGTTTAGGAGAAAATAATGGAGATAGAGCATCTCTTTTAGAAGTCCTCTCAAACATGAATCCTCACCCTGAAAGTGTCCCAATCAATTCTCTGGTAGCCATAGAAGGAACAGGTTTGGAGAAGAAAAAAGAAATTGATTCTATTGAGATGATAAGAATGATCGCTACTGCTCGAATTCTTATGCCAAAAAGCAAAATAAGATTAAGTGCTGGAAGGGAGAACTTAACTAAAGAAGCTCAGATTCTTTGTTTTCAATGCGGAGCAAACTCTATTTTTTATGGAGATGAATTATTGACAACCTCAAATCCATCTTTTCAGGATGATAGAAAACTACTTAAGGATGTAGGAGTTTTATTTAATAAAGATTTTGAATATTGTGATAAAACTGTTTCTACAGTATGAGTAATAATATTTACAAGATAGTTTCGCTCTATTCTTTCTTCTCATTTCAAGAAAATTCAATAATTGAACTGAAAGAAAAATTATTTAGTATCGAGAAAAACAATGATCTTTCAGGCCTATTAATAATTGCGAGAGAGGGTCTAAACGGAACCATTTGTTCTGAAGAAGGCATTATTGAAAATATCCTAAAGTTAATCAAAAACATTGTTGGGAATAACAAATTAAACATTAAAGTAAGTTATTCAAAAAAGAAGATTTTCAAAAAATTAAAAATAAAAATTAAAGATGAAATAGTAACTATGGGTGTCCCAGAAATAAATCCATCAAAAGATTCCGGAACTTATATTGATTCATTTCATTGGAATAAATTAATTAAAGATAGAAATACAATCGTAGTTGATACTAGAAATCATTATGAAGTATCTATAGGAAGTTTTAAAAAGTCAATCAATCCAAATACAGATAACTTTAGCGAGTTTCCTGAGTGGGTGGATAATAATTTAGGGAAATATTTAGGCGACGATGATTCTAAAAATATAGCTATGTTTTGTACTGGAGGTATTAGATGTGAAAAAGCTACTAGCTTATTAAAAAAGAAAGGTTACAAAAACATCTTCCATTTACAAGGCGGGATACTTAAATACCTCGAAGACATGTCAAAGGAAGAAAGCCTGTTTGAAGGAGAATGTTTTGTTTTTGATAAAAGAGTGGCTTTAGATCACGAACTAAAAAAAGGTTCATACTCAATTTGTCATGCATGTGGGATGCCAATTTCTATAGAAGATCAAAAGAATAAGGAATACCGAGAAGGTATTCAATGTCATTATTGTGTAAACAAATTCAGTGACAATGATAGAAAAAGATTTGAAGAAAGGCAAAAGCAAATAAATAAATACAAAGAGAAGAAATCAAAAGTTTATAAGGATTAATTCATAATAATTATGAGAGTTGAAGAATTACAAAATATTGCATTTTCCTTAGGCCTTGTTATAAAAATACAAGTGAGAGAAACTCTTGGATTATGTTTTTTTAAAATTGTTATTGCCGAACAAAAAGATAATATCGTAAAGATTTGGGGAGAGATGAAAGGTTGGACTTACTTTAATAAGCAGGGTATTCAACTTGATACATTAAGGATCCTGAGTGACTCTCCACCTTTTGTTTCAGAATTAATATGGGCATCTACCATGGCTTGGGCAATCGAAATGAAATTTAGTAAAAAAGCACGATTGTTAGCCATTTATGATACCGAAGGATATAGTAAAAAACTTGTCAGATACTTTAATATTATAGGATTTAAAGTTGTAAAAGAAGTTGGCTCTAGTCCAATTGACCTTTTCTTAAGATTAATTTGGGGCGGAGCGGGAACACTAATGAAAGGAGACTGTTCTTATGTATTAAACAAAATGAAAGAAAAACTTTCTTTCAATTGAAAAAGTTTAACCAGCGTGATAACTACTTCTAACTAAAGGGCCACAAGATACTTTTTTAAACTCTAATTTCTTACAAAAACTTTTTAGGTATTCAAACTCCTTTGGTTCCCAATATTTCTTAACTGATAAATGCTTCAATGAAGGTCTTAGATATTGTCCAATTGTAATTTGATCACAATCCACTTTTTTAAGATCAAGAATCGTAGTTTCTATTTCTTCTAACGTTTCTCCTAAACCCAACATTATTCCTGATTTTGTTTGAATATTAGGAGCAATAGACTTTGCTTTTTCTAATAAGCCTATTGAATTTTTATAATTAGCACCTCTTCGAACTTCTTTTTGAAGCCTTTCCACTGTCTCAAGATTATGATTAAAACAAATTGGCCTTTGTTCTAGAATTTTTTTAAGTCTATCTTTTTGAAGTTTATCTTTATCTTCAAAAGATTTTCCACCTCCCCATAAATCAGGGGTAAGAACTTCAATTTGAATTTTTGGGTCAATTTTTCTAATCTGATTAATCGTAGAGACAAATAAATTTGCTCCATGGTCGGGGAGGTCATCTCTGGCTACTGATGTAAGTACTACATATTTTAAATTTAGAATTTTCACCGCTTCTGCTACTTGAATACTTTCATATTTGTTTAATTCACTTGGTTTACCTTTGCTTACCTGACAAAAAGCGCAAGCACGAGAACAAATTGATCCACCAAGTAAAAAAGTAGCAGTCCCTGAGGCATAACATTCGGCCCTATTAGGACATCTCCCTTCTTCACAAATTGTATGTATATTTGACTTTTTAATGAGCCTTTGCATTTTCTCAAATTCTGAAGCTTTACTAATAGGGAATTTTATCCAAGAAGGAAGCCTTAAAATTTTTTCTACTTTAATCTGATTCTTATTTTCCATTTTTAAATTAAATTTGTTCTTCCTTCTAAGGCTCTCGCTAAAGTAACTTCGTCAACATATTCAAGTTCGCTCCCCATAGGAAGACCATAAGCAATTCTAGTAACCTTAGTAAAAGGAGTTAGTAATTTTCCAATATAAAGGCTTGTAGTATCGCCCTCAACACTTGGAGTAAGTGCCAGTATTATTTCTTCAATGTCTGATTTACTTACTCTCTCAACTAAACTTCTGATCTCTAACAATTCTGGACTAATTGAATCCATAGGAGAAATTAAACCTCCAATAACATGGTAAGTCCCTTTAAACTCCCTTGATCGTTCTAAAGCAAGTAAATCTTTAGTTTCTGCTACTACACAAATTATTTTTTGATTCCTCTCAGTATTTCTGCATATTTCACATTCTTCTTCTGAAGTTAAATTAAAACATTTTTTGCAATAGCCAACATTACTACGTGCTTCTAATAATGATTTAGAAAAATCTCTAATACTACTTTCAGGTTGTTTTAAAACAAATAATGCTAATCTTTGAGCTGTTCTTGGACCTATTCCTGGAAATTTCTCAAAATGAGCAATTAATTTTGAAAGTGGTTTAGTAAATGTTATCAAGATTAAATTTCTTCTAGAAACAATTTAGACGCATTTTTTGTAATTGGATTTATTTGTTTGCTTTTAATGTCTTATTATATTTTTAGTTAATAATTTCTAACAACAATGAAAAATATGAAAATTAACCCTTTTAAAAATTTATTATTAATAATTTTATGTTTTGCATTAAGTGCCTGCAGTGGAGGAATCAATGCAGGATTAGAGGCTTATCAGAGTCCCGATGGAAGATATGCCTTTTTATATCCAACAGGTTGGACAAGAGTAAAAGTAGATGGGGGGCCTGAAATTATTTATCACGATCTAATTAATAGTAATGAAACTTTAAGTTTGGTGATTTCAGATGTAAATAAAGAAGTCGAATTAGAGCAATTAGGGGATCCAAAAGAAGTTGGACAAACATTAATAACTAAGGTCATTGCGCCTGAGGGTTCAGGAAGATCAGTAAAACTTATTGATGCAAACAAAAGAGAAGCATCTAATCATATTTTTTATGATCTAGAGTATGAATTAAATCTTAATGATCAAGATAGGCATGAACTTGCGACTGTTGTAATCGATAGAGGAACTTTATATACTTTTGCCGTTGGAACAAATGAAGAGAGATGGAATAAAGTGGATGGTATGTTTACTAATGTTATAGAGTCTTTTAACTTCTTAATTTAGTTTTTGAAAAGATATTTTCTAAATACCTACTTGAACATTCCATAAGTCTGAATATACGTTCTTGTTATTTAGCAACAGCTCATGTTTCCCGCTCTCAATAATTTTGCCCTTATCTATAACAATAATATTATCAGCGTTTTTAATAGTACTTAATCTATGAGCTATAACTATAGTTGTTCTTTCCTTAGTTATTTTAGATAATGATTTCTGAATTAAAACCTCTGTCTCATTATCCACTGAAGCAGTAGCCTCATCTAAGATCAATATAGGTGCATCTTTTAAAACAGCTCTCGCTAAAGCAATTCTCTGTCGTTGTCCTCCTGAAAGTTTTTGTCCCCTTTCCCCAACGATTGTTTTATAACCATCCGGTAATTGTTCAATAAATTTATGAGCTTCAGCAATTTTAGATGCTTTTACAATATCTTTAATTCTTGGACTAGTTGCCCCATAGGCAATATTTTCCTCAACAGTTCCATGAAATAAATAAGTTTCTTGACTTACTAGAGAAATACATTTTCTTAAATCTTTTAAATTAATATCCTTTATTGGAATGTTATCCAAAGATATTAAACCCTTATTGGTATCATAAATTCTAAGAAGAAGTTTAATAATTGTACTTTTGCCAGAACCAGTTAATCCAACAATTCCTAATGTAGAGTTATTATGAATTTCAAAATTTATGTTCTTTAATGTTGATTCTCTACCTGGATAATTAAAATTTACATTTTGAAAACTAACATTACCTTTTATCTCTTTAGAGCCAATTTTTATTTTGCCATCTTTTATTTTTATAGGGGTATCTATAAGATCTATTACTCTATTTATTGATGCCATTGAGCGTTGAAAATCATCTAAAACATGACCTAGAGTAGTTAAAGGCCATAACAACCTTTGAGTAATAAAGACTAAAAAACTATATGTTCCAACATTAAGGACCTTATTCCAGGTTTGAAAACCTCCAATAAGTAAAATTGCTATAAAAGCAAATAAAATAGCAAATCTTATTAGTGGAATAAAAGCAGATGATAATTTTATTGCTGCTTTATTACTTCTTTGATATGCAAGGCTTTCTTTATTTAGTCTATTTAGCTCCCAATTCTCTTTAGTAAAGCTCTTAATCGTAAGTATCCCACTTAAATTATTATTTAATCTTGAAGCCAAAAGACCTGCTTTATTCCTGACATCTTTATATTTTGGAGAGAGCTTTCTTTGGAATCTTATTGATCCAAGAAATATTAAAGGGATAGGTAAGAAAGCAAATAATGCGATTTTGGGCGCAACAAAGATCATTGTCCCCCCAATAATTAAAACCGTAATAAATAATTGAATAAGTTGATTAGCGCCTTGATCAAGAAACCTCTCGAGTTGATTTACATCATCATTTAATATCGAAAGTAGTCTTCCCGTATTATCGTTTTCAAAGAAAGCCATATCTAGTTCTTGAATATGCTTATAAGCCTTTATTCTCAATTTATGTTGTGATATTTGGGCTAAATTTCTCCATAAAACTGAGTATAAATATTCAAAGAAAGATTCTGCTGACCACACTATCCCAGAAGCAAATGCAAGAAATATTAATTGGTTTGGCACTTCCTTTATCCCTAAACTAGCAATCCAAGAATTCTGTTCTTTTACTACAATATCTACAGCAAGCCCAATAATTACTGGAGGAGCTAAATCTAAGATTTTATTTATTATTGAACTTAAAAAAGCAAATAAAAGTAGACTCCTTTCCTCTCTTAAATTTAGATAAAGCCTAAATATAGGATTTTTATTATTTATAAATCTCATTGTTGTTTTATTATAATTTAAATTTTTTCTTAGTTTCTAACTTACATTCATTAATTGAATTTTGATGACTAGTACCTTTTCTAAATTTTTCTAAGTAGCAATTACAAGTATCTTTAGCAATTTCTTCGTCATAATTTAAATTCGCTTTTAACATTTCCAACTTAAAACTTTCAATACAAAACAAATTTATAATTGAATTATTTTTTGTATCTGCTAAATATTCAGAATTTAAAAATCCGAACAAAAGAAAAAAACTTCCTAGAACAAAATGTTTTGTAATAGAACCCATGATCCAAAATTAATTCCTTATTCTTAAATTTTTTAGTTTGTTCCTAACTTCACCATGTAAATCTCTTGGTAAATCTACCAAGCTGTACTCATTAAATATTTGTATCTTTCCAATCGATCTTCCATTAATATTTGTAGACGTACAAATAGAAGAAATAATATTTGCTACTCTAACTCTGTCCATTTTGCCAAAATTAAATTTATAGGTTTCAAAAGAATCATTTTGATAATTATTTCTTCTATTTGTATTTCTCATACGATTATTTCCATTTCTATTTGATCTATTACGATCAGAATTATTTTGTCTATAAAGCCAAGACTCGTCTTCGTTAATAAAGAAAGATTTATTACCTATTGCTAAATTAATAGCTGCCATTGCTATATTTGAATCTTCCATAGAATGCTTTTCTCTTAGGGTATCCAGAATATCGATCATCAAAGCTTTTTTTTCTTCATTATTTTCCTGATCTAAAGAACTTTCATTCAAATTTGTAATTAATTTACCCATTCTTTTTTCATTAATTATTTTATTATTAGGTATCTCAATTTCTTCTATTTTATTTCTTGTTGAATTTTCTAAATTCCTAAGAAAATGTTTTTCTCTTTGATTTACAAATAAAATTGCTTCCCCAGACCTACCTGCCCTCCCTGTTCTACCGATTCTATGAGTATATGTTTCCTTATCAAAAGGAAAATCGTAATTAATAACAAGTTTAATCCTTTCAACATCTAGGCCTCTAGCAGCGACATCAGTGGCAACAAGAATATCAATAAATCCTTTTTTTAATCTATCAACTGTATTTTCTCTTTGATTTTGTGGGATGTCACCATTAAGAACAGCTACACTATGACCTGAGTTTTCTAGAGCTTCCGCAATTGAGGTAGTAAGTAATTTAGTCCTCACAAATATTATTACTCCTTCATTCGTTATTTCTAATATTCTTTTTAGAGCATCTAACTTATGGTGCCTTTGAACATTAATATATTTTTGAGTAATTAATTGAGTTTCTTGTTTAACGCTTTTAATGAGTATTTCAGCTGGTTCATTTAGATATTTTTTTGCTATGTTTCTTATCTCATTTGGCATTGTTGCAGAGAACAAAACCATTTGTTTATTTTCTGGAAGTTTATCTATAATCCATTCAATATCTTCAAGAAATCCCATTTTTAACATTTCATCTGCTTCATCAAGAACAAGACAACTTATGTTATTGATCTTAAAAGTTCCTTGTCTTATATGATCCATTATTCTTCCAGGAGTTCCAACGACAATGTCTGTCTTTCTTTTAAGTGATGAGATTTGATTCCTAAAATCAGTTCCTCCATATATTGCTAATGTCCTTAAATTAGTTGATTCAGCACTATAACTTTTAAAAGAATCTGCTACTTGAGTAGCCAACTCTCTTGTTGGGGTCATAACCAAAACTTTAGCGTTTGATTCTTTATTATTTTCAAGCTTTTCTATTAATGGGAGAGCAAAGGCTGCTGTTTTACCTGTACCAGTCTGAGCTTGTCCTAACAAATCTCTTCCAAGCATTAATTCTGGAATTGCTGCTTTTTGTATAGGTGTAGGAGTTTTATATCCTTTACTTTCTAATGAATTTAATATTAATTTATTAAACCCAAAGCAAGCAAATCCATTATCAATATCCTCTTCTTTAAAAGAAATTTCATCTTCTGTAACTTCTAATTTTTGTTCTGATTGAATTGAAGGATTATTAGAAATATTTTCTACCCCCAAATTATCGTCATTTTTTTCTACTAATTGATTGTCTTTATTTGAAGCCATTAAAATGCCTGATTATCTACTGATCAGGCATTCAACATTTATCTAAAGAATATTAAATTGTTGACTAGCCTTTCAGAGCCGAATCACTAATCTAACATCTGGAGGTAAAGATAAGTCTGATTTCACGAAATAAAAACTTAATTAAGAAAATAAATATCCAGAAAATTCTTTGCTCTTGTAATTGCGGTATATAGTAATCTCTTTTCATAACTATCTCTAAAGAAAATTAATTTGCTTTCTTTCAGATCTTCCTTGTAATTGTTAATTTGAGATTTTTGGGTCCACAAAATACTTACTTTTTCAGATTCGCTTCCTTGAGATTTATGAATAGTGATAGCAATTGCTGGCACGACGTTATCAAGAGTTGATGGTTCAATAAAGTCAACTACAAGATCATTATTATCATTAAATTTCCTAAATAGAAATTTCCGGTTTTCATTTTTTCCTATTAAGACTCCAATATCTCCATTTGAAATTCCGAGTTCGTTATTATTTTCAGTACACATTATGGGGATCCCTTCTTCAAGGCTAGTAAAGTCATAAGGTTTTCTCTGGCCTAAAACGATATCATTTATATTCTCAACGCTCCATGTCCCAGTATTCTTCTCACAAAGGATAAGGTGACTTTGTAAATCTGTAAAAATATTATTTATTAAGTCTTTTTCATGGCTTATTAAATCTCCAAATGTTTTTTGAAAGATATATTCTTTTTTACTTAAGTTTGATGTTGAAATTCGTAATTTATTAATGTAATCTTTAATTTCATTTAATAATCTTAGAGGAATATTCTTATTAATGCTTTTTAAGATATTAACTTCTTTTGATTTTTTATCATTTTCTAATTCTTTTATCTTTTTCTTAAATAAGGAATCTGTAGGATTAAAAATAAGATTACTAAGTAATTCAATATCCCCACTATTTCTATAAGTTTTATTGAGATTTACTATACAAGATTTGATTACCTCATTATTAGAATATTCAAATAAATAATTCCAAATAGAGGAATTTTTTACTGGAGGTAATTGATTTTTATCACCAACTAGGATTATTTTACAATCTTTAGCTAATAAATCTAAAATCAATTCAATAATATCAATATTTACCATTGACATTTCATCAATAATAAAAATATCTAATTCCTTTAATTTAAATTTTAATTTAATAGCTTTATGTTCAGAATTAAAAATCCATTTATGTAAAGTTTGACATTCTATTTGATCAAGACTTTTACTAAAAATTATATCTTTTTGTTCATTAAGAGATTCTTTTAGTCTAGAGGTAGCTTTTCCAGTAGGCGCTGCGAGTCCTATATTTAAAAAACTGTCAGTTTTCAAAGAATTTAATATAAAGTTTATAATTAAAGTTGTTTTGCCTGTTCCTGGTCCTCCTTGCAGAAATACTAAATTTGAACTTTTAAAAATATTTTTAATTTGATGAAGTTTATTATCATCATTTATTTTTATTGGGATTTTATCTATTTTCTTTAAGAAGATATTTATAACTCTATTTATCTTTCCAGACCATTTTGCTAATGATAATTTTCTATCACTAAATATAAATGGGGAATTAAAGGAGTTTAACAATCCTAAATCTTTGAGAACTTTTAAATGTTCATTAGGCCATCCATCTTTTAATAAATCAAATAATATTAACCTTTTATCAACTTCTACAATAGTTTCACCATTTTTCTCAAATTCTAATAATATTTTTAAAGTATCTTTTACGAAATCTCCATCTTTTATTTCATTAAATCCAAAAATATCCTGGAGGAGATTAAATATATGATTATATTGAAATGCTTCTATATCCAAATTAGTATGATTCATTCTAAAAAAGTTTATCTAAATAATTAATTCTATTTATAGGAGCCTGGCCAATAAAAACTCCTGGAGAAATATCTTTCTCAACAGATTTTTCAAACAACTTTTTGTCAGGCAATCCCTTTAAAAATAAATATACATATCCTCCAAGATGAAGATTAGGTTGATAATTTTTTAATCTCCACTTTAATAATCTATGTAATGCCAATAGATAAAGATGAGATTGCAATGGGTAATGATGTTTAATCATTTCTTCTTTCATATTTTCATAGTTATAGTTTCCAGGTAAACAATCACTATTTTCGCTTCCAGAAATAAAATTACTTTTCCAATCGATTACCCACCATTTACTATCCTCTAACTTATTACCAATAGGGACTACACAGTCAATACAACCTGAGTGAAAACCTTTATTTAGAATTTGTAGATCATTAATTTTGTTTGAGTAGCTTTTACCAAATTCAAATTCTTGATCCAATAGAAAGCATTTAGAAATATCATATGAATTAATATTTTTTCCATTATAAGAAAGTGTTAAATTGTACTTAACCTCTTTTAGAATATTATTTGAAGAGATATCAATTAATTTTTTATTTAATAATTTCCTTCCAAGCGAGACGTTAATGATTCGCAATATACCTTCTCTTACATTTAATGCTAAAGAAGAATCAATTTGAAAGAAATTTAATTCTTCATTAATTAAATCAAGTAATTTATCGTTGTTATCATTTTGAAAATCAAATCTCTCTATTATTTTATGCAAACATGTACCAGCAATAGTACCTTTAGGAAAATCACTTAAGGGATTGGAGAGAGTTAAGTATTTGGGACAATTTTTTGATTTTTCTAAATTAGTATCTTGGTAATTATTAAGAATTGAGATATTATCTTCATAATCCTTGTATTGATTGGAAGCATAGTCTGTTTTTTTTTCTTTACTAATCCATGAGGAATAACTTGAGAAAGAAATAACTTCTTCAGAAGGAATTTTTTTAGGTTTTTTTGTATTAACTTTTTTTATTTTCCAAAGATTATTCTTCAAACCATTAAATTTAAATTTATTAGAAATTTCTCTAATATTTATTGCCTCTATTTTATGTTCAATTTTAGATTTATGAAAATTAATATTTTCTAGGTTAGGTAACAAATCATTATTAATAATATTATTTGTATTATTAATATCATTAAAGATAATGAGCTTATATTTACTCCTGGTAAGAGCCACATAAATCAATCTTTCACTTTCTTTAAATAAATCTCTTTCTTCTATTAATTTAAAATCTTCTACCTTACTGTAATTATTAGAAATATTGATATAGATAGACCTATCCAAATTTGATTTCCAGATTGGACCTTTGGTTTTATTTGATTTATTGGAAATAATAGATAAGTAGGGACATAAAACTATTTCATATTCAAGTCCCTTACTATTATGAATTGTCGAAAGATTAATTCCATTTTGAAGATTATAATCTTTCGTAAAATAATCGTCTCCAGTACAACTCCTTAAAGAATCATCTAATTGGTTTAGATACCACTTAAATACTTTATTTAGATTAAAGTCATTATTGATTAATTCTATTTCAATTATCTCTGACAATTGAAATAGATTCGAGTATAAATCTGCATCAAATATAATTGAGGATGACTTGTAATTAATAATGAGTTCATTAACAAGGGTTAAAAATCCTTTCTCTTTTAATTCCAAAGACCATGAAATACATTGATTAGTTAAAATTTCAATTTTTTTACTAATTTGATGATCAATTAATTCTGCCATATCCATTTCTATAAATTTAGAAGTAGCCAACAAACTTATATTCCTATAACGCCTTGGATATAATATAGATTCAATAAATAAGACTAATAGAGTACTGGCTTCAGTATCAAAGATATTTTTTTTATTTTTAATCTGGCACGGTATATTTAACTTTATTAATTTATTTTTTAATTCTAAACATTGAGAATTATACAAGGTAAGAATTGAAATTTTATTAATATCAATTTCATTATTATTTAAAAGAAAACTAACTATATATTTAGTGACAAGATCTTCAATATCAACTTCTTTGCTTGAAAATTCTACAATTTCAAATACATTCTTAAAATCAAATTTATGATTAAAACTTTTATTAAGTTTAGAGTTTAAATTATTATATTCAAGTTTTGATTCTCTAAGTCCATTTTTATATAGATTATTAATAACATCAAGTAATTTATTTGAAGATCTAAAGTTATTTGTAAGACTAAAAACTTCAATGGCATCAGATTTAGCCTCTAAATAAGTTTCAATATCTCCACCTCTAAATTTATAAATAGCCTGCTTTGGATCTCCAACGCAAAGTAAAAAGTGATTATTTGTATAAAAGAATTTTTTTATTATGCTCCACTGAATATTATCTGTATCTTGAAACTCATCCACTAGAACACATTTAAATCTATTTTGAATTTCTGAAAGACTTTTATCATTGGTAAGATCTGATCCTAGATATTTTTCCTCAACAGTCTTTATAAGATCATTAAAATTAAAAATAGATAAACTTCTTTTTAAGGTAATTAGTTTTATATAAGCTAATTGAATAAATATTCTTACAAATTCAGTATAAAAGCCTTCTTTAATTTTATAAATTTTATCTTGAAGTAATTTAAACCTACTAAAATCTAGACTTAGATCAAATTTATTAATTTCTTTATTGATATTTTTATTATAAAAATATTTAAATAAAAGATCTTCATTTGAAATCTCATATAAAAGTTGACTTATATCTTCTGAATTAAGTCTTTTATTAATATCTTCTATCCATTCATTTATTTGTTTAAACTTATTGTTTCTTGGCTTGGACGAAAATACCTGACTTTTGCATCCAATTTCCTTTATTAATTTCCCTAATGAAATAAGTTTAAGATATAATTCTTTCCCATTATTATTCCATTCAACACAAAACGCTTTCCAATTTATATGTAAAAATTCTTTTAAATAAGTTGATATATCAATATTATCAATATCTT
>OZSS01000640.1_pt1 | contig 16834 bp, 12 predicted proteins | sample 1779911 | NCBI WGS metagenome assembly OZSS01 (sample SAMEA2603589, study PRJEB24840) | metagenome | biome: Water; feature: Photic zone; material: Seawater sample | place: Mediterranean Sea | collected 2013-11-12 | depth 10 m | reverse complement strand
ATACAAAAAAAGACAATCCCAAAAGAGCTCTTACCTTTTGTATAAATCTCTCTTTTACGGCATTCCCTTGAATTTTTTTCCCCCTCCACCTAAATCCGCCGCTCCATTTCATAGCGCATGCGACCATATCATCGATTAATCTATGCTCATAGGTAAGGCCTGCTTTTTCGAACTTATCTTTAAATTCGCTCTGAAATACTTCTTCAAAGAGATCCTTAAAGCGACCATCATAAGCTTTCATAATAGTATTTTTGGTAGACATATAAACAGGCCAACCAAGGTCAAGGCCATAATTCATACATGCTCGTGCAAATCCTCTTATAGATTCATCTAGATTATACATGGCCATGGCAACACCGCCATCTGGAAAATCATAAACTTCATGACTTATTGCGTCACTTCCATCTGCTGGTTGAAACGTCATTGTAAGTTTCCCAGGCCCTTTAATTACCATGTCTGTTGCACGATATTGATCGCCAAATGCGTGTCTTCCAATGACAATTGGCTGTGTCCAACCAGGAACGAGCCTTGGTACATTTTTAGCAATAATAGGTTGTCTGAAAACAGTTCCGCCAAGGATATTTCTGATTGTACCATTTGGGGATTTATACATACGTTTGAGATCAAATTCTTCTACACGCTGCTCATCAGGTGTTATAGTAGCGCATTTGACGCCCACTCTATATTTTTTGACTGCATCAGCGGCGTCAATTGTGATTTGGTCGTCGGTCTTGTCTCTTGCCTCAATGCCAAGGTCATAATATTTTAAATCGACATCCAAATATGGATGAATAAGTTTATCTTTAATTTTTTGCCAGATGATACGAGTCATCTCGTCCCCATCCATTTCCACTATCGGATTTAAGACTTTAATTTTTGTCATGATTGACCCCCAAAAATTCGTCGCATTTTATATGTTCGTTGTAAATTTCGAATAGGCGTGAGTGAAATTTAGAATTTATAAAAAAGCATAATTGAAATTGGGGAGAGGATAGACAATTTATATAAGAATTTCAATAATTAGACGTTACATCAGAACGTTATTTATGAATTTATTTTGCCTAGTGAGTGTCTTCGAGTTTGTCTATCAACTCATCGGCAGTTTTTGCCCAAAAAACATAATCTAAGTTAGTGCTATGCATGAAACCTTGTTCAACAATATGAGAGAGCATTTCATGTAAAGGCTGCCAATACCCATCAAGGTCAAATATATGTACTTTTGCATTTAGAAGCTTTAGCTGGCACCATGTTAAGACTTCCATCGTTTCATCAAGGGAGCCAAGCCCGCCAGGCAGAACAACAAAGTCAGTTGCATCCTTATACATAGAAGATTTTCGCTCATGCATGGTATTTGTGATGATCAAATTGCCAATACCCTTATGCCCAACTTCATGATTATCTAGAAACTCTGGAATGATACCAGTTACATCCGCACCAGCCGATAAAGCGCCATCGGCAAACGCTCCCATAAGGCCTGTTCTACCGCCGCCATAAATTATTTTATGACCTCTGGCGCCTATCATTTGTCCTAATCGATAAGCTTCACTTGAAAATTGGGGGGATCTGCCCTTGGCAGCACCCGCAAATGCACATATTGTTTTCATGTATCAACATCAATAAAAAATTTTGCCTAAACGCTGTTTGTATCTTATCATCAATTTGTGTTTGTTAGCTAGGAGCTAATTAATGAAAAATTCTTTTATATGGTTTCTTGGTTTGGTTAGCGTTTTATTAGTCGGAACGTTTTTTGCGATTCCGAGTGACCAGACAAAAAAAAATGATGAGATTTCAAATGCGTTAAATAGTGAAGAGATAACCTCAGAAACCTCTATGCCAGATACCGCAGGGGATTTAGTTGTAGATAGCGACACAAACAAATCAGAAGACGCCTTAACAGAAACTACCCAGCAAGAAGCGCAAACAAAGTTACAGGTGACAATGGCTCAAGTAAGCCCAGACGGCACCAGCGTGTTTGGCGGTGTAGGGCCAGCAGGGCAAACAGTGCTTTTATTTAACGGAGATAGCGTTATTGCAGAAGCAATCATTAATGAAAAAGGGGATTGGGTTGCCATTCCTGAAACCATGTTTGAGGCTGGCTCTCACTTTATTCAGCTTGCTATTAAACCAAATGTTGATGAGACCGATAAGCAAGAAACTAACAAACTCTCGCTTACAGTGGTAACAGAACCAGTGAGCCAGAACCCGCCCAAGTTGGATAATCCAAAGTTGGATGAAAATGAGGGACTGCCGCTTACCCCTAATTCCACACCCGCTACCCAGCAATCACAAGATGCAGAGATAGCAGATTTAGCCGTAGTAATTGATATAGAAGAGAATAAGCAAGACAAGCCACTTGTGGTGTTTGTGCCAAAATCAGACACATCAATCCCTGTAATTGTTCAGACCCCTAATCAGTTTACAGAAAACCAAGCAACAATTAAATCAGGGGATACAGGAATTGTATCTAATGATGGATCAGATGAAGAGCGGTTACGCTCGGTGGCATCTGTTCTTGATACTGCGGATAAAATCTCAAACATCGATGAAGAACCAGAATTTATTCAAATCAGAAGCCTATCATGGGAAAATAAATCAACGTTAAGATTATCTGGATTCGCGAATGGTGGGTATTCAATGCGAGCTTATTTTGATGATCAATTTATAGCTTCAATTGAATTGGATAGTGCGCCCACAGACAATAAAGCCTATCGGTGGAGTATGGTCGCAGAAGCATTAATGCAACCAAATAGAAACTATCCTTTACTGGCTGAATTAATTGATAAAAATGGAAATGTTATAAAGAAATCATCTATTAATGTTAGTTTAGAAGCGCTTGCAATTGGAGAAGATGGAAGTGAAATGATGGTTATTCATAAAGGGGATGCGTTATGGCGAATAGCGTATAGAGCCTATGGTCAAGGGGTTCGCTATGTTGATATATTCAAACGTAACAATGAGCGCATAAATGATCCCAATCTAATATTTCCCAATCAGATATTTGCAATTCCAGATTAATGCCCCAGATTAAATTTCCAGATTTAATAAGGGTGCTTTGTGCGTAGCTGTTCATAGGTCAGATTAAAATGAGTAAAATTAGCGATTATTTAAAGGTGTCACTTGATTCCCAATCCCCTGCAATGCCGGTGCGAATAATTACTGGTCTTGTGGTAAGTGTGCTTGGGTTTTTGTGGCTTCCTTTTGGCATGCTTGGTCTTTTGATATTATTATGGATTGTATATGTAACCAAACCGCCAGAGATATCTGCATTATCAGTTTCTGGGCGTACAGATATTTTTGTTCCAATGGATGGTCTTGTCACTACTATAGAGACAACTTCAGGGAAAAAAATTATTCGTATTGCGCAACAAATTCATTCTAACAAACTTATCCTAATGCCGTGCCATGGCAAAATTGATATTAATATATTCATAGATGGGTTGTTTTTACCTGCAGATATTCAAAATGCCTCTAACTTGAATGCAAGACGTGAAATCTCCGTAATACAAGATGATATTACAGATGTCTCTAATAAGCAGAACAATATATCACTTATTATTTGGGGAAGGCCGTTTGCGCGATATCTTGCAAGCCCAATATCTGAGGGAAGAGTGATTGAAGCTGGCATTCCGATTGCTATTTCACTCTTGCATGGTGATTTGGATATTATTGTGCCAAGTAATTATGAGATTATGGTGAATTTAGGAGAATTTTGTATCGCCGGAAAAACAGTTCTTGCAAGGCAACTCTAATAAAAACATAGGTTGCATTTAAATGCTTGATAAGAAACTACAACCGCTTACACAGCCGGTGTTATCCTCTCTTGCTTCGATTGCTATTAAAGCTGGTATCTCTGCGGATGTTGCGAGCATTATAGGGTTTGTTTTTGGTCTTATTGCGGCTTGCCTGATAGGGTTTGGATATTTTTCTCTGGCGCTTTTTTTCTTTATTATAAATAGAATTATGGATGGTTTAGACGGTGCAATCGCAAGAGCAGAAAAGCCAACTTATAGAGGAGGTTTTTTAGATATTGTTTTTGATTTCATAATTTACAGCGCAATCCCATTTGCCTTTGCGGTTTATGATAGGGGCAATAGTTTTGCTGCGTGTTTTGTTATTTTTAGTTTTGTTGGCACCGGAACCAGTTTTCTGGCTTATGGTATTATGCACGCACAATTATCTGAGAAAAAGAAGGGTTTATTCACTCAAAAAAGTTTTTATTATCTTGGCGGACTTATCGAAGGAACTGAGACACTTATATTCATCATCATAATATTGTGTTTTCCGTCTTTGTTTTCTATCGTTGCATTATCTTTTGGCTGTTTATGCTGGATTTCGACAATTTTTAGAATTCATGCAGGTTGGCGTGACTTTTCCTTGAAATAATCATAATCAAAATCCATATAGAAGAATGATTTAAAATCGATATATCGCATTCACTCTGGAGAGAAAAAATTGAAATTCGGCATCGGACAGGCAGTAAAAAGAGTTGAGGATAAAGTGCTTATCACAGGCTCTGGCAATTTTACAGATGATGTAAATGTAGGGGAGGGGATGGCTATACATTTTGTTCGCTCAGCCCATGCCCATGCAAACATAAAGTATATTAATTTCGAAGAAGCATCAAAGCGTTCAGGTGTTAAACTAATAGCAACACAAAAAGAATTAGATGACGAGAATATCGGTGAAATTGAATGTTTGGATTTGGTAACAAATTCTGATGGGAGTGAAATATCTCCATCTGCAAGACCGCCTATGGCGCGCGGGGTTGTGCGATGTGCAGGTGATATTGTTGCGATGGTAGTAGCGGAAACCAAAGAGCAAGCGCTTGATGCAGCAGAGCTGATAGAGATTGACTATGATGCGATGCCTGCGGTTGTTGATACTGAATCTGCTCTCGCGCCAAAGGCGCCACAGCTTTATACTCAATATCCTGGCAATCGGGTGTTCCATTGGCAAGCAGGCAATCATGATGAGACTATGCAGCAATTTGAAACAGCATGCATGCCAGATGATTCAATCGTCGAATTATCTGTTATTAATAACAGAATAGCACCAAATGCAATGGAGATGAGGCAGATAATAGCAATGCCGCATCCAGATACAAAAGATGAAGATGAATTGCTTATTTGGTGCGGAACACAGGGAACTGTTAGCCTATCAAGGCAAATTTCTAAGGCATTGAATCTGCCGCGAGAAAAAGTGCATTTACGCTCTGGTAATGTTGGTGGTGGCTTTGGGTATAAGATATTTCTTCATCCAGAACAGCTATGTGTAAGCTGGGCAGCTCAGAAATTGCGTAGTACCGTGAGATGGCAACAAGACAGATCAGAGGGTTTTGTAAGTGACCTGCAAGGCCGTGATATACACAGCTCTGCTAAAGCGTTGGTTTCTAATACAGGGAAAATAAAAGCCCTGCAGTTTAAAAACCAAGCAAATCTAGGAAGCTGGCTGTCCAATTTTGGAATATATGTACCTACAAAATCAACCTGTCGCACGCTTACAACCCTATATGACATTGCATTTGTTAGTTTCGAGGTGACAGGAGTTGTAACAAACACCCCAGCTATTGACGCTTATAGGGGGGCGGGGCGTCCAGAGGCTAATTATATGATGGAGCGCTTGATGGATAAGATAGCGTTTGATCTTAAGCTTGACCGTATTGAAGTTCGTAAGGCGAATTTAATTCAGCCTGAGCAAATACCGTATAAGACGGTGTGCAGTGGCACAATTGATTCAGGTGATATGCCCGCATTGTTCAATGCAGCTCTAATAAATGCGGATGTTTCTGGTTTTAGGGAGAGACAAAAAAATAGCCTCGAGAATGGTTTCCTGAGAGGGCTTGGTATCTCGCTATATCTTGAATCGTGCGGTAATGGCAAGGATGGCGGCGTTGATATAAGTTTTGATGAGGAAGGGTGCGTTATTATCAACGCAGCTCAGATGGAAAATGGCCAAGGCCACCAGACAACCTTAACACAAATTTTCTCAGATAGGCTGGGATATGATGCTGAAAAAATAAAAGTTATCCAGGGTGATTCCAGGCGCTCGCCAGCTGGAAATACAGGCGGCGCTAGAATGACCGTCATTCAAGGGTCTGCAACTGCACAAGCAGCGGAACAGATTTTGGAGAGAGCCAAGCCATTAGCTGGCGATGTTCTGGAATGTGATCCAAGCGAACTTGTGTTTGAGGAGGGCATATTCAGACATGCACACTCAAATAAAACAATAGCTATTGAGCATCTAGCTCAAACGCTTTTTGCAGAAGATAAGCCGCATCCCTTTGACATCAAGCATGTCTATACAACTGATGGCCCTAGTTTTCCGTATGGATGCCACATTGTTGAAGTTGAAATTGATAAGGCAACTCTTGTTCCTCAGATAAAAAAATACACTGTCACAGATGATCTAGGCGGCGTGATTAATCCTGATACACTTGCAGGTCAGATACATGGCGGTATTGCCCAAGGGGTCGGACAAGCTCTTTATGAGAATTTAGTGTATGATGAAACAGGTCAATGCTTGTCTGGCTCACTTATGGATTATACGTTGCCTCGCGCAGATCACTTAACCATGATATCTCATTACCTAAATAATACTAAATGCAAGAATAATTACCTTGGTGTAAAAGGTGTTGGTGAAGCTGGCACAATTGGTGCCCCGCCAGCGGTTGTGTCTGCTATGTGTGATGCGTTGTCTGTCGCGCATATTGATATGCCTGTAACACTCTCAAAAATATGGAAAAATAGAAAAAAGTTAGGCGATTAAATGAGTGAAAAGATTACAAAGTCAGATAAGGAATGGCGTTCAATATTAACGCCTGAAACCTATAATGTTACCCGTCAAGAAGGAACAGAGCGCGCCTTTACAGGTAAATACTGGGACCATCACGAAGAGGGTGATTATGTATGTGTATGTTGCGGCGCCCCTTTATTCCACAGTAGCGATAAGTTTGAATCGGGAAGTGGTTGGCCTAGTTTTACTCAGCCTCACTCTAGTCTTGTTGCGGAAAAAGTGGATAGAAGCTTAATGATGCAGAGAACAGAAGTTCATTGTGATAGATGCGAGTCGCATCTAGGACATGTTTTTCCCGATGGACCACACCCTACTGGACTGAGATATTGTATTAATTCTGCCTCGCTTGATTTTAAGCCCGAAGATGACGCGTAATTAGATTAATCACCACCCAAAGTGCAGGCCAGTATAATATGTTGATATCAGGTACTACTCAAATATTTATGATTTTTGCACATCCATCTGGGCAAGTTCGCGCTCCTAGCCTGTTTAATAGGAAATTCGAAGAATTAGGTATCGACCATGTTATGATACCAATAGACGTCGCACCGTCTAATCTATCTGCTTGTGTGAATTCGATGCGCGGGATTGAAAATATGCGTGGCGGGGTCGTTACAATTCCTCACAAAGTAGAAATTGCAAAGCTATGTGACGAGCTAGGGCCTGGCGGCAGGGCAACAGGTGCTGTCAATGCGTTTCGCTATGATAAGGACGGCCGGTTATATGGTGATAATTTTGACGGAGTTGGATTTGTTGCAGGATTAAAGGATAATGGAAATGATCTAAAGCATAAAAAAATTCTGATTGTCGGAGCAGGAGGGGCTGCACGCGCGATTGCAGCTGAATTAATTACTGAGCCAATTGCTAGCTTGGATATAGCCAATAGAAGTCATAATAAAGCTGATGAGGTTGTTGAAATTGTGAAATCGGTAACACAAACCGACACGCTTTCCAGTATTGTGCAATCTCAAATTGACTTTGCAAGATATGATTATGTGATTAATGCTACCTCGCTTGGATTGCGTCCTGATGATCCGCTTCCATTTTGTATCACGGCGTTGAATTCTGCGTGCGTCGTATGCGATATTATTATGAAGCCAGAGGAAACAGCGCTTCTTCAAGCTGCTAATCAAGCTGGAATGAAGGTTCATTTTGGTAAACATATGCTAGATTACCAAATCTCTTTTATTGCTGAATTTATCGGGGCATTTAAGCCTTAAGCTGGCAAAAATAGTGTTACAGTTAATTTGCAAATCATCGAAAACCATACTAAATAAAGTTTAACAAAGGAAAAAATTAAATGACAGAAGAAATAGGTTGGACTGACGATCGTCTTGAAACGCTTAAAAAGTTATGGGATGAGGGTCTTTCTATATCTCAGATCGGCCAAAGATTGAATGTAACACGCAATGCCGTAGCTGGAAAAGCCCATAGGCTTGGTTTGCCTAAACGCCAATCTCCTATTTCATCATCTGCTACATCTGTTAAGGCGAAACCTAAAAAAACAGAAGAAATCACCTCTGAATTACCACTGCGTCTTGCCCTTCGCAAAATTAGCTGGTCACGTTCTAAATGCGTGTGGCCAACAGGAGATCCTAAAACAACTGATTTTTCTTTTTGTAGCGAGCCTATAGAGCCTGGCAAGCCTTATTGCTATGAGCATTGTGTTCTTGCTTATACTAATACGCGCGAAAGTAACTAAAAAATGAATAAAATGCTGGTTAAGCGTGATGCCTATACCCCAACTGGATGGCAGGTAAATTCAACGCATCTCACGGTTCAGTTATATTCTGAATTTGCCAGAACGACTGTTAAAATGAATGTTACCGCTTCTGATGATAGGGTTTTGCCGCCTCTTATTCTGTACGGACAGGACTTAGAAATAGAGGCGGTTTTTATTAATGATACTCCTCAAGAAATCGAAGATATTCAAAAACAAGGCGAGTCAATATCGCTTCTTTTGCCTAATTCATCGAATGATATTGAGGTTGTAACAATCTGTAATCCTTATGAAAATAAGGCATTAGAGGGGTTATATAAATCAGGTGATATGATTTGCACTCAGTGTGAGCCTGAAGGTTTTAGACGTATTTTCTATTATCCTGATAGACCGGATATGATGAGCGTATTTACCACTAGGATTGAAGCAGATGCTAGTATTAAAAATCTGTTAAGTAATGGTAATTTAATATCTTCTGGCAAGCTTGAAGGTGATAGACATTTTGCAGAATGGCATGATCCATTCCCTAAACCGAGTTATTTATTTGCGCTTGTGGCTGGCGATTTAGAGCTGGTGGAGGATAGCTTTACCACCGCATCTGGCAGGATTGTTGACTTGCACATCTATGTTGAACACGGCAATTCCCATCTGACCTCTCATGCAATGGAATCATTAAAAAAATCAATGAAGTGGGATGAGAAATCCTATGGCTTAGAATATGACCTTGATTTATTCCAAATCGTTGCCGTCAGCCATTTCAATATGGGCGCGATGGAAAATAAAGGCCTTAATATCTTTAATAGTAAATTTGTATTGGCAGATGAAAAAACTGCTAGTGATACTGATTTAATGCGCGTTGAATCTATCATTGCACATGAATATTTCCATAACTGGACTGGGAATAGAGTGACGTGTCGTGATTGGTTTCAATTAACCTTGAAAGAGGGGTTAACCGTTTATCGCGACCAATGCTTTACAGCAGATTTGCATGATAGCTCTGTTAAACGAATTGAAGATGTTAGTTTGTTGCGCTCTGTTCAGTTTCCGGAAGATGCAAGCCCAATGGCGCACCCGATACGCCCTGATAGCTACTCTGAAATTAATAATTTCTATACGCCAACAATTTACGAAAAAGGATCAGAGGTTATCCGAATGCTGGCAAGTCTTTTTGGCAGAGATGGCTTCCGCAAGGGCATTGATCTTTATTTTGATAGGCATGACGGAAATGCGGTTACGTGTGATGATTTTCTATCAGCAATGGAAGATGCTAATAAATATGATCTATCCGAATTTTCGCGTTGGTATCAGCAATCTGGAACGCCTCATATTTATGTTAATAGAGAGAAAAAGGGACCTGATTTAGAAATCTCACTGGTTCAGAAAAAACCTGAAAATGCCTCTTCTAATGATAAAATGCTGCCAATACCATTTCGCTTTTCGATGATCTGTAAATCAGGAGAGCCCCTATCACTTGTTGTGAACGGACAACAGATGGGTGTAGCGCCTATGGTTGTTCTTAATAGTGAAGAAACACGGCTAAAAATCCAAGCATTAGATCAAACAAAATCACAAGATTTGTATGAAGCAACGCCCTCTCTCTTGAGGGGGTTTTCTGCCCCTGTCAAACTTCATGATGACCTTTCGATTGAAGAATATTTACATCTTATATCCTTTGATACAGATCCCTTTGTATTATGGGATTCCGCGCAAATATTATATCATAAAGTTATTTCTGAGGCATATTTGGGCGGACAAAATGCATCGTTGGAAATGCAATTATCTGAAGCTTTGCTTGCCTCACTCAAAAGCGGGAAATTCAATGATGCCTTTAAAGCGCGTTTGCTAATGCCGCCAAGTCAGTCAATTCTATTGGCTGAAGTAGAACATCCAGACCCGCCAAAAGTATTTTTTGCAAAGCAGGATGTTGTAAGACGTATTGCGGGTAATATAAGCGGGTATCTTCGCAGTCAGTTAGAAAACTCAGCTGCTGATATGGGCATTTTAGATGCCTCTGGAAGAAGTTTGCATAATCAAATATTGGAATGGGGGGCATTAGCAGAAATTGAGCTGGCGCAATCTCTGGCCCTAAAACAAGTCTCAAATCCCAATATGACTCTTGTTAAGGGAGCAATAAGTGCTTTAAATGATATTGACGTTGCAAATCGTGAGCTCGCATTGCAGCAATTCCATGATCACTGGAAATCGCACCCATTAGTTATAGAAAACTGGTTTTTGTGGCAGGCAAGCTCGATTGTTGCTGGAACACCTGAAAAATGTAAAGAGTTGATGCGTCACCCTGCGTTTGACCCAGATAATCCCAATAAGCTTCGATGTGTTATTGGCGGGTTTGCAAATGGTAATCCTGTCCATTTTCATGCAGATGACGGCAGTGGTTATAGGTTTTTGGCAGAACAGCTATTATTGTTGGATAAAAAGAATCCACAAATATCGGCTAGATTAGCACTGCCTCTTACTAGATTTGGAAACTTTATTGAAGATAGACAAAATTTGATGATAGAGGTTCTGGAAAATTTAAGTGAAAATAGTTTGTCTCCTGACCTAACAGAAATTGTGCTAAAATCGCTTAGCTCACATAAGCGTTAGACGCTTTTTTTATTTCAATAATCGGGTGATATTAGGATTAAGACCGCTATCTTAAAAAAGTTATCTTAAAAAAGCAGGTATTGCTTCCGGATCATCAAAGTTATTGCCGCCAGTCCAAGCGGGGGGGGCGCTTTTCATTGTGACGAGTAGGCCTATTCGGCTTGTGAGTGTCACTTCGATTAGTCTTTGGCGCCTCACTTTGGGTAGCCTTTGCGGCCTCTTCTTTAATTTTTTCGTTATTTCTAGCTAGTGCTGGTTGTTCAGAAAAAATTTCAGTTTCACTTGTTTTAGGCTCAGACGCTCCAGCAGCATGTTCAGGTATGGCAACGGAAATCAATTCTTCAATGGCTGATAGATATTTCTTATCATCTGCAGATGCGACCAGCGTAAAGGCACGTCCAGTTCTCCCAGCGCGTCCAGTTCTTCCAATGCGGTGAACATAATCTTCTGCGTTTGATGGAACATCGTAATTAAAGACATGGCTCACAGAGGGAATATCAAGACCGCGAGCAGCAACGTCAGATGCAATAAGGTATTTGGTTTCGCCATCCTTAAATGCTTTAAGCGCGGCAAGCCTGGCAGATTGGGTCATATCACCATGCAAGGCTGCAACATTAAATTGATGATTCTTGAGCGCCCTGACTAAAGAGGAAATATCTTTTTTACGATTGCAAAAAATAACGGCATTATTTATCAGCTCTTCTTTGAGCAATTTACGCAATTGACCTTGTTTAGATTTAGGGGTTGTATTGCATATATATTGCGAGATGGTAGATGCTGTCTGCGCAACACGCGCAACTTCAACTATCTTGGGATTTAACACAAATTTAGCGCCAATTTTATGTATTTCGTCAGACAGGGTAGCCGAGAAAAAGAGAGTTTGTCGTATTTTAGGTAATAGTGAGACAATCCGCTCAACATCTGGAATAAAACCCATATCAAGCATTCTATCTGCTTCGTCTATAACAAGAATTTTTACATCTTGAAGAAGTACTTTTCCACGCTCAAAATGGTCAAGTAATCTTCCCGGCGTGGCGATAAGCACATCCACTCCTTTTTCAAGGGCAGATTCCTGATCAGAAAAACTAACGCCTCCAATTAACAAAGCCATTGAAAGCTCATGATTCACAGAAAACTTTTCGAATGTTTCTGCTACTTGTGCTGCAAGTTCGCGAGTAGGGGCAAGAATTAAGGAGCGTGGCATGCGTGCTTTAGCTATTCCTGATTCTAGTATATCCAGCATCGGCAGGGTGAAGGAGGCCGTTTTTCCAGTACCGGTTTGTGCAGATCCCATTACGTCTCTGCCCATTAGGATAATAGGAATGGCTTTTTCTTGAATAGGTGTCGGGGTCTCATATCCTAATTTGGATACAGCGTTGCATAATTCTTTGCTAAGCCCAAGTTCGCTAAAAGATGTTGAGATTTGATTGTTCCCAAAAAAGATTAAATACTAAATTATTTAAACAATCGAGGATTTTCGATTATTGTTAAATTCTCGTGCTTTTAATACGCTAATTATATCCTATTGGTCAAGCATCAGATATGCTTGTTTCGATGAACATAATATCCTGCGTTAAAATCTAGGAAAATTGCGATGATAAAACTAATTCTAGTTCCCGGACTCTTGTGTACAAAGCAGCTATTTGAAAAGCAAATAAGCGCTCTTAAATATGACTATGAAATCGAAGTTGCCAATACGTTAGGCGTTAATACTATTCACGAGATGGCGCAGGAGATTATATTAAAGCAAAATTCGAATTTTGTGATTTGTGGCTTATCAATGGGTGGATATGTTGCTCAGATGGTTGCACATCTTGCACCTGAAAAAGTAATAGGAATGGGGTTGTTTTCAACAAGCGGAAGAGCTGATACGCCAGAGAAAAAACAACAGCGCGAGGCACTGATTGAGCTATCAAAATTAGGAAAATTTAAAGGAGTGACCCCCCGTCTTTTGCCAAGTCTGCTATCAGCTGAGGCGTTAAAAAATAAGTCACTGGTTCAAGATGTGATGGATATGGCAGCACAGGTTGGTCAAACAAATTTCACCCTTCAGCAAGAGGCAATTATCGGAAGACCAGATTTTAGGCCGTTTGCTAATACTGCAAAAATGCCAGTTGAAATTCTTGTAGGGGCGTTAGATCAATTAACCCCTCCTGCGCTCTCAGAGGAGCTTCATAGCTTGTTTCAGGACTCTTGTTTGACTGTCCTGTCTGGTATTGGTCATTTATCTTCTATGGAAGCATCCGATGACGTGACGAGTATTATAAAAAAGCTCATTAGCAGGGTATAGCGTGGCTTTGTATTTGGCTAGATATCCAATTGGGACAACACATCATCTGCATGCTCTCTGATATAGCTAAATCGAAGGTCTGGTTTTTTGCCCATTAATGTTGTAACTAGCCTGTCCGCGTCGCGGCGTTTGTCGGCGCCTTCAATATCGCGTTTTGGAAGGTGAACTTTAAGTAATCTGCGTGTTTCAGGGCTCATAGTTGTTTTTTTAAGCTGCAAGGGCGGCATTTCACCCAGTCCTTTAAACCTGCTTATATCCACTTTGCTTTTTTGATTAAATTCATTAATCATTATCTGTTCGCGGTGAATGTCATCTTGTGCATAAAACGTCTTGTTTCCCTGCATCATACGATACAAAGGAGGCTGTGCAAGGAACAGCCTTCCTGCTTCGATAAGCTGGGGCATTTCTTGATAAAAGAACGTCATTAGCAAAGCTGCAATATGAGCCCCATCCACGTCGGCATCTGTCATAATAATAACTTTCCCATAGCGCAGGTCAGCTAGATCAAACTGTGTCTTTGATTTTACGCCTAGCGCCAGCAACAAATCGCTTAATTCTTGGTTCTGAGAGAGTTTATCAGATGTAGCACTTGCAACATTCAGAATTTTTCCGCGCATGGGAAGAATTGCTTGGGTTGCTCTGTCGCGCGCAGATTTTGCAGAACCTCCGGCTGAGTCTCCCTCAACGATGAAAATCTCGGTAGTGGTTGTATCTTGTGCAGAGCAGTCTGCTAATTTTCCGGGTAATCGCAATTTACGAGTAGCAGATTTGCGTGCTACTTCTTTTTCTTTTCTACGACGTTTGCGGTCTTCCATTCTCTCAATCGCGGCATCAAGCAAATCGTTAGCGCGCTCTGGTTCAGCTGAGAGCCAAATCTCGAACCTATCCTTTACAGCAGCTTCTGTTTGCCGTGTTGCATCTGTTGAAACAAGCTTATCTTTTGTCTGCCCCTGAAATTGCGGGTCTTTTAGAAAAACAGAGAGCATACCTGCAGAACTTGCTAATATATCCTCAGCAGTCAACTCAGATGCTTTCTTCTGGCCCTTTAATTCGCCATAAACACGCATACCTCTTGTGATGGCCTGACGAAACCCATTTTCATGAGTTCCACCAGATGGAGTAGGGACCGTATTGCAATATGAGTGGAAAAAACTATCTTCGCCTGGTCCTAGCCACGTTAAAGCCCATTCAAACTTTTGACCTTCTAATTCGGTTTTATCTGTAAATGCAGAGGAAAGCATCAAATTGCGTCCCCTTGTTGCATCTGTTAGGTAATCAGCTAACCCTCCAGGATAACAAATAGTCTCGCTCGAAGGGGCTGAAGAAGTGTTGTTCGTAAGAAGTACTTGTGAACATTTCCAGCGAATTACGACTCCTGCAAATAAATAAGCTTTAGATTTTGCCATGTTATAGAGGATAGCCGGTTTAAAGTGGCATCCGTCGCCAAAAATCTCAGGATCAGGTGAAAATTGAATGCTTGTTCCACGCCTGTTTGGAGCAGAACCAACATCTACTAATGATGAGGTCGGCTTTCCTTTTGAAAAGGTTTGTTTGTATAATTTACGGTCTCTTGCGACTTCTACATCAAGGTTAATGCTAAGCGCATTTACGACAGACGCCCCGACACCGTGAAGGCCGCCAGACGTCTCATAAGCTTTGCCTGAAAATTTTCCGCCAGCATGCAAAGTTGTTAATATCACTTCTAAAGCGGATTTGTTTGGGAATTTTGGGTGCGGATCTACCGGGATGCCTCTTCCATTGTCGCTGATAATGATATTAGTTTCATCAATTAGGTTGATTTCAATCCAATCAGCATGACCAGCCACCGCTTCATCCATTGAATTATCCAGAATTTCGGCCACCAGATGATGCATTGCTCTATCATCGGTGCCACCAATATACATCCCAGGACGGTGCCGAACAGGATCTAGCCCCTCTAGCACCTCTATTTGCTGTGCGCCATATTCATCACTCGATGCAGTATTTCCGAACAAGTCTGCCATTTACGGGTAACTCCATTTACATTCATGGTATGATTATACTGGATTTAGTATTAGAACGTTAATTTGAAATACAATATTCATAAAAAATTATATAGCAATTTGGCAAAAAAGTATAAAAAAACCCCGAAACATTAATTTCGGAGTTTTTAAATTTTCTAGATGATAAATAACGGTCATAAAGAGTAATACATTTTAAACTCAATCGGGGCAGGTGTGTGTTCAAGATTGATGACTTCTTCCATTTTAAGATCAATATAGCCATCTATTTGGTCATCTGTGAACACATCCCCATCTGTTAAGAAAGCTCTATCAGCGTTGAGGCTCTCAAGCGCCTCACGAAGAGACCCACAAACAGTTGGGATTTGCTCAAGCTCTTCAGCTGGCAAGTCATATAAATCCTTATCCATTGCATCGCCTGGATGAATTTTATTTTTAATACCGTCAAGGCCAGCCATAAGCATCGCAGAAAAGGCAAGATATGGGTTAGCCATTGCATCTGGGAAGCGAACTTCAACACGCTTTCCATTAGGGCTAGAAACAAAAGGAATTCTGCATGATGCAGAGCGGTTGCGTGCTGAATATGCAAGTAGCACAGGTGCTTCATACCCTGGTATTAGTCTTTTATAGGAGTTTGTTGAGGGGTTTGTAAAAGCGTTTAGGGCTTTTGCGTGCTTGATGATACCGCCTATGTAAAATAACGCGCTTTCTGATAAATCAGCATAAGAGTTACCTGCAAATAAGGGCTTGCCATCAGTCCATAATGATTGATGCACATGCATACCAGAGCCATTATCACCCGCAATAGGTTTCGGCATGAAAGTCGCAGAAAGGCCATAAGCATTGGCAACCTGCTGTACAGAGTATTTATAGAGTTGAAGGTTATCTGCTGTTTCAACCAATTCGCCAAATTTCATTCCTAATTCATGCTGGGATGGGGCAACCTCATGGTGATGTTTTTCCACTGATACACCCATATCTGCCATAACAGATAACATTTCGCTTCGCACATCCTGTCCTGAATCAACAGGTGGCACAGGAAAATATCCGCCTTTGACATCAGGGCGATGTCCAAGATTACCTTCATCATAGCTTTTTGCGCTGTTGTACGGGCCTTCGGATGAGTCAACTTCATAATATCCACGGTTCATAGATACATCCATTTTAACATTTTCGAACAAGAAAAATTCAGCTTCTGGTCCAAAGAAAGCAGTATCAGCAACGCCTGTAGATTCCATATGCGCAATAGCAGCCTTAGCGGTTGAGCGCGGGTCACGAGAATAAGGCTGGCCTGATGATGGCTCTAACACGTCGCAAAAAAGCGCTAATGTTGGTTGCGCAAAGAACGGATCCATATACGCACGGTATAAATCAGGCTTTAGCAACATATCTGATTCGTTAATCGCTTTCCAACCAGCAATGGAGGAG
>OZSS01000639.1_pt1 | contig 16855 bp, 13 predicted proteins | sample 1779911 | NCBI WGS metagenome assembly OZSS01 (sample SAMEA2603589, study PRJEB24840) | metagenome | biome: Water; feature: Photic zone; material: Seawater sample | place: Mediterranean Sea | collected 2013-11-12 | depth 10 m | reverse complement strand
GCCGAGACCAGCGTTTCTAGGCTGCGACGCCCGATCTCCGGTGTATCATATTTATTGGATATGATCTCCCCCTGCTCAGTAAGTCTAATTTGACCCCTAACTGTACTCGGAGGCTGAGCAAGAATCGCCCTATAACTAGGTCCTCCACCACGGCCAACTGTACCCCCTCTCCCGTGAAACAGTCGTAACGTGATACCCTGAACCTCCTGGAAAAGATTTACTAGATTAATAGATGCTTTGTAGACTTCCCAATTTGACGTGAAAACTCCGCCATCTTTATTACTATCGGAGTAGCCCAACATAATATCTTGCAGACCTCCGGAATGCCCGACTAGGTCAACAATCCCATCAAGTGAATAAAACGACCGTATTATTTCTTCGGATCTACGGAGATCTTCAATGGTCTCAAATAGTGGAACTATCACAATACCAAGCTTTGCGTTTTCACCTAGAACACCCTCCATGAGACCACTTTCTTTCTGTATAAGTGCTACTTCCAGGAGATCACTTACCGTTTCGGTGTGACTGATAATGTAGTACTTTATTACCTCAGGTCCAAAATCATCAATCAAATTTTTTGCCTTTTCAAATATTCGTAATTCCTTTAAACACTGATCTGAATATTCAAAATTTGGCGCCAATAGTCTATCTTCTTTTTTCAGTAAAGATAATAGTAAATCCTGTCTTTCTGTTTCAGTAAGACTCGAATAATCATTGCAAATTTTTGCACCTTTTAAAAACTCTTTTACTACTACTTCATGAATATCTGAGCTTTGTCTCAAATCAACAGTGGCCAAATGAAAACCAAAAACCTTCACTGACCTTATGAGAGCGGTAAGTTTTTCTTCCGCCAACCTAGCGCCTTTGTTTTCTCTAAGTGAAGTCTCAACAATATTGAGATCGCTCAAAAATGCTCCAGGGTTTTCATAAGGAATAGAAGGTGGTAGTGCATGGGGGCGAGCATTAGCCCCTGTTAATTTAGCGAGCGTAGCTGCTAGCCTTGCGTATATACCGATCAGAGCTTGCCTATATGGCTCATCAGCACGATGCGGATTTGGATCGTTGGCCTTTTGGGCCAAATTCAACAAGTCTTCACTTGCCCCGATTAGTTTTTTTGATATTGATAATTCTGAACCGAGCAAATGAACTTGTAACAAATAATGTCTAAGGACTGTTTCACCATGTTTTTTTACCGAAAGATCAAGTGTTTGGTCAGTCACATTAGGATTACCATCCCTGTCCCCACCAATCCAATTTCCCATCCTAAAAAAACTTGCTACTGACTGGTTTCCTAACTTCTTCTCAAGATTTTTATAAAGTATTGGTATTTCCTGTAAAAAAGTACTTTTGTAGAATGCGAGAACATTTTCGATCTCATCAGCAACGTCAAGCTTACTGAATCTGAGCAATCTAGTCTGCCATAACTGAACTATGATGGACTTTAAACTTCCCTCATTTGTAGCTAAACCACTTTCCGTCCGAGAAATTTCTAAGTCATTACGAATCTTCAATAGCTTTGAAATTTTTTTCTCAGCCTCTAGCACACTCCTTCTCTGAACTTCCGTTGGATGAGCCGTCAGAACGGGCGATATGTGCGCTTTGCCGAGCAAATCTAAAATCTCGCTCTTCTGTTTTTTTTCGCGATCAAATCTTTCAAACATGTTGTTAAACGAGCCAGGAAAACTTTGATTACTTTGAGAACCGTTAGGGTTTCTTAGAATTGCAAGATCCTCGGCAATATTAATCAGATGCAAAAAATATGTAAATGCACGAATCACTAATACGGCTTCATTCGAGGTAAGATTTTTTAGTATCTTATCGAGAGCTTTAGCAGCATCAACATCATCATGTCTTCGATAAGCTACACTTAACCTTCTAACATTTTCAATAAGATTAAACGTCTCATCTCCTTCTTGCTCTCTGATGATTTCTCCCAGTAGATTACCTAAGTATCTAACATTATTGTGATAAATCTCATCAATCATAAACGGCCCTCATCTAAAACCTAACTATTTAAAGTAACTTGTGTACCAGGACACAAATTTTTGCAACCCAACGTCCAGAGGAGTGCGGAACTCAAACCCTGTTAACTGTTTAAATTCCCTCATATCAGCAAACGTAGACTTGACATCGCCGGGTTGGAATTTGGCAAATTTAATTCTTGCCTTTTTTCCGATACATTTTTCAAGAATATCCACAAACTCCATCAATGATACCGGACTACCATTACCAATGTTAAGGACTCTGGAACAAGATTCCGCATTTTCATAATTTTGCTTATTTGTACCCAGTTTTGAGGGAATTTTAACCAAAATCCTCAACACAGACTCAACGACATCATCAATATATGTAAAATCCCTTTTCATATTTCCATTGTTAAAAATTTCAATCTCTTCGGACGCCAAAATCTTTCGCAAGAAACCGAATGCGGCCATATCAGGTCTTCCCCAGGGACCGTATACTGTAAACAAGCGTACCCCAGTCAGGGGTATTCCATGCAGGTGAGAATAGGTAAAAGCCATCAGCTCATTACAAGCTTTTGTTGCTGCGTATAAACTTACTGGACGACTTACATTTTCTGACTCTGAAAAAGGAAGGTTTTTACTGCCACCATATACACTAGATGAAGAGGCGTAAACAAAATGCTTCAGTTTCGTTAGACTCTTGCTCGCCTCCAAAAGATTAAAAAATCCTTGAATATTCGAATCAATATATCCTTGCGGGTTTTCTAAAGAATACCTCACACCTGCTTGCGCACCCATATGCACTATATAGTCAAATGAGTAATCAGTTAATAAACCTTTGATTGACGGTCCGTCGCATAGATCCATCTTTATAAATTCAAAGTTTTCTCTTCCGACAGTTTCTATTCGCTTAAGTCTGTCCAACTTTAAATTCACATCATAATACTTATTCAAGTTATCAATTCCGATAACGGAAAAATTGTTACTTAGTAAGCGTTCTGATAGAGCGCTACCAATAAATCCCGCCACGCCCGTAATAAGAATGTTTGAACTAGGATCAAGAGTCTTTTTCAAAATTTATCCAATCAACGGGTTTAAGGTGTCGGTACAGATGACTTTCCGGGGTTCCCTCTTCAGGCTTGAATGCATAAGACCAATTTGCAACTGGAGGCATAGACATAAGGATACTTTCAATTCTGCCACCAGACTGAAGGCCAAAAATGGTTCCTCGATCATATACTAAATTGAACTCTACATAACGGCCTCTGCGGTACTCTTGAAACGTCTTTTCTCTCTGGCCCCATTGCAAGTCCTTCCTCCTTTGGACAATTGGCAAATAAGCTGGCAAAAAAGAGTTTCCTACTTGCTGAACCATCTCAAAGCTCTTATTGAATCCAAGTTCATTAAAATCATCGAAAAAAATTCCACCTATCCCTCCTGTTTCATCCCTGTGCCGCAAGTAAAAATACTCATCGCACGCTTTTTTAAATTTTGGATAATAGCTACCTGAGAATAAATCAAGCGATTTTTTGCACTCTTTGTGGAAGTGGCTAGCGTCCGTTTCAAAAAGATAATAAGGTGTGAGATCAAGTCCGCCTCCGAACCACCAAATAGTCTGATCGGAAAATTCCTCGACATGTCCCGCACAGAAAAAGCGAAGGTTCATATGTACCGTTGGAACATATGGATTTTGAGGGTGAAAAACCAAAGAAAGACCGAGTGCCCTAAATGGTAAACCTTTGAGTTCTGCCCGTGCAGCAGTTGCTGAACTTGGCAGAGAGTCCCCCTTAACATCAGAGAAGTTAACGCCCCCTCTTTCTATTACATTCCCCTTTTCAATAATCCTAGTTCGGCCATTCCCAACTAATTGCTGTTTCTTATCTTTTTCCCAATCATCTGATATAACACGTTCTGGACCTTCATTTGCTATTGCATCGCAAATTTTATCTTGCAACTCAATAAAGAAAGTTCTTAGTTGATCAATTTGCATCTAAGTAAACTTTAACGACCGATAGGGAAGTAGTTTATTCCAAAACTTTTCAAATATTCAGGATCGTATAAATTCCTCCCATCGAAAATCGAAGCGGATCGTAAATTTTTCTTTAGCGAATTAAAGTCAGGGCTCCTAAACTCTTTCCATTCGGTAAGAATAATCAATGCATCAGCCCCTTCCACTGCAGACGAACATGTTTTACAGTACTCAACTGAATTTTGAAAAATTTTCTTGGCTTCCTCAGAGGCCACAGGATCAAAGGCCTTGACTCTTGCACCCTTCTGTAAAAGGTTGCCAATTACAGTAATACTTGGTGCTTCTCTCATATCATCCGTACCAGGCTTGAACGCTAGGCCCCATATGGCAAATGTCTTATTTGATAAATCTTCTCCAAAAAATTTAGTGATTTTTTCTGGAATAATTTTTTCTGATCGTCGTTAACCTCTTCCACTGACGTAAGAATTTTCATTGGATGATCACAGTCATTCGCGAATTTAATGAGAGCTTTGACGTCTTTTGGAAAACAAGAACCGCCGTAACCGCAACCTGGATACAAAAAACTATACCCTATGCGACTATCAGAACCAACCCCAACACGAACTTTCTCTATATCAGCACCTAGTCTCTCTGACAAGTTTGCTAATTCATTCATAAATGAAATCCGAGTCGCAAGCATGGCATTAGAAGCATATTTAGTCAATTCAGCAGACCTAACATCCATAATTATTAACTTATTTCTATTACGTTGGAAAGGAGAATATAAGGTTTTCATTACTGATGCTGACTCATCTGATTCAACCCCGATAATAATCCTGTCAGGTTTTTGAAAGTCCTCTATGGCAGCGCCTTCTTTCAAAAACTCTGGATTTGAAACCACATCAAACTTAAGTGAAACATCTCTCTTTTTTAATTCTTGATTTATAACATTACGTACCTTATCTCCAGTACCAACAGGAACTGTTGACTTGTTTACAATAATTTTGGGACTAATCATTATTTGACCAATGCTACTCGCAGCCTCTAGAACATAGTTGAGATCAGCCGAACCATCTTCTCCTGAGGGAGTGCCTACAGCTATAAATTGTAATTCTCCGAACTCAACCGCTTCTTTTACATCAGAAGTAAATTGAAGCCTACCTGCTCGTTGATTTTTTTCAACAAGCGATTCAAGGCCCGGTTCGTAAATGGGAATTTTTCCATTTTTTAAACTAGAAATTTTTTCCTTATCAAGGTCTAAACATAAAATGTTATTACCAACGTCTGCTAGGCATGTTCCAGTAACTAAACCCACGTAACCTGCGCCGATGACAGTAATGTTCATAGATATTCTTTCTTAAAAGTAAAAAGTTGCCTAATTTGTAGCACGGTTATTTCCAAGCATCTTATAATAACAAATATTTGAGTTACTGAAATTACAATTTTTATGACTTTAAATTTACCTTTCAGTTAATCCTGTTTTTAAGACTTAGATCATGAAATTTGTAATTGTAATAGTGAATATTGTAAGAAAGCGATAAACCATTGATACTAGTAATTGGAGGTGCTGGCTTTATCGGCACAAATTTCGTTCTTAGAAAACTTCATTCGAACGTCGATAGAGAAAAGGTTATCGTTATGGATGCTCTTACTTATTCAGGAAACCTTGACAATTTTAGGACTGTAAAAAATAATGAACTCTTTACGTTTGTCCAGGGTGATATAACTAATGAAAACGATATAGAAAGTATTTTAGAAAAATATAAACCTAACTCTATTATCAATTTTGCCGCTGAAACTCATGTTGATCGTTCAATTACTGGTCCTGAGGCATTTATCAAAACGAATATTTTTGGCGTATACAATCTTCTTAAGCAATCCTTAAAATACTACGAAAAACTACCTAGAGGAAACAACGAATCGCGTCTCGGTATTGAGAGGGCAACAAAAGAAATATTTAAATTCATTCAAATAAGTACAGATGAAGTATACGGAAGCCTAGGATTGAATGAACCTAGCTTTACTGAAAACCACCCCTTCAGACCAAATAGCCCATATTCTGCTAGCAAGGCTTCAGGGGATCATTTAGTAAGGTCATGGATAAAAACTTACAATTTTCCGGCTATTATTACTCATTGTTCCAATAATTACGGACCTTTCCAATACCCTGAAAAATTAATTCCTCTGGTGATCAATAATTGTTTAATTGGAAAAAAGGTTCCGGTTTATGGTGACGGAAAACAGATAAGAGACTGGCTATATGTTGATGATCACTGCACCGCTCTCGAGAAAATTCTAAAAATTGGAAAAATCGGGGAAACTTACAACATAGGTGGGCGAAACGAATCTACGAATATTGAATTAGTAAATTTAATCTGTTCCACCTTAGACATATATGTAAAAAAGAACAAAGAACACCCTAGCGACAGCTTCAAAGAACTGATAACTTTCGTAAAAGACAGACCAGGGCACGATTACAGATACAGTATAAATGCCAAAAAAATAGAATCCGCACTTAATTGGAGCCCCTCAGTAAACCTTGAGAATGGTGTAAAGAAAACTGTTGAATGGTATCTAAAGAATGAAAATTGGATGGAAACCCTAAACCATTAGCTAGTAAATCAAAAAGTTGAGGAAATATTTTGAAGAAAAATAAATTAATTTCAAATAGAAAAGGAATTGTTCTTGCAGGAGGTTCTGGAACAAGACTTTACCCGAATACTTTAGCCATTTCTAAGCAGTTAATTCCTATTTATGATAAGCCACTAATTTACTACCCTCTATCGGTACTCATGCTTGCTAATATCAGAGATATACTTCTAATATCAACTCAAAAAGATATAACAAACTTTCAAAATCTTTTAGGAAATGGGGAGAATTTCGGTTTATCGATCTCTTACGCTACTCAGGATCGCCCCGAAGGTATTGCTCAAGCTTTTCTGATAGGCGAGGAATTTGTTAAAAATAACCACAGTGCGTTAATTCTCGGTGATAACATTTTTTATGGTAGCGGGCTAGAGGAGGTGCTTAGTGCAGCGTCTGGCAAAGTCAAGGAAGCAACGATTTTTGGTTATCCTGTAGAAAACCCTCACCGATTTGGTGTTGCATCAGTCAATAACGGAAAAGTAACATCAATCGTAGAAAAACCCAAATTTACAGAGTCTAACATCGCTGTAACCGGCCTGTACTTTTTCGACAATAACGCGTGTTCAAAAGCGAAAGAACTAGCTCCATCAAAACGTGGGGAACTTGAAATTACGGATTTAAATTTAAGCTATTTAAAAGATTCGAGGCTAAATATCCATTTATTCGGAAGAGGGTTTGCATGGTTTGACACAGGGACACCTGAAGCTCTAGTGGATGCATCAGTCTTTATAAGAACAATCGAACAACGCCAAGGACTAAAAATCTGTTGCCCTGAAGAGATCGCATGGAAAAAAGGATGGATTGATGATGACAAATTACAGTCTCTGGCCAATAACTTTCGGAATAATAGTTATGGACAGTATTTGGAAAAACTTTTAAAAGAAAAATTTTAAATGGAAAAATTTATTGGGACTGCACTAGAACCCTTTAAGGAAGTGTTAATAATAACTTGTAAAAACATCTCAGATGAGAGGGGATACTTTTCAGAATACTTTAACCAGAGTGCTTTTCAAAAAGTCTCCGGAAATGCAACCATATTTGTTCAGGATAATTTTTCTCTATCGAGAAAATGGGTGCTCAGAGGTTTACATTTCCAAAAAAAACCTTTTGCTCAGGCAAAACTCATTCGAGTATTAAGAGGAGAAATATTTGATGTAGTAGTCGATCTTCGAAAAAAAGAAAAAACGTTTGGAAAATGGGCTGGAGTGATGCTTAATGAAGTTGATAATAAAATGTTGTATGTACCTGAGGGTTTCGCCGATGGATTTCTTTCCCTATCAGACAAAACTGAACTGCTTTACAAATGCTCAACATATTTTAACAAGGATGCTGAAAGAACTCTGTGTTGGTCCGATAACACCATCAGTATTTTGTGGCCATCGGAAATTCCCATTTCTAGCTTAATCATCTCTGAAAAAGATAGGAAAGGGCTTTCTTTGGATCGTTTACTAGAATTGGATGAATTATTCTAAAGAAAAAAATATTATTATTTGGTGCTACCGGGCAGGTAGGGACTTCAATAAGGACAAAATGTTCTGATCGATTTGAGATCTTAAATCCATCAAGGGATGAAATCGCCCTTGATGATCTAAAAAATTTATCTGATAATATGCGAACAATCCTGATGCAGGAAATGCCCGATGTTATAGTGAATGCAGCTGCGTACACGAATGTTGAAAAAGCTGAGGTAGAACAAGATTTAGCATTTGCTGTAAACGGTCATGCATTAGTAAATATCTGTGAAGAAATTGATAATTTCAATAGAGAACACAGTAGAGACTTACCTCTAATTCATTTTTCCACTGACTACGTTTTTGACGGAAATGGGAATGAGCCAAATCGCCCGTTAGACAGAATAAATCCGATTAATATATACGGAAAAAGTAAAGCAGAAGGAGAGAAAATTATTTTATCTTCTAACATATCATATTTGATCTTAAGAACTAGTTGGGTGGTTTCCAGATACGGAAATAATTTTGTAAAAACCATTCTTAAGAAAATAGAAACAAGTTCCGAAATTAGTGTGGTTAATGATCAGTACGGCGCACCGACATCTGCTGAATTTATTGCAGATTTCCTTTGCGAATTGCTGCAATTGGAATCAATCGAATCAAAAAAAGGCCTGTATCATATTTGCGCTGAGGGAGAAACAACATGGTATGAACTGGCCGATTTTATATTAAAAACTTTTATGGAAATTAAAGATATCCCAGAAAAAGCAATCCTTCCAATATATCCTATTTCGGCAAGTACTTTACAAACCTCTGCGGAAAGACCAAGGAATTCAAGGCTGTGCTGCAATTCACTTAAAAAAACCTTTCCGTTTAAACATACTCACTGGAAAACACAGATCACTGAAATTGTGAAATTTTTGCTAAAATAAAATCTCTGGATTGAGAATATTTTTTGGGTCTAGTGAATGTTTTATTTTACGCATCATCTCAAGCTCTATATCACTTTTTAATCGTACATTTTCAGATTTTCGTAGTCTTCCAATTCCATGTTCAGCTGTTATTGAGCCGTTATATGATATAACTGCATCATTAATCAACCCACGTATAGTTTCTTCTTTATTTTGTAGAAAATCTGCTAATTCAGCTGCTTTACCTTTAGTAGACACCTTGTTAAAAAATGGAGCAAAATTGAAGTGTAAATTTCCATCGCCTATATGGCCGAAATTAATAAAAGAGCCATCCGGATACAATTGATTGAATTTTCTAGTAATGTGTTTTACAAAATCTGGAATCTTGGATATCGGAAGAGAAATATCATTTTTTACTTGGGGTCCATCTTTCGCAGATGCAAACGTAATAGATTCTCTTAAACACCAAACTTCTCTACCTTCTTTTTCAGAGCATTTTTTTTGATATGAGCAGATTCTTTTATTCAAAAAAACTTCAGAAAGAGAATTATAATTATCTTCTTTTTGATACGTAGCCGGAAATTCAACAATACAAGCAACATAATTTGTATCTTGTTTAATAAAATGTGGAACCCGTTCTGGAAAATGTCTCGTTACTAGGTCAATTGCATTCTTCTCCATAAACTCAAATGCCAAAATATTATCTTGTGTTCTATGACAAATTTGACCAAATAGCTCTATTGCAGATGCCAAATTCGGTGTTTTCACAATATATGTATTTTTTTCTTCAACCGGGCTAAATAGTCTCATTGAGGCGGCAGTAATGACACCCAAAGTTCCTTCACTCCCAATAAATAGATCTTTCAAAGAATATCCTGAATTATCTTTTCGTAAAGTTTTTAAGCCATTCCAAATCTCTCCATTTGGCAACACAACCTCCAAACCCAAGCAGCAATCTTTTGCTGTTCCATATTTTACTACTGATAAACCACCAGCATTGGTTGCTAGGAGTCCACCCAAAGATGCAGAGTCTCTTGAAGAAAAATCTAACGGAAAATAAAGTTTGCTTTTTTCGATTACTTTTTGCAACTCAATCAAAGTGCAACCAGCTTCAGCTATTAGTGTCCTGTTAAAAAAGTCGACAGCTCTTACAAAATTAAGTCTCTTGAGTGAAATTATTAATTGATTTCCTTCACTATTAGGCGTTGCTCCACCGGCTAGACCTGTGTTTCCTCCCTGTGGCACAATTGATATACCCGCTGTACGATTTACTAATGTAATCAGACAAGAAACCTCCTTGGCGTCTTTCGGAAATAAAACAGCTAACGGTTTTCCATAGAAATTCTTTCTCCAATCTATAGAAAACTGCTCAATTTCACTAAACTCATTAACTCCAGTTACCAACAAGTTATCCTGGCCTACAATAGCTTTTGCCTTTAAAAGAAAATCTTTAATGCTTGCACTGTTGTTTATTATTTTGTTCTACCTTTATATTCGTTTGTTCTAGTATCCACCTCGACTTTATCTCCGATTTCCACAAACGCGGGAACAGAAATTTCAAACCCCGTCGGTTTAAGCATAGCTGACTTCATAACTTTACCTGAGGTGTCTCCCTTTACCGCTGGCTCTGTATATTGAACTTCACGAATTATCGATGTTGGCAAATCTACAGAAATTACTTTGTCATCATAAAAAACTAATTCACAAGTCATCCCTTCTTCCAAAAAATTCAATGCGTTACCCATCGCATCACTATCAACTTCAATCTGATCATAATCATCATCCATAAAAACATAAAGCGGATCAGAAAAATATGAAAAAGATGCGTTTTTCCGATCTAAAACTAAGACTTCAAATTTATCGTCAGCTTTAAAGACAAACTCAGAAACTGAACCGGTCAAGAGATCTTTCAGCTTGAACTTTACTACAGCAGAGTTACGACCGGATTTGTTATATTCAGACTTTAAGACCACCATCGCCTGGTTATCAATCATAAATACATTTCCTACACGTAGTTCTTGAGCAGTCTTCATCACCTATTCCTTCGTCTTCTGTACATTTAAAAGCGTCCTCACCAAAGAGCGATTTTTTGTAATTTTGAGGCAATCTAACGCCATATAATGCTTCAATTTTAACCAATCTGAAAAAAAATATGGCCAAAGCTCATCATATTTCTCGTATTTTCGAGACATCAAGGCATCAGCTAAATTCCAATAGCTAGAAATAGTGAGATATTTGAAATGATTTTTCCATTCCAAAAACTTTTTCTCATGATTTAAATTTTGTTCAAGATAAGGTTGCCATAAAAAAGGAACCTTCCACTTCGAAGAAGCAGCAAAATGCGCGGTTACAAATGAATCCTCTCCTCTTACAATATTGAGATCCATACTTTGCAAAATAATATCAAAGTCAGCCTGGCATAAAGTAATCGCTCTAGGACTCCAAATTACAAAAGATCTTTCTTTTGCAAACTTATTAAAAAAAGAAAATCGAAACTTTTCATAAGAAAAATCACATATGAAAAAAGCTTCCTCAGATAATTCTCCAAAAATCTTCGTTTCTTTTAATGACAAAACTCTTTCTCTTGCTTTTTTACGCTCTAGATAATCAATTGATTTCCTGTTTTCCCAAATCAAACCCCCTGATTTTTTTGAAATGCCCGGAGAATACCAGCGCCTTTGTCGAAATTTGAGTAGGTTTTTGTCAATTGTCTGCAACATTCGAGAGTCAGGAGCCTGCATTCCCTGTAATGGCTCACTCCATTTTTCTGTACTTAGATAGTCTAAAGCAATTCTCTGAACATTAGACCTATCACTAAAGAAGATTAAGAATTCGAGTGGTGCTTGCGTTTCGAACAAATCAAAAATAATATAATTTGCAGAATAAGGAATTTCAAACGATGTGCGGCTATTGTGAAAAATGCTAAGTATTTCAGTATTCGCATTGATCAGAATTAAGTTATTCTCACCAATAACTTTATAAAAAATATTTGGTTTGTTAGTGAATATAGCTACTGTTTTGATATACTCCAACAATGCCCTGGTAAACCTTATACAGAAACCTGCATCACCATAATTGTCTATTATGTCGCAAAAAATGATTGCCGAAGTATCTAATCTCATTGTTCTATTTAATAATGGTGTTTAGGAAATAGCTTTCCATACGATCGTTAAAACCCTGTAAAAACTACCTTTTCTCTGAAACATATTTCATTTTTTTCCTATACTTTGATGACGCAAAAAATTTTATATTTAGCATCCAAGAGTCCTCGGAGACTGCAGCTTCTCAGGGAGATTTGTAAAGAACTCGATATTGTTGTTCGCAAATTTGACAAGAAAAACTTAAAAGGCATGAAAGATATAGAAGAGATCAAAAATAAGGAAACTCCCACAAAATATGTTACCCGTGTAGCTATGGATAAAGCAATATTTTCTACTAACCAACTTCTTAGAACAACTGAAGAGATCAAGCCAATCATTTGCGGAGATACCATTGTATGTCTCGGGGATAAGATTTTTTTAAAGCCTCGATCCAGATCAGATATAGTTGAAATGCTAACTCAATTATCTCATAAACAGCATAAAGTAATTACGTCTGTAGTGCTGTCGACCCCAAATCCTAAACAAGATAATTCATTTGTATTTCATCAAATAAACAGCACTACTTCAGTTTGGTTTTCAGAAATACCGAGATCATGGATCATAGAATACTCAAAAACTGACGAGCCAATGGATAAGTCTGGTAGTTATGGGATTCAGGGAAGAGCATCTATTTTTATTAAAAAAATTTCGGGCAGTTATTCTTCTGTAGTTGGATTACCCATATATGAAACATACCTACTTCTTTCGAAACATCTTGGTTAAATTATTCCCCTTTTCTATGGAATTCTATGGACTCTTCTCCAAAAGACTCTCTAATTTTTTCAATTATATTTTCTGACGGCGAAAGACGCCAATTTTTTCCCATCGAGAAATCACAACGAACTCCCTCTACAGGTATTCCAAGAATTACTGGGACACCGCTATGTTGATTCTCGGTTGTAAAAAACTCTGAAATGGTACTCATACAATTGTCGAGTGAATGAACTTCAAGAAAGTTAGAGGGAATATTAATTTTTATGAATTTCAAATTTCGTTCCCGAACGGCGACAGTGTCTAAAACTTCCTTAACGTTGAGCTTCGTTCCCCCGGAATACTCATCCTCACGTACCCGTACTAAAATTTGAAAATATTCGTCTAAGTTTAATTTGTGCTTTACTTCTTCAAAATAATCGGCTTGAATTGAAATCTCGACACTTGATGTATCATCGGTTAACTCCAAAATATGAATCGAACCTCTTCTTGTTATCTGTTTTTTTATTTTCGTTAATATGCCATGAATCCAATAGGGATCACTAGAAACTTTTAATTCACTCAAATCCTTTTTTAAGTATTTAGATACTTCTCTATATATCAAATTAAAAAACGAGCGAGAAAACGGAAAACCTAACGCTTGTTTTTCCGCCTGGATCTGTTTTCTAGCAGTCCATGTTTTTATCTCTCGATCAGGCCTGTCTATATCTTTCTCCGAGGGAACCTCTCCAAACAAGTTGCCCTGGTCTTTAGCTGATTCCCTTTGTTCAGCAAGTAAAAGAAATGATTCATAGGTTTCAAGCATTTCATTTCTTCCATCGCTTCCATGATGATGAAGATCATCCATAGAACCAGAGCAAATTAGAGCTTCAAAGGATTTCTTGTTAATAGCTCTTCGGTCTACCCGAGAACAAAAATCCAACAAGTTCTTAAATAGCCCTCGTTGTCTTGCAGCTATAATTATCTTAATAATTGACTCTCCAACTCCTTTTATCGCACCCAAGCCAAAACGAATCATCGCCTCGTTTTCTATTAAGATCGTTGTAAATGAATACGCGGAATGGTTAATGCTCGGACTTAAAACTTTAACACCATTTTTCTTGCAATCCTGAATCAAAAGAGCAATACGATCCGTATCGTTCAGATCAGAAGTGAGAGTTGACGAATAGAAAGCTGCTGGATGATGAGACTTTAACCATGCGGTCTGATATGTGATGAAAGCGTAAGCAGCGGTATGACTTTTATTGAATCCGTACTCTGCAAATTTTTCCATCAGGTCGAAAAGCCTAACTGCAAGATTTTTTGAATATCCTCTAGAGATAGCCCCTTCTATAAAAATTTTTCGCTGCCTTGACATCTCCTCCAGTTTTTTCTTGCCCATTGCTCGTCGTAATATGTCAGCATTACCTAGGCTATAACCGGCTATTATCTGGGCAATTTGCATGACCTGCTCTTGATAAACTATCACACCATACGTGGGAGACAAACACTCCTTAAGATCATCATGAAAATAATCGATCTTTTGTATACCTTGCTTTCTTTTTATAAAATCATCCACCATTCCAGAATTCAGAGGACCTGGTCTGTAAAGAGCTAACATAGCAATTATGTCTTCAAAACAATCAGGTTGTAGTTTTAACAAATATCTTTTCATTCCCTCGGACTCCAACTGAAACACAGCTGTCGTATTTGCAGATTTCAATAAATCATATGTTTTAGAATCACTGAATTCGTTCAGATCTTCCAGTTTTAAACATTTACTGGGATAGAGTTTATTAATCTCCCTTACTGCCATATCCAAAATCGTTAAATTCCTCAATCCCAAGAAGTCAAACTTTACCAATCCAAGCTGTTCAATATCATCTTTGTCAAACATTGAAATAATCCCCTCCTCTCCATCAGTCCCTGGAGCTTTGTATAGAGGGCAAAAATCAGTTAGTTCCCCAGGTGCGATCAAAACACCACCTGCATGCATACCAACATTTCGAACGAGGTCCTCTAAGGGTTCAGCAAGTCGCAACAAATTAGCGACTTCTTCTTCTTCTTTTTCTCTCCTTGCGAGTAAAGGCTCAGCATTTCTAGCATCCTTTAAACTCAGTGGCTTATTTTGAACTACAGGAACGAGCTTAGATAATTGGTCACAAAATGTATAGGGTAGTTCTAAAACGCGTCCGGCATCACGAATAACAGCTCTCGAAGCCATTGTCCCAAATGTGATGATTTGGCTAACAGCTTCTGTCCCGTATTTATTTTTAACATACTCGATCACCCTATATCTTTGCTCTTGACAGAAATCTATATCGAAATCAGGCATCGAAATCCGTTCTGGATTAAGGAATCTTTCAAATAAGAGAGAAAACTTTATAGGATCTACATCGGTAATATTCAAGCAATAAGCTACTAGAGAACCAGCTCCCGAACCTCTTCCAGGTCCAACAGGTACGCCATTATTTTTTGCCCAATTTACAAAATCCGCAACGATCAAAAAATAACTCGAAAAACCCATCTTTGAAATAACATCACATTCTAAAATTAGTCTGTTCTCATATTTTTGTTTCTTTTCAACAGAAAAAACTTCAGGTGTTAGCCTTTGCTTTAGCCCCTCAAAAGCTTTTTCCTTGAGATATTCAGGCATGGAAGCACTGCCCCCAATAGAAAATCTAGGCAGTTGAACACTTCCAAATTCAAACTCTAAATTGCAACGCTTTACTATTTCTAACGTATTTTCCAGTGCCCCTGGAAAATCTTTAAATCTCATCACCATCTCATCTTGACTTAAAAAGTACTGCTCAGATGTATAGTTAGTACTCGTTTTGAGCGATGTCAGTGCTTCCCCCTGTGATATTGCCACACGGGCTTGATGTGATGAAAATCCAGCTTTTTCTAAAAATTGAATTGGATGCGTGGCAACAACCGGAATACTAAGTTTGTCAGCAATGTACAACGTCTTTTGAAACAAAATATCCTCATGTAAAAACCCAGCTTTTTGAGTCTCTAAATAAAAATTGTCCCCAAAGATTTCTAGATATTCTTTTGTTTTATCCAGTAATTTTTTTTCCGATACCTCCGTTTTTAAACTATTCAAACCTAACTCACCAAATATTCCCCCTGATAAACATATCAAATCATCCGACATTCTCCCGCCTAACAGAGGATCATCTTCTAAAAACCAGTCAAGGCTGATTGTCCCTTGTTGCCATAACTGACCATAATCGAGCCATCCACGTGATACTATTCTGCAAAGTTTTTTGTAACCCAATCGATTTTTGCACAGCAAAATTACCCGAGGAGTTTCTAACGCCTTAGAATCGATTCGAAGACGCAGTTCAATACCTAAAATCGGCTTAATCCCGCTCTCTCTCGCTAGCCGATAGAACTTTATGTAAGCAAATGTGTTCCCTAGATCTGTCAAACCTAAAGCAAACTGCTGATCAAGTGCCGCACTACGAACTACATCTGATAGCCTAATCGTACTATTATTGACAGAGTACTCTGAATGCATCCGCAGATGAACATATTTGTTTTTACTCATGATTCACGTGCTGTAGTTTTCTTTCCTAATCTTACTAGAAGTTATGCTGACAAAAAATAATAAAACGGTTTTCTTTATCATTTGTATTTTATTTTTTTCGATACTTTTTGCCAAACTCTATGCCATTTTCAGCCCATCGTTGCTTGGGAATATTGATTTAGCAATAGACGAAGCTCAATATATATTCTGGTCTAAAAGTTTAGAAACAGGTTATTTTTCAAAACCACCTTTTATTGCCTGGGTGCTTAGTACTATGAATCATGCTTGTGGCGATAATTACCAATGCTACAGATCATTACAACCCATTGCATTTTTCTTATCATCAATCTTTTGTGGACTTAGTACCTTTAGATTAACAAATAATTTTAAAGCCTCTTGCTTATCAGCCTTTTTATTTCTGACCCTACCTTTATCAACTTTTTATAGTCAGTTCGCAACAACAGACGCATGGTTATTGCTATTTTGGTCTACAGCAACTTTTTTCTTCATTGTATCCCTAAGGAACGGATCTTTTTTTTGGCTATTGTGTTG
>OZSS01000638.1_pt1 | contig 16859 bp, 15 predicted proteins | sample 1779911 | NCBI WGS metagenome assembly OZSS01 (sample SAMEA2603589, study PRJEB24840) | metagenome | biome: Water; feature: Photic zone; material: Seawater sample | place: Mediterranean Sea | collected 2013-11-12 | depth 10 m | reverse complement strand
CTGGCGGGGAGCGCTGACAAGACAGCCCTCGGGGAAAAGAGTGCGCGAGTAGCCGGAATGAGCTTATCCCTTGTTATTTTGATGTATTTTGTGTGGCGGCAGCAACATAAGCAGCAACCGCAGGAAACGTAGAAGAAGGTGAAGGATGGTTTGTGCAATTCCATCTTTTTTCATTTTTAACAAGTGTTTTTACATCGGTCAAATAGGCAAAATTATCTACCCTGAACCCCATAACAGGTAATTTATTGTGCTGAATAGCAATTGGGGTTATTTTCTTTTTTCCTAACTCAAACGGCGTTTCGGTATCTATGATATTTACATTCACAGAGGGAGCGCCAGGATATTTATTGTGTTCAGAAAAAATATAATTAAAGCGATAGGCTAAGTTTTGATGGACTCTCTCAGACAAATATATAGGAATATCACCTTGGCGAAAAAAGAAAGGTCTAATATCATCCAATCCGGCCGTATGATCTGCATGTTCATGAGTAAATAGAATCCCATCCAATTGATCTAGTTTACATCGAATCATTTGTTGCCTAAAATCAGGCCCACAGTCAATAACAAAACTATGCCCTTCCCATTGCAACAAAACTGAAACACGCAAACGTTTATCTTTAGGATCGTCACTTAAACAGACAGGGTGTTGACTCCCTATGACAGGAATGCCTTGTGATGTTCCGGTCCCAAGAAATGTGATTTTTAACATGATGGAAAACAAAGGTAATTAAATGTGGATTTAATTGCTCTAATTTGTATTTTTGAATGACGTTAATCAATAGCTAATATGGCAGTAAAAATTCGAGGGGATCAAGGATTTAACAATACCCCTTCCATTGAAGCGAAAGCGCTAAGAATCAATCTGAACCCATATATATACGGCACCTTTGCTGAAATTGGTGCTGGTCAAGAAGTAGCTCGGCATTTTTTTAGAGTTGGTGGGGCATCTGGAACAATTGCAAAAACCATTAGTGCCTACGATAAAAATTTTAGCGACACCATTTATAGCGAAGAAGAAGACGGGAGATATGTGACCGAAACCCGTTTGCATAAAATGTTAGCCTATGAGATGGGGCTTCTCGAAGATCGAATTCCAAGAGAAGAAAATCCTGACAAATTATTTTTTACCCTTGCAAATACTGTTGCTACCATAGACTTTGCCAAAAAATTTAAGGGGCATGGATGGATGGGTATACGTTTTCAAACTACACCTGATGAAGATTATAGTGAAATTGTACTTCATATTCGTTTTCATCATGTTGAAGCGCGTTTGCAACAGGAAGTCTTAGGGATTATGGGGGTAAACCTAGTTTATGGTGCTTTCTTTAAAAATGACGATCCAAAAAAAATTCTCAAATACCTCTATGACCATATCGATCCTGACGCAATAGAAATTGATACCATCAATTTTTCAGGCCCCTTATTTAAAGACGTAGACAATAGACTTATCAGTTTACAACTTATTCGTAATGGAATGACTGATGCGGTTATGTTTGATCACCATGGAAACAATATTTTACCTGCTAGAATCCTTTACAAAAAAAATATATTGGCCTTTCGTGGGAGTTTTCGTCCGGTAACAAAGGTAAATATTGATATGTATGAAAAATCATTGAATATATTTAGCCAAGAGCCAGCTGTAAATCATGACAAAACAGAAGTCATTTTTGAAATAACTCTCTCCAACTTAAGGGCCCAAGGCGAAATAGATGAAACTGACTTCATGGATAGAGCTAAACTGCTTTGTTCCCTTGGACATACTGTAATGATTTCAAATTTCAAAGAATACTATCGATTGGTAGATTATTTCTCTCATTATACCAAAGAACAGGTGGCACTCGCCATGGGGGTCAATAATTTCGTAGAAATTTTTGATGAGCACTACTACCAAGACCTTAGCGGAGGAATTCTTGAAGCATTTGGAAAAATGTTTTACAATAATTTAAAGGTTTATCTCTACCCAATGAAAAACGAGCAAACCGGTGAATTAATCAATAGTAACAACCTTAAATTACATCCACGTATGAAAGACTTCTACAAGTTCTTTAAATACAATGGTAAGGTGGTAGATATTTTTGATTTTGAACCCGAGTATCTAGAAATTTTCTCAAGGGATATACTCCAAAGAATCAAATCAAATCAACCTGGCTGGGAGTCACAATTGCCTGAAGGAATTGCAGAAATGATTCAAAAAGAAAATATGTTCGGTTTGGATAAAACTAAAAAAAGTGTAGTAAAATAGGCTATCCCTCAAGTATTTGCGCCGCGTGGTCTTTTGTTTTAACTTTATCAATAACCCTTTGGATTGTCCCTTCTTCATCAATGATGAATGTCATCCGATGAATTCCATCGTATTCCTTTCCCATAAATTTTTTTGGACCCCACACACCAAATGCGTGTATTAGTTTTTTGTCAGTGTCCGCTAGAAGAGGATAAGGAAAATCATATTTAATTGCAAAATTTTTCTGGTGTTTAACACTATCTGCACTTACTCCCAGAATTTGATAGCCTTGGTCGTGAAGTGATTTGAAATTATCACTTAAATTGCAAGCCTCAGCTGTACATCCAGGGGTATTGGCTCTAGGATAAAAAAAGACAATTAATTTTTTTCCTAAAAAATCAGTCAATTGATGTTGATTACCATCGTGGTCTATAGCTGAAAAGTTGGGCGCCTTGTCTCCTGTTTTTAATGTATTCATATTCATAGCTTTTGTATTTTCGAATAAACAAAAATTTCTGATGACTAAAAAAGAAAAAGTAAGCTTTGTAATCCAAACCCTCGATGCTTTGTATCCCAATATACCTATTCCATTAGACCACAATGATCCCTACACGCTTCTTATAGCGGTTTTGTTATCTGCTCAAAGCACAGACGTTAGAGTTAACAAAATCACTCCCCGGCTCTTTGCTCAAGCCAAAACACCCCACGAAATGATATTATTGACCCAAGAAGAAATTAGAGAAATCATCAAACCTGTTGGGCTTTCTCCCATGAAATCAAGAGGAATTTATGAACTATCTCATATTCTGATCGACAAACATCAGGGAAAAGTACCTCAAGATTTTGAAGCTTTAGAAGCCCTCCCAGCAGTGGGACACAAAACCGCAAGTGTTGTTATGGCGCAAGCTTTTGGTGTTCCTGCGTTTCCTGTAGACACTCACATCCAAAGGCTTATGTATAGGTGGGGATTTTCAAATGGAAAAAATGTTGTTCAAACTGAGAAAGATGCAAAACGTTTATTTCCTAAAGAAAAATGGAATGCATTGCACCTACAAATAATCTGGTATGGAAGAGAGTATTCTCCTGCCAGAGGGTGGGATTTAGAGAAAGACATTATCACAAAAAAAATAGGCAGAAAAACAATTATTAACGCCTATTTGAAGAAAACTAATTTTTAAATCTTAATTGATCTAGAGGACTTTTTGGTTCATAAGCCTTTGAAAAAGCCATGATACGTTTTATAGTCAAAGGTCTGGGCTTTAAAGATTTTTTGTTTTCGGTATTGTGAAAATTTCTATTGTAGTTTTTTTCCATTAAATACATTTCTTTTTTAAACGAAAAAAAAAGAAATTTATTGTGCTTTTTACAACAGATTAATATTGTTTTCCTCAATTAGCTTCCTGAGGTTTATGATTGCATAACGCATCCTACCGAGAGCAGTATTTATACTCACCTTTGTTTGCTCAGCAATTTCCTTAAAGCTCATGTCTCTATATAAGCGCATTTGCAATACTTCTTTCTGGTCTTCTGGCAGTTCTTGAACCAAACGCTGTAAATCAGCCACAATCTGATCATTTACTAAAAGACTTTCTACGTTTAACGAACCGTCCCCAATCATTTGAAAAATATCAAAATCTTCTTTTGTTTCTAATGAAGGAATTCTATTGCTTCTCCTAAAATGATCAATAATAAGATTGTGAGCAATGCGCATTACCCAGGGCAAAAACTTACCCTCTTCATTATAGACGCCATTTTTTAATGTTTTAACCACTTTAATAAAAGTGTCTTGAAAAATATCTTCAGCGGTTTCTCGGTCCAGAACTTTAGAAAAAATAAAATTAAAAATACGCTGCTGATGTCTCTTAATCAAGCGTTCAAGAGATTCTTCACTACCATCAAGGTAGAGAGAAATAAGACTGGCATCAGATAATTTAACTTTTGTATGATACATAATAAACTACTTTAATTGCAAATAAATTGCTATTGAAATTCAGAAAACGTTTAAAGTAGTTTTATGCTATAAGCAGTAATGTTTGTACAAATATAAAAAAATAATTTAGTTGAATTACAACGCTCTTGAAATCAATCAAATATCTTGAAATATCTTCAGTACAAATTAGCTTTAACAAACACTAATGATTAAGACATACTAGTCACTTTTTTTGATATAATATTGTAATTTTACGCTTTTTATTTTTAGCTATGAAAAACCTTTTGGAGTATGATCCAAAAAAATACATTATAATAAAGGGAGCACATCTCAATAATTTAAAAAATATCGATGTAGTCCTCCCTAGAAAAAAGTTAATTGTGATTACGGGTCTGTCCGGCTCAGGAAAATCAACACTTGCCTTTGATACACTATATGCTGAGGGACAAAGACGGTATGTTGAAAGTTTATCTTCTTATGCCCGTCAATTTATGGGGCGCTTAAATAAACCCAAAGTAGATTTTATCAAAGGTTTATCCCCTGCCATTGCTGTTGAACAAAAAGTAAACGCAACCAATCCACGCTCTACAGTCGGAACGAAAACGGAAATATATGACTACATCAAATTGTTGTTTGCTCGAATAGGAAAAACTTATTCGCCCATTTCCAATCGAGAAGTAAAAAAAGATGCTGTGAGCGATGTCATCAACTATGTTAAAAGCCTAGATGAAGGAGATAAATATTTACTACTGTCACCGGTAAAAGAAGAGCCCAACAGGTCATTTATAGATAAAATTAAAGTCTTTAAACAGCAAGGTTTGGCAAGAATTTTTGTCGATGATAAAGTCGTAAGATTAGAATCCATAATTAAAATGCCTACCAAGCCCTTTCAGTTGGTTGTAGATAGGGTTATTATACAACAAAATGATGACTTTTATCAGCGTCTTGCCGATGCCATATCTATAGCATTTTATGAAGGTAAAGGGGACTGTAGTTTATATTCATTAGCTAGTGAAAAGGAAATACCCTTTTCAAATTCTTTTGCCCTAGACGGCATAACATTTAGCATCCCTACAGTGCATCTTTTTAGTTTCAATACTCCATTAGGTGCCTGTCCCACTTGCGAAGGTTTTGGAGATGTAATTGGTATTGATCCGGAACTAGTGATTCCAAATAGTGCTGCTTCAATTTATGATCATGCCATTGCTCCATGGAAAAGTACGGGCTACAAAAAATATTATACTGATTTAGTTAAAAATGCGTACCATTTTGATTTTCCTATTCATACTCCCTATTTCAAATTAACAGAAGAGCAAAAAGAACTGCTCTGGAATGGCAATCAATATTTTAAGGGCATCCATAGCTTTTTTAAGAAAATTGAAGCGAAAAACTATAAAATTCAAAATAGAGTATTGTTATCACGCTACAGAGGGAAAACCAAATGTGAAGCTTGCCAAGGTTCAAGACTTCGTCAAGAAGCGGGTTATGTCAAAATAAATAAAACCAGTTTGCCAGAACTTTTGACACTACCCATATCAGCTTTAATTACTTTTTTTAATCAACTTGAACTGACTGATCATGAGAAGAAAATTGCCCACCGTATCTTAATAGAAATTAAAAGTCGTTTGCAATTTGTAGCACAGGTTGGTTTAGGCTACCTGACATTGAATCGAAGGTCGAACACCTTGTCAGGAGGTGAATCACAACGCATTCAATTGGCCACTTCATTGGGGAGTAGTTTGGTTGGTTCACTCTATATATTAGACGAACCTTCCATAGGTTTACATCCAAGAGACAATCAAAAGCTAATTGCTGTTTTAAAAAATCTAAGAGATATAGGCAATACTGTTATAGTGGTTGAACATGACGAAGAAATGATGTTAGAGGCTGACTGGATCGTTGATATTGGCCCTGAGGCAGGAAGTTTAGGGGGTAATATCGTAGCTCAAGGCACACCAAAAACTATGCTTAAATCAGAGGGATTGACTGCAGCTTATTTGAAGGGAGAAAAGCAGATTTCTATTCCAAAAAAGCGTAGATCTCCAAATAAAAGAATTCGTGTCGATGGAGCTAGAGCAAACAATTTAAAAAATATTACTGTTGACTTTCCCATTGGCGCCTTAACTGTTGTTACAGGTGTTTCTGGAAGTGGAAAAACAAGTTTGGTAAAAGGGATTTTATACCCTGCCTTGTTGAGATATTTTGATATTTACAGTCAAAAGCCATTAGCACATACTGGAATTTCTGGAGATCTTAATACGTTGAGAAGTGTTGAATTTGTAGATCAAAACCCAATAGGTCGCTCGTCTCGTTCAAACCCGGTGACTTATTGCAAAGCCTATGATGAAATTAGAACCCTATTTTCAAAACAAAAAAGAGCCACAATTCAAAACTTACAGCCCAAACATTTTTCATTCAATGTGGATGGAGGAAGATGCGAAGTCTGCAAAGGTGAAGGAACTGTGACTATTGAAATGCAATTTATGGCTGATGTGATCCTTACTTGTGAAAATTGTCAGGGAAAAAGGTTCAAAAAAGAAATACTGGAGGTCAAATTTCAAAATACCAATATTGATGATCTACTAAATATGACTGTAGATGATGCAATAGCTTTCTTCGAAGCGCAGGGACAACAAAAAATTATTAATAAATTAAAACCGCTTCAAGAAGTTGGTCTTGGCTATGTGACCTTAGGTCAATCTTCTGCAACCCTTTCTGGAGGGGAGGCACAACGAATAAAACTAGCGTCTTTTTTGGGTCAGGGAATTATAAAAGAAAAGATATTGTTCATTTTTGACGAGCCTACTACAGGGCTACATGTGCATGATATCAAAAAGTTACTTACCTCTTTTGAAGCCCTCATAGACCGTGGTCACTCTGTGGTAGTGGTGGAGCACAATTTAGATTTAATTAAATGTGCCGATCATCTGATCGACTTAGGTCCAGAGGCGGGAGACAAAGGGGGGGATCTTGTTGGTCAAGGAACTCCAGAAGAAATTGCAGCACTCCCCAATTCACATACCGGAAAGTTTCTACATTTAAAATTAGTTGAATCGTCGGAGGGTGCTTTGAAATAATTTCTTGAGTTCTTGCGATAGACCTAAAATCAGAACTACCATACTAAACAATATGCTTAACAAGGCTGTTTTGAGTATGAGGTTTAATAGTGGTTGCTCACTAATTGTGAGGTGTAAAAAAGAAAAATATGCCCCCAATATAAGTATGAATGTAATTCCCATTTTAGTTGTAAATGGATGAATTTTCAAATAAAAAGCTACCAAAATCAATTTTAAACTATTGATTAGAACCATAACAATTAACGTAGCCCAAGCAGCACCTATTAGACCATATTTCTCAATTAAAAATAAATTTAACACTACCGCCAAAAAAGCTCCTAAAACAGAGAACCAAAACACATAGCTATATAACACTGAATTGCTAATTATACTATTTAAACATCCCATAGACATGCTGAATAATTTTCCTATTGATATCAAACCCACTGCCCAAAAAGCTATTGCATACTCTGGTTGATTAACTAAGGCATAAATGTCTGTGAGATTGACATTGATCACAACCGCAATAAAACCTGAGATTATCAAAAGATTAGAAGCGCTTTTTTTTAGCAAACTTTCTAATCTGTTTTTGTCTTGATTATTTATGGCTTCAGAAACTAAAGGAGTAACAATTTGAAACATCCCTCTTCCTGGGGCTTCTATGACTGTTGCAATGAATATGGCAACCGAATAAAAAGCAACATTGTCGAGAGTAAGAATGTTTGATAGCATTGATTTGTCAATATCCAAAATAAAACTAGCTGCTGCTCCTGAAAGAAAAATGGTCGCACTATATTTTAAGATAGCTTTCCATTGAGCGGGAATCCCAATTGGGTTTTTGGGTATATATATCCAAAAGCTATAAAGAATCATTAATAAAAGACGAAGGTAATAGCCGATAATTAAGAACTGGAGGAATACTTCTTTATCAATCTTCCCAAAGGCAAACAGCAGCAGCGAGATGAAAATCAGAAAACGATTATAAAACTCTTTTAAAAAATTTCCAAAAACGGTTTTCAAATGGACTCGTTGCCAACTATAAAAAATCTCAAAGTAGGCCGTAGCTATGCTTAAACTAAAAATCAAATAGGCATAATATCCCATAGATTCGTTTTCATTTGATAAATATCTAGCAATATCTTGACGATATACCTGATAGAGGATGAAAAAAACACCAATTATCAATAAGGGAGATAGGATGGAAAACCAGAGTAATTTGTCTTTTTCTTGATTTGTTTTACATTGAGTATAAAATTTGATCAAGGCATGTTGAACACCAAATGCAATAAAAGGTTGCACAAGATTAGAATAGGCCAAAAGAGCAACAACCAACCCTTGAAATGCCTTTCCAGGATACGTTGGATACAAGTATAAGGTGCTTATTGCTCCTAGCCCAAACGCCAGAGCAATACTCAAAAAATTTAATATGGATTGCCTAGCGATCATGTACTACTTTCCTTCGTTCTTTCCATATCCAAGAAAAAAGTAGGACTACAAAAAGAATCAGTGTTGTACCTCTCAATAGGGTTCCCCGTTGCACCACCTTAGGTTCAAATGAAAAATCTATACGATATTTTCCTGCAGGTAATAAAGCTCCCCTTAAAATATAATTAACACGCAATATATCCTGAAGTTTTCCATCAATTTCTAGTTGCCATCCCATTGGATAATACATTTCTGAAAAAATAGCTAAACGCTCACTAGAGAGATTTACTGCATAACTCAATCGGTCAATTTTTGCAGAAAGTAAACTAATTGAATCTAAACTGTCTGAGACAAATACTTTAGGCATTTTAGTTTTTATATCCTTCTGCTCTATGATGGCCGTTTTGTCCACAGCAAGTGTTTTCATGGCTTGCAAAGCAGCATCAGCATTAGGAACTACGTTCAAACTGTCTACTAACCAAACAGGCCCTATTGCAGATCCATTTTGAGAAGGACGAAGACCCAAACTATCTTGAAAAAGGAAATATTTAATATTAAGAAGGTCTAAAATATGACGAAGTTGGTTTTCATTATAAAAATTGTATAATTCCTCAAGCCTTCTTGGTTTTGCCCCATGGTAGCCACCAATTGAGTTATGGAAATTGGCTGTTCTTGCACCTGTCAATCCCAATTGGGGTTCCATCACACGGTAGCGTGTTGTGTCTTGCAATATAGCTCGATCTGCTGGTGTTTTTTGAAGACCTATTGTTTGAGCATTCTGACTAACAAACAAATCTCGGTCAATATACCTCTCTGATATGCTTAAAAGATCAACTAACACTATACAAATGGATAATGAAAGAAAAACAACAGGCTTAATTTTTTTTAGCACAAAAGCAAGTATAATGACGGAAAGGACCAGACTATAAATCAATGCCCTTAGCACATCTGCGCTATAAAAATCTTTTCTTGCGTCAATAATCATTTCGAAAATAGACGCCCCAAATATTTCACGATAGTAGGAATCATTTAGACCCTGAAAAGAAAAAGATCCTTTGATAAGTAATAAGAGAACTAAAATAACCATTGGATACATAAAAATTTTAAGTAATTTTTTCCATTTTTCTTTTGGGAAAGAAAACAAGGCATTCATGCCTAAAGCAGCTAACACAGGTAAACAAAATTCAAGAATAACTTGAATGGAAGAAACCGCTCTGAACTTATTGTAGAATGGAAAATAATCAATCATAAAATCTGTAAGCAAGGGAAGGTTTTTTCCCCACGATAAAAACAGAGATAGCAAAGCACCAATTAGAAGTGCATTGCGTGTTGGACCTCGCACTAATATTATCCCAAGGATCGCAAAAAAGAATATCGTAATTCCAATATAAGCAGGTGCTTCTAAAATAGGCTGACTCCCCCAATAAGTGGGAATATTTGTCACAATTTGAGCAGCTTGACCTGGGGGGACTCCTTGTTGCAACAAGAAAGTATATAGCTCACTATCTTCTCCTATGTCCTCTCTTGATCCTCCTCCCTGAATTCTAGGAGCAATTATATTAAAGCTTTCAAAAATACCGTAGCTATATTCTGTGATATAATCATATGCTAAACCAGTACTAATTTCAGTTTTAGGCCTACCGTCAGCAGTTAGTTTAAGCTCGCTTTTTCCTCTGGTGCTAAATTTTGCATATTCGGCAGTTGCTAAAAGGGGAGTCGCATTTAATCCTAGAGAAAAAATACCTGCGAGTACAAGCCAAAGTGTAGGTATAAAAAACTGTTTGTAGGTTTTCTTTTGAAAATGATCCCATGCTATAGAAGCTACAAAAACGAGTATCAATAAAAGCATGTAGTAAGTCATTTGGTAGTGATTTGCTCGAATTTGTAGGGCTAATGCAAGTACAGTAAGAATAAAAGCAAAGGGTTTAGGATTTCGATACAAAAGCACAATTCCTGAAAAAACAAGTGGGATATAGCCCACCGCAAGTGCCTTGGTGTTATGCCCCACTTGTAGAATGATTAAAAGATAGGTTGAAAATCCAAATCCTATAGCACCAAAAAGGGAAGTGTGCCAGGGTACTTTTAACACTAATAAAAAACAATACGATGCGAGTAAGTAGAGAAATAAAATGTGAGCTGGTCGGGGTAAGATTCGAATAATTTTATACAGTGGTGTTAAAACATCAATTGGATATTGGGCTCCTAATTGATAGGTTGGCATTCCAACAAAGGCATTGTCAATCCAATAGATTTCTCTGTCTTCAATTTGTCGTGATTTTTTTAATTGACGTGACATTCCCTCGTATTGTTGAATGTCAGATTGAAACAATTTTTTGCCCCCTAGTAAGGGATAATAAAAAAGAAGGGCAATTAACATAAATCCTCCAACGACAGAGAGATGAAGTAAATTCTGTTTAGATAATAAATCTTTTATCCAAGATTGCATAGACTAGATGAACATTGAGAATTGAATAAAGATTAATTTTAAAATGGTTTGCAAAAGATAGACTGATTGTTTGAAATCAAATGTAAAGAAATTCAAAATTATAATTACTTTTTTAGTCGATGTTTAGAGAACAAAATGATTTTTTTTGAATCTACATAAACTATATTTGCATAATGAAAGTAATCAAGCCTCTCTGCATATTTCTTTTGAGTTTCAGTTCTCTTTTTTCTCAATATACAGACCAAATTAACTCAAACAGACCGGGAATATCAATTGGTGCTTTTGCTGTTGGAAAAAGGGTTATTCAAATGGAAGGGGGATTTGCCTTTCAAAATTTCAATCACTCAAGCTACAATCAATCTACTTTCAATGCAGGAGTCAATTTTTTATCTATCCGTTGGGGGTTTTGGTCTGAACGGCTTGAATTGACATATCAAGGTGCCTATTTAAAGGGGACTTTAAAATCAAAGATTATAACTACACCCCAATACAAAACAGAGAAGGGTTTAGTTGAAAATTTTTTAGGGATAAAATATTTGTTGTATGATCCTTATAAAAAAGAACGTAAAATAAACGTTTATAGTTGGAAGGCAAACAATGGATTTAAACTACGAGATCTTTTACCAGCGGTTTCTCTCACAGCAGGAGCCAATGTTCAAGTGGGGAAAAACCAGCCCTACCCCTATCGCAATTATTTTGCCAATTTATATCGCCCCATTTTTTATCAAAATTTAGGGTTACCTGTTGAAAAAGAACCCATTTTACATTACCGTGCAATGCTTGCTACTCAAACTCATTTTTTAAGATCATGGGTATTAGTAACCAATTTTGTTTATCATCGAATTCAGTCAGACTATCCAGAACAGAATTATATTGTTACTCTCACGCATACCCTAAATCCTTATTGGTCTGTATACGTTGAAAATGAAGGCCGATATAGCAAGTTATTCCGTGATAATTTTATACGTGGTGGACTTGCTTATTTATGGAGTAATGACATTCAAATTGAAGCGACCCTTGGTGCCAATACAAAAAACACCCCTGGGATGCTTTTTGTTAATGCAGGAGTATCTTATCGTTTAGATTTTCACAAGGCCTTTATTTCAGCGGCAGAACTTGAATCGAAGGCATTGGAAAAAGAAGAAAAGCAAGTAAGAAAAGCTGTTAAAAAAGACAGTAAAACTCAAAAAAAACGCAATCGAAAAGCGAAACGTAGAAACTAATAGTGAAAACAACAATAGAAATAAGACCTGTTCACACACCAAAGGAATTAGATCTTTTTATTCGATTTCCTTTTCAATTGTATAATGGAAATTCTTTTTGGGTACCTCCTCAAATAAACGAGGAAAAAGTATTTTTTGATCGTACCCAAAACCCTGTTTTTAAAAATGCTGAAGCCTGTTGTTTCCTTGCTTTCAAAGAGCGTAAATTGGTGGGGCGAATTGCCGCTTTGGTCAATCATATTGAACTAGACAAATTAGACTCTAAAAAGCTGCGTTTTGGTTGGTTTGATTTCATTGACGATATGGAAGTGAGTCAAAAACTTTTGGTCGCAGTAAAAACTTGGGGAAAAGAAAGATCCTTAGAACACATGGAGGGTCCTATGGGTTTTTCTAACCTCGACAAAGCGGGAATGCTCACCATGGGCTTTGAAGAAAAAAGCACAATGATCACCTTGTATAATTACCCTTATTATCATGCTCATCTTGAAAAGTTGGGTTTTGAAATTAAAATGGAATGGGTTGAATATGAAATTAAAATACCCACACTCAATAAAGCACCAAAAAAGATAGAACGTTTTGCTGATCTCATTATGGAGCGTTATCAATTGAAAATTATTGATTTTAAAACTAAAAGTAGCATCTTGCCTTATGTGGAAGAAATGTTTACTCTATTAGACAAAACATATAGCTCTTTGCCTACTTACGTACCCATTCAAGACTATCAAATTGATACTTATAAAAAAAAATATCTACCTTATATTAATCCAGATTTGATAAAGTGTATTGTCAACCAAAAAGAAGAATTAATTGCTTTTTCAATTATCCTCCCGTCCCTTTCTACTGCCTTACAAAAAATGAAAGGAAAATGGAACTTAGCCTCCTACTATCATTTGTGGAAAGCCATCAATTATAACAAGAGGGCTTCTTTTTATTTGATTGGTATTCGTCCTGATTTTCAAAACAAAGGGATAACAGCTGTTATTTTTAATAAAATGCAGCGTGTTTTTAATAAAAGGAATATCAAATGGGTTGAAACGAATCCAGAACTAAAAGAAAATAAAGCCATTCAAATGCTTTGGAAAAACTATGAAAAGAGACTACATAAAACAAGAGTTACGTATGGGAAATCTATTTGATAGCTTGATATGCTCCTAAGCACAATCATATTCTTATTTTTAAACCATGAATCTCAACGATACAATAATTGCGATTGCCACACCCAATGGAGAAGGAGCCATTGCGTTATTGAGAGTGTCTGGACCAGAAGCGATCTCTAAAACAGACTATATTTTTGAAGCTAAATCAAAACAAAAATTAAACAGAAGCCTATCACAGCAAGTTTTTTTTGGAACCATTTCTTCAAAAGGCACCCTTTTAGACGAAGTTCTTGTTACTGTTTTTAAAGGGCCAAAGTCATATACTGGAGAAGATGTCATTGAAATTTCTTGTCATGGTTCTCCTTACATTCAGCAACAAATTCTTCAAAGTTTTATTCAGCAAGGCGTTCGTATAGCCGAGCCAGGAGAGTTCACGATGCGTGCTTATTTGAATAAAAAAATGGACCTCAGTCAAGCTGAAGCAGTTGCAGATCTAATCGCTTCTGATGCCGCAGGTGCCCATCAATTAGCTGTTCAACAGATGCGCGGTGGTGTTTCCTCTCATTTGGAAAAACTGAGAACTGAATTGATCAATTTTACTGCCATGATTGAATTGGAACTCGATTTTTCTGAAGAAGATGTTTCTTTTGCTGATAGAAAAGAACTCATTCAATTAGTTGATCTATTACAAAAACAAATCAATAAATTAATCTCCTCTTTTTCGCTTGGCAATGCAATTAAAAATGGAATCCCAACAGCAATAGCTGGAAAACCCAATGCAGGAAAATCTTCTCTCCTCAACGCATTGCTTAATGAAGAGAAAGCCATTGTATCAAATATAGCTGGAACAACACGTGATAGTATTGAAGACACCCTTGCTATTGAGGGTATCAAATTTAGATTTATTGATACTGCAGGATTGAGAGAAACGCAAGATGAAATTGAAGCTATTGGTGTAAAAAAAGCATTAGAGAAAGTGTTACAGGCTCAAATATTGCTCTATTTATTCGATCCATTGGAAACAAGTCCTTCAGCTATTTTAGAAGACTTGCAAACCTTAGCAAGAGATGATTTACAACTGGTGGTTATTGAAAATAAAATTGATCGTTTTACAGTTGAACAATCATTTGAACATGATGATTATTTCAAAAAAAATATCCCTGCTGAGTGGAATGTCATTTATTTTAAATTGTCAACCTTTCAAGACACTTCTATCAAAGCTTTACAAGAAAATCTTCATCAGATTGTATATAAAAAACAAAACTCAGAAAGCGTCATGATCAGTAATGCACGTCATTATGAAGCCCTTCTATTAGCTGCTGAGGCAATGAAAACGGTTTATACTGGGCTGATTGATCAGGTAAGTGGTGATTTGCTTAGCATAGATTTAAAAGAGGCTATTTATCATATAGGAAGCATTTCTGGTGCAATTGAAATTGACAAAGATATTTTGGGAACCATATTTGGAAAATTTTGTATCGGAAAATAGCTACTTCTTTTTTAAATCTAGAATTTTCTTTACTGCCAACCCCGACTCTTCAATTGTATCTTTTATAGAAATTGGATTCCAATCAAAAAGTTCCTTTGTTTGTGAAGTATCAAATATTGTTTTAATTCCTAAGTAAGTTTTCATTGCTTTCATATCACTATTAACAAATCCCATCATTTTGACAACAAAATCAGGTAATTTTTTAGATGGTGCTTTGTCAAAACCTATATTTCTTAAAAATTTCGCCACTTCAAACACTTCTATTGGTTCGCTATGGCTACAAATAATTCTTTTATTTTCTGATTTTGAATTAGAAAGACTTTCAATATGAATTTTAGCTACATCTTTTACGTGTATATAACCAAATTTAAGATTAGGACAAGCAGGAATTTTACCGGTAATAAGTTGTTCAATAAAATTCATGGAAGTTCCAGAAATATTATTTCCAATTGGAGCACCAAATATTCCAGAAGGGTGGATAGTAGTCAATTTCATTGAAGAATTTTCTTCTTTATTGACAAATTCCCACGCCGCCTTTTCTGCAAAGGTTTTACTTTTCATATATGCATCAACACCTTGTGGACTATCGGTATTAGTCCAATCTTCATGGCTAACAGTTATATTTTTTTATTATGGCCAAATGCAATAGAGGCAACAGATGAAGTAATAATCACTCTATTAATATTTGCTTTTTAGGCTGCATTTAAAGCTCTTAATGTACCCTCCACTGCTGGTTTAATTAAATCTTGCTCATTTTTAGGTTGTTTAAATGGAAAAGGAGAGGCAGTATGAATCAGGAAATCGCAACCTATCATGGACTCTTCCCATCCTTTATCTTTTAATAAGTCTAGAATGCAAAATTCTAAGTCTTCAGGGGTTTTTAAATAACCTTTGATTGAGTTTAAAGCTTCTACCTTTTTAGATTCATCTCTTACAGATGTTTTTACACGATAGCCATTTTCAATAGCTAGCTTAATACAATGAAGGCCTAAGTAACCGCTTCCACCAGAAATAAAAACTTTTTTCATTTTAATTGATTTATGATTAATAATACCTCTAAGATATAGAGAATTGGATTTATTTCAAATCACGGTACAAACTTTCCCCTAACAACACCCCCCTAAAACCACAACACAAGAATCTTAGCTTAAGGCAATGATATCAATGGATTAGAAAGGATTTGGATTGGGGGCATTGGTGTAAAAGGAAAACCCTCCGCTGGGGAGGGCTTAAAAGAAATTACTGCTACAGTAAATTATGACCCCGATACTTATAGGTTTTTTTATAAGGTTTAAATGCTCTATTTCATTGCATTGAACATACTTAAGGTATCGTCAAAAGTCATAAAATGAATTAATTTTCCTTCTTCGCTGTATTCAGCGTAATGTCCAAAAATAGTATCCATACCATCTGCTTTTGCATTTACTTTTGTAAATACTTTGTTCCCTTCAGCTATCATAAATTCTGGTTCTACTTTAAAGTTATCCCATAATCCTGGTATTTTAGACACTTGTTCCATCATAGCTTGTTTTCCTTGATGAGTCCCAGATAAAGGGTGCTTATCACCGGGAAATGTCCAAGTAATGTTGTCATCAACTATATCATTAAAGAAAGATTCCATATCCCCAGCATTAAATAGGTCATAACCCTTTTGAGAAAGTTCTTTTGCATTCATATTATATTGGTTTTTGAATAATTATTATAAAATTAAAAATCTATCCCAATTCTTTTCCAAAACTAATATTATTTAAAAGTTAAGGAATCTACTTGAAATGTGGGCATCAAAGATGAGGATATGCCGATGATTTGATTAAACCAAATACCTCACACCTGACAACATACATTTTACGTAAAACTCAACGAATCCAACGCCCTAAAAAAGGCAGAATTGGACGAATCGGACGCCTATAAAAGAAGGAAAGTAGCACAAACGTATTCTAAAAGTTACATATAGATACGGATTGATATAGGG
>OZSS01000630.1_pt1 | contig 16956 bp, 20 predicted proteins | sample 1779911 | NCBI WGS metagenome assembly OZSS01 (sample SAMEA2603589, study PRJEB24840) | metagenome | biome: Water; feature: Photic zone; material: Seawater sample | place: Mediterranean Sea | collected 2013-11-12 | depth 10 m | reverse complement strand
ATCAACGCGGTTAGTTAAAATTAAAGGCGATTTACGCATTTTTGGGACCCACCATTATCGGATTTCAACTTCCCCACCTCCTGACTTCTTACCTAAGCACTAGCAGTGTTGGCTCTTTTGTTGGCTAGTCTGCCTGTTTTTGATTTTATCCCGCTTGAATGCTAACAATTCGATTCCTACGGTAGGCACCACACCTTCCCAGACCCACTGAATTCTGAAGAATTTTACATACTAATTTTCAAGCCTCTAACCTTTATTTCTAATCCTCATCTCGCATTCCAATCAAAGCCTTGCAGTCAATTCTATGAGGAAGTATTAGTTTTCATAATTTTGTATCGATCATTTCAGAGGACCAATTTGTAGGACGTTCTGATGCAGAAACAAAACTGTGAGGAAATGATTGCTGTTATAGCGAAAGTGAAGGTATAGATGTTTTGGAAATCAAAGAAGAAAGAGAAAGAGGGTGACTGGAACACAGCTCATAAGAATTTGAAGCCCTTAAAAAATAACGAAGAAATCCAACATCACCAAAAGGAGGATAATCAAAAAGCAAACTATGATCGAGAGGTGATAGACGAGTATGAATCCTATCTCAGCAATCATTCTTTGAGTAAAAAGTTTATTGTGTGTCTGGATTTTGAGTCACTGAGATCAAAGTTTGAAAGAGGTTTTGAATCTGGTCTCAAGAAAGATTTAATCACTCAAGAAGATAGGAATGAATATAGTTCAATTTCCAAAACTGTAGAAAGGAATGCTGATTCAGTTGTAGATTTTCTTTTTCCAAAAACTCTTTTTTCAAAAGAAGAAAACAGATTTTATCAGTTTTACACTCAATCAGAGTATGCGGGTGCACTCTGCACAGACTATGGATTAGGCCAAGATGAACTGAAGAAGAAAGTCAGGGAAAGAGTGAAAGAGTGCGCTTTTGATTACGACAAGCACAATGTGAGGATTTTCTCTTTCAATAAAGACGAGGAGATTGATCAGTGGCTCAGGGACAATTTTAGTTTTTCTAACTATGGATCTGAATACATCTACGTCTGGAAAAAACAAAAAGAATGGAAGGAACTATACAGGGAATATATGGAGCCCTCAGAGGGTGATAGAGATAACTTTGGTAAAGTTGGCCTCAGACTTCATTGTTTAGATTATCGGGATCCAGAGGAAGAAATTCTATGCGTTGACTGGCGCCACAATATGGGGATGTTTGGCTACCACAAAAGCTACTGGTTTTCAGCAAATCATCCATACCCTGAAGAAATGGAGGTCAGATTACTAGCTATAGCTAATTACTTTCCCCTTTATCACACTTTTTTTCATCTTGATTACGATGGACTCGTCAAAATTGCGAATGGGGATCTGAATGAATACAGAAGTTTGATTTTTCCTGTCTTAGATGATTTAGACGAAAAGTACGCACACAACCCGTTGTACCAAGCGGATCGTGTCATTCAGAAAGTTCGGGAATTTTTGTTTGGTACACGTTCTTTTAAGGAAACATTTCAGTAGGTGATTAGTGAAGAATGTCTTCAAAGATCCAGTTGTTCGTAGAACCATAGACTTCTTCTTATGCTTATCAGCACTCTATTACTTTGGGTCATCGCACCAGATTTTTCTCTCCCAATAATGGTGGATCTCATCCGCTAGTAATCAATAAATACTGCGGCAAAAACGGCAGACTACTCTCCTCATTCAAAACTCACTACAAATCCGTAAGCTGCCGAAACTTCTCATCTTGCTGTTGCTTGTGATGAATTTCATCAGCATAGAGAGACCCATCCGGCATGACTTCTACCTTCTCTACGATGGCAATTGCTGCTCTAAACCTCAGCAGCTCATTCTGACTAGATAAGCACTCCCTCAAAACATTGAAGGCTTGCTGCTGTAGATCCAACAGCAACTGAATCTGCTTCTCCTTACTCTGTTTTATCATCTGATTCCAACCCGCAATAAAATCTGGCTGCTTGCGCCAACGCCAAAGAGTCGTGCGGTGAATATCGAGCTCTCCACTGATTTCGTCGACACTCTTGCCACTGACAAGTAGTGCTAGTGCTTGTTGTTGCTGAGGTTCCATTGATTGGGTTCTCGGAAGATAGGTTATAAATGAAAGTGTAAATCCAATTCCTAGGATAAAAATTGGCTTCGACCTTAGAAATACCCCAGAGTTATTCTGCTGGGAGGCCCCGCTCATTTGGTCTGTGGCGTGAGCTTGGCTAAGTCTTCAAGCACTTGATCAAAGAGTTGCCTCAGTTGCTGCTTGGTGTCGATAAGATTGCTTGTTTTCAGAATACTCGGCGGCACTCTTTCGGGAACTTTCCTCACTTTTTGTTGAAATTGGTTGCGGATCGTTGCCCAAATGTTCTGCACTTCACTCGTCTCGAGCACCTCCAATTTGAGCATCCGACACTCGAACTCAGTTTTATGTGCTTGAGCCGAAAGAAGCCGAGTCTTCTCAAAGGTGAATTCATTACCAACTCTTCGTTTGATGTACCATTCGATAACTTCTAAGAGTCGGTACTCATTACCGGAATGATCCTGAAGTTCTGACGGCATTCCTTCTGCTCGCCACTGCCGAATTGTGCGGCTTGTCACTCCGAAGACGTTGGCAAGTTCCTGTTGAGTCAATGTCATTTTGGAAGGAACTCTTAGTAGTTTTGGAACTCAGTCAAATAGAGAGGTGTCAACTACCCCAGAAAGATTGTCATCAGAAGGCTCAACGTATCGAATGCTCCACGGATGGCAGCGCAGGCCATTCTTCACACTCCTCCAAATACGGATACCCTGACGACTGTTACGGGCGGCGTTGTCCGCCATCTTTTGAAGTCCGTAAGACTTGCTTCGCAGGAATTCCGGTATTTCCCAGACATCACCAATTTCACATCTGTCGACCCAACGAATCATTCGCTCCATCCAAATTGCTTCATCTTCATCTAGTATATTGAAATGACTATCAATTTCTTCATTTTTTAGCTTAAACAGCTCTTTGGTGTTCCGACTTTGTTCCGACTTTGTTCCGACTTTGTTCCGACTCTCAGAAACTGATTTATCCATATAATTACAGTCAGTTAACCCATCTTGTTCTGACTGTTCCGACTTTTTGACCAATTTCTTTATATTATGAAAACTATATATACCCATACCTATACCCTGTTTTTGGTATTTCTATTTTTTTCTTCACGCTATAAATGAAAATAAGTCAGAACAGTCGGAACAAAACTCTGGATATCAGATAAATACTGGTCTTGCGCGTTCCGACTTTGGTAAAAAAAGTCGGAACAAAGTCGGAACAAAGTCGGAACATTTGGGCTTTCGGACTCACAACAGACTGATTCCTTCGTAGCGATAACCACTGCTGGTGATTCTCGCTCTGGTCAGTTTGATTCCCAACGCCCCTAGATCAGAGGTAACTCTGTGCGTGGACTGGGGTCGATAACTGTTGCACTCGCACCACTCCTTATACCGATTAAGAAGCTGGTTTTTCTCAACAGTCCCACCACCGAGCTCACAGCACTCCTCTAAGAATCCACGAAACGGATGAGTCTCAATCCGGAATCTCTTGTGCTCCATACTCATTGATTCTGAGTGAGTGAGGTTCCAGTTCTGTTCACCCAATCGTACCAGTCCCTCTAGGGACCAGTTGAAGATCCCAGCCAGTTCCTCCTTCAGCTTCAGCAACAGGTCAGGATCCCGTTCATGATCTTCAAAGTGTCGTTGAAAGCGGACAATATCGAATCGCCGGTAGAAGCCTTCAGAGTGGTCCCGAGTCGGTGTGAACTTATTGGCTGAGAAGAGAATGCGGGCGAATGGTTGGAATTCGAAGGGGTCCGAGTGCTTGCGCTCTGCCACGGTATGTTCACCAGCTACAATCTTCTTAAAACTCGTATGAATCACCGTGTTGGTGTCAACGTCTGAGCAGATATTAGCCAGCTTGCCTTGTAAGGTTCCGACTTTGAAACGGTCAAACATTTCGCCAAGTTCCAGACTCGAAACATTGGTAGAACCGAGCACTTCCCTGAGTGTCTGCAGAAAGACAGATTTTCCGTTTTTTCCATCACCAACCAGCATTAAGCACTTCTGCAAATTGGTGTCTGGAATCAGACAATAACCACACCACTCCTGTAGCCTCCGAATTGTATCCTTCTCGAGTTCGACTTCCTCCAGAAACCTCTTCCACCTTGGACATTCGGCGTTATAGTCATAGGCATAATCTCGCAGAATCGTGGTGTAGTTTTCTGGATCAAACTGGTCCTCAAAGAACTTACCTTGATCCAGATCCAGAGTGCCGTTACGGAACACCAGACTCTTGCTGTTTGAATCAAATTCTAACGGCTTGTGTTGCTGCAGAATCATTTTTGACTGAGCAAAGGTATCCTCAATATGAGTAGCCTTGAGCATCCCTTGCTCAGCTCCCTTTCCACGAGAAACAAGTTGGCGAATCTCTGACCTTGCTTTCTCTGGTAAGAGCCTTTCCCAAACTTTCCCGTTGAACTGCCAAAGATCCGGATGTTGATAGAGACAGTGAGGATGAGACTGAGCCCAACTCTCAGCAGCAAACTGACTTGAGAACGTTACCGAATCGCTCTCACTGACTTTCCACCAACTTGCTGGAATCTCAGCCGGTTGCTCTAGCACAGATTCCACCTGTCTACGTAGTTCTTCCTGAGTGACTTGAAAGGATAAATCGTTGAAGTCGGTTCCTTCTGCTGAGCCTTCTGGCCAGCTCGGAACAACCCAACGAATGCCAAACTCCTCAGCCAGTCGTTTTGCTTCTTTTAGCCCACGGTTTTCTTCCTTAAAACGGTCGTCATCCGCACAAAGGACAATTTGGGTCTGCTTGTCAAATCTCGGCAAAAGAGCCTGTAGCACTGGCTTCAGATTCCCCAGATTGAACGCCACTGCCACCGGATGATTGGTACATTCGTGTAGAGTCGCTCCAGTGGCAAATCCCTCACAGATCAAGACTACTTGCGGTATATCTTCATCCGGATTTGCTCCAATCCAGAAGAAACCACCTTTGACTTTCCCATTGGGTAGAAACGTCTTTCTTCCGTGCTCATCAATGAACTGCACAGTCTGAAACACCTGCTTTTCATTCATCAAGGGAATGACCAGTCGGTTTTTTTCTTCCTCCAATCTGACTGTATGCGACCCAATCCCTTTCTTCTGCAAATACGGATGGTCTGCCGGTGCTTCCGAGAGTTCTGTCCACATCTCTGAGGCTTTTTGAGCCTGTTGCTCATAGTCCGCCTGTTGCTCCTGCGCAGCCTTTAGCCTCAGAGCATCTCGGATTTTCTTTGCTTCCTTGAACTCTTTGGTTCTCTCATCTGTCGTGTTGAGGTTGCTCCAATAGTGCTTCCCTCCCATCCGCCAGTCCCCAAAGACAAGTACCCTTAGCTCACCGGTTTCATTTCCAGTATACCAACCAGCCTTGTCTCTGGGCTTACCATTGGCGGAGAACCGATGGATTTTCTCGTCAAAGAAAATCTCATCGGGTGGGGTCATGCCATACTTACTGAACACCTCATAGGGTTCAGTAGTCGACATCCTCCACTTCCTCCTTAGTTTGCCTGTTTCCAAAAATTGCCTCTTCCTCTTCCGGAGTAGCAATTCTCTTAACAGGCTTTGGCTTTTCCAACTGTTGCACCGTTCCAGCAAATACCGGCTCTCCAGTTAGTAAATTAGCTACGTTGCACTTGGATGAGTGAATCTGCTTTTTGATTTCTTCAGATAACTCCGATGGCCCAACCGAAACAATGCTGTACTTTGTATTGGTACCCTTGCCGGTTTTCTTGACCTTAATATCGTGTCTCTGCGGTGGTCCAAACTCATCATCCTCAAACATAGCAATCAAAGCTTCACGGATAGTTGCTTGGGTGAACTCAAAAACTTGGGGCCGCCTTAGTTCATGATTGTAGACCAGCAGAGCCCAGAAGTGCTTGAGATCATCAAAACCTTTAGCCTCCAGTTCTGCTCTAGCTTCGTCATCATATTCAACGCGGTGGCAGATATTCTTCTGTCCAGTTCTCTCCCAGCAACTCCAGCCCATAATCGCTGTCTTTGGGTTCTCAAAGTCACCAAGAACACGCATTCTGATCGACTCACCTTCTTGGATTTTGCTCGGGTTCAGGAATTCACTGGTGACAGATGGTGCTTTGTAGTTTTTAGGTAACCAACTCATAGAGACCTTTGTAGTGAAGAGTGGAAAATTGGAAGAACAATCGTTTGAAAAGCTTCTGTACTCATACGGTCACCTCCTGATTCCGCATCTCAAGGAGTTGCTGAGTCGCTCGGGTGGCCTTTTCAGAGTTGCCGTGCTTGTCTGGGTGAGTGAGAAAAATGAGGTCTTTCAGTAGGTCTTTACTGAGGCTAGACTGCCGTAACACAACAGATGGCTTATTGATTAGATGAACCAACAAATCATCCTTGCAACTCTTGCAGGGCCAGACCTCCGGTCGATGGCTCTCTGTCCAGAAAGAGTTGCCGCAGTATTCACACTGCATCTTCTGCATAGTTGCTTTGAAACAACTGCTACAGAGCTTTGCCCAAGGCTTATCCGCAAGGAATCCTTGATAGCATTTGGAACAAGTTCGCATCATAATTATCTCTCGATAAATGAGTGACTTGCAGCACAGTCATTGATCGATTAAGATCAATTTGTACATGTCTGTACTGCTTGAAAAAGCAAAAGCCCGGTTTCCATGGCAGTGGAGGTTGGGCTTTTTTTTTGCCTCATGGCAAAAACTTAACGATCTTCGCTAGTAATTTTCTCGAGTGGTGTGCATTGCGTCGATTAGCATTCCCTCCACCTCATCTCGCTTGAGAAACGTCTTTCCACCCATTTTAACTCTCTGCAGTTTTCCCTTGAACAACCATTGGTTGATCGTGGACTTGCTTACTCTGAGTGTTTGTGCGGCTTCCACATTCGTCATCAGAGGGTGGTAGTTGGTCGTTTTATACATATGCACCTTTTTTATTCTTAATAAAATTACTATAGTTTTTTAAATTGACTCTAGTAGTTTTTAATATAATCTACCCTTTAGAGCGTTGTCAAAATAAAAAATAACAGTGGAGGATCGGCGTTATGGGAAGGAAAGCGAAACCGGCAGACAATCTACCGGAGTCAACCAGAAGACTCTTAGAGGTGGTTGAGTCTTCAGGAATCACTCGAATTGAGTTTGCGAAGAAAGTGGGAATGAGTACGTCCGGATTCAACAGCCTCTTTCTCAGAGGTATTGAGGTCAATCCCACATTGGCCAAGGCTGTAGAGTTGGAGTTTGGGATCTCTCAGCAATGGCTATTAGAGGGCATAGGTAGCCAGCAGGCTGAAAGAAGTTACCGGTTGTCGGAGTACCAAAAGCTTTGTATGCGTCTAGTTCCAATACATGATCCGGCCTTGACTTGGGAGTGCTTTGAATCCTTGCAGTCTTACCCTTTTATCGATGAGTTCCAGAAAAAGCAGTTGGACTATCCAGATACTGAGATCAACACAGTCAATGTTGAGCCTGCTGAGACCTTTGAGAAGGCAGCTTTGCTGATTTGGGAAGTCCTAGGTGATGACCAATGGTGGGAGGAGTACCAGAGCCGACATTTTAGATATGAGCAACTGAGACAGGAAGTCAGGAAGGCCTATGTTGATCTTGCCAATGGGACTGTAACTGGTGGATATGATCAGACCCTACTCTTCAAAGTATTACTCGACGGAGTGATTCCTACAGATGACATGTTGGATCCTAAGAAGTTTGTCTACGCCAAACAGTTGGTGAGTGATGAATCCATTGCACAGTACCTTGACAAGATTCGGCGGTTTGCCCAGTTACGGCAGGAGTTTGGTGGGTCCTGGAAGTTGCCTTTGGAACTTAAAAAACTCTACGTGCGTTGCCACAATGATAAGAAGAATTTTGAGGAAACAACGGCTTTAAATGACTGTCGCAGGGGTAGGCTACTAGTCAGTGTAGAAGGATGGCTACGGATGGATAATGCGGGGCAGATTTTGGAAGATCGAAAACGAAAGGATATCTTCCAGCAACGCTTGCAGATGGCGCGTCTCGAAGGCCGTAAGGACAATCAAAAGTTGTTGGGGAAGATCAATGAAAAGCTTGCCCAACATCAATCCAAACTGGACACATTGCTAGAGGAATGGGGAGGGGACGGTACTGGGTAATGACCTAATCGCATCATCTTTGATGTATGCTCCCAGAAATTAAGCTTATATCTAAAAATTACCCGTTAAGATGTGAAATTTTTTGGTGAGTTCTGATTAATAGCTGGAAACTCGCACCATGAGAGAGGTGGGGTTTTCTGGTGTGCTGTGAGGCGAGAAGTGCTTTTACGTCCCCAACCATGAGAAAAACCCTTCTATTTGTTTATCCTAAAATGAATTTATATATTTATTCAAAAGACTTAGATCTCTTGACTTCAACTGCCCGTGATGAGATGGAAAGCCCAAATAAATCGCAATAATGCTTTACTCTAATCGGTATACTGTTGTGCGAATTACTGTATTTATGGTTTGGTTCTGTTGCTTAACACCACTGATCAGTTACGCCTGCTCTGACGAAGAACGTGCTGAAATGTTGAAAGCTGGCATCTCACCAGAGTACATAAAGAAATCTTGCGAGATTGAAGGCTTAGAATCGCAACCTTCTCAAGAAGGCTTGAAAAACGTTCACATACCTTTTTCGGAGAATGCTGATTTAGAGCAGACTGAAGAACAAGTAGGCGAAAATGATCTTAATTTTGAAAAATCTGAGATGCGTCATCAGATTATGCTAATGATAGGTACTACCAGTGCGAAATTGGAGTTAGGTAACGGTAGAGCTGAGCTGGCAGGATCTGTACGTCAATTCGTTTATTTCCATTTACTAAAAAATGAAATAATTGCTGGCTTTAGACACGTATCAATGAGACTTGACGGCAACCTAAATTCTTCTGGGATATTTACTACTGATTATACTACAACTTATAAACTAGAAGGATTCGGTTTTTCTGTTGGAAGAAAATTTGAATTAAATAATTCAACTGTCTTCCCGAATTTTACGTACATGTTTGGAGATGCCGAAATTTCTGTGGGGCCTTTTAGGGATTTAGTGACTGGAACGGGAGATTACTTAGCTTTTGAATTACCATTTCTCTGGAATTATCAACAAATACTTTTTGGCATTACCCCTCACTATATTATTGTTGGTGGGTCTAAAAACGAAGATGTGCGTGTGGAACTATACTCTGCTTTTTCTCTACAGGTGGGGATAGCTTTTTAAGAGTCCCATGTCGTTCAATAACATGATTTCTTCAACTAGAAAAAGTTTTAGTGATCAACAAGATAAAAGATGTTGAAGCAAACTCTGATTGCACTGGGAATCCTGCTGATCTTCGGCTGTTCTGAACCAACTGATGAATATGATTACTCAGGTTCTGAAGGTAATTCAGGTGGCCAAACGCCAACTGTTCAATATGGTGATCCAGATGGTCTAGTAATCATTGTGGAGGACGAGGGTATAGATGTGGTAAAGGTAGAGAGTACTGAACCAACACCACCAAGACCAGTTAACAGCGATCCCATAGAGACCTCCACATAAAAAAGAGTTCATGAATTCCAAGACATTGGAATCACCAAAATATTTTAATTTTTAGCCCGGACATTGATGAAATTTTTTTGGGGGTAATGCAATTGGAATTGGAGAATTTAGAGTAAATCGATTTACATAGCGCCCACTAGCGTAAGAACGCCCACTAGGCCAATTGAAGCAATTGCTAGTACTACAAAAATATTGATAATCAAGGTGCCACAGCCAGTCTGGTGAGTGCCTTTCCAGTTCCCAGCTTTTTCTGCTGATTCTTTTTTACGAGCTTCTGCTTCAGCAGCTAATTTTTGCTCAGTTTCTTGGCGTTCCTTTTCCTTGGCTGTTCGTTGACGTTCAGCTTCCTGTTGTGCTGCAAGAGCTTTCTGTTTTTCTTCGAGTTCTTTCTGTTGCCTAATCTGTCTGTCAACGTCTTCCTTCGATTCCTCAAATTTAATCGTGGTGCTGTCTCGGATATGCCGAATAGCTTCGAATGTCTCACACTTGAAAAATTCTTTGTTGTAGTGCTTGCCAGCAGATTTCAGTTTGTTATGAACGATTTTCTCGACTTGCTCATAGTTTGGAACAAACGCCTTGTAGACAACAACATACTGAGCTGCAACCCCAGTTTCACTGGATAACTCTTGCGCCCGAATTTCCGGTGTTTTGTAAGTCTGACCAACCTTCACAAGCCCAGGCATTGCCTCATTGGTCAGAACGTAAACCCAGCCGTCTTTATCTGCCATTGCGATTCGTTCTAGTTCTTAGCAGTCTTTGAAAATGCGTTGACCGTCCGGCATGACTGTGTTGCAAAAAATTGCCTTACTCAAATTCGTGAAGTCCAATTGAGCCCCACGAAACACTGCACCAGTTAAATCAGCTTTTGATAAGTCTGCACTTTTGAGGTTGGCTTCAGTGAAATCGGCATATCCTAGATAAGCGTTGTACAAGAAAGCTTCAGTTAAATTGGCACCTCGCAGGTTCGCTTCACCCATTGAAGCATTCATTAGCTGCGCTTCGGCTAAATTGGCATTACTGAGGTCGCTTTCATTCAACCCTACATTGTGAAGGTCAGCTTTTGATAAATCCGCACTTCTAAGGTTAGCTTGAATTAGGTTTGCGCCAGATAAAGGTGCTTCTTTCAAATCGCAATCAACACAAACCATAGTTGATTTCAATTTTTCTAAATCTTCCTGCTTATATCCTAAAGCTGTTGCAGCAAGTAAGGTTGCGGCGAGTGGTAGAGTGATTAATTTCTTCATAATACTGTCCTTGTCTTGATTTCATTGACCATGAACCCAATCAGCCGCGAATCCTTGAGTTTCTGGGCTTCTGCGTCAAATAGAACACTTTCGAGAACGTCTGGCCGGTTACGAATCCGTTGGTGAATATGGCTCAACAGGTAGCCCATTGTCTTGGGATTGGCGTTGTTTTGCCGCAAGAAGAAAGCAAATGAACCTTTTGAGACCTTGGCTTGAAGCGAAAGATAATCAACATACGGCATTTTCGGCTTTGCTTTCATCCGTTGGGTTGAATTATCAACAGCAGGCTTTGCCTGCAAGTTAAGTTGCTGGGATTTTTTGCCAACTAATAAAACAATTCGCCGATCTTGCCGAAAACCGTCAGCAGTTCGCTTGGCTTTGCCGGTCAATCTCTTTATCAATCCAGCCTGTTCAAGTTGCTGTAAGCGGTTCTGAACGTTTCGCAGGCTCATTTGCCAGACTTTGGCGAGATAGGTATCGGAAAGTTTTAACCGGAGACTGCGACGAAAGAAGAAAACTTTGACTAGCGCATGAGCGTCAAGCTGCTGTGTCTTCTTCAATCCCAAGCTATCAATGTGACTTCGTAAGTGAGCGGATACGTTGGAATCAATTCTATTTGACGCAGAAGCCCAGAAACTCAAGGATTCAAGGCTGATTGGGTTCATGGTCAATGAAATCAAATCACGGATACCAGCATGAAAAAAATATTTGCTCTGCTACTAGCTACAGCCTTACTTGCTGCGCCTGCTTGGGGATATGACCAAGAAGATTTGGATAAACTGAAAGCAACGAACACATGCAAAGAGTGCGATCTGACTAAAGCCGACCTGCGTAGAGCCGACCTAGCTAAAGCCATCCTGCGTGAAGCCGACCTGTCTGGAGCCATCCTGCGTGGAGCCAACCTGCGTGGAGCCGACCTGTCTAAAGCCAACCTGCGTGGAGCCAACCTGGAGGGGGCTGACCTGCTTCTCGTGGGCCTGTGGGAAGCCGACCTGCGAGAAGCCGACCTGCGAGAAGCTGACCTGACTAAAGCCTACCTGATTGGAGCCAACCTGTATATGGCCAACCTGGAGGGGGCCGACTTGTCTGATACCAACCTCACTGTAGCAAACCTGCGAGAAGCCGACCTGCGTGGAGCCAACCTGGGTGGAGCCAATCGAGAAGGCGTCTATCAAGTCACGCTTACTGTCTAATCTGGTGGCTTAATATGTTGGGTGGTGTAGGGAAGCGCCGCTGGAGCAACGCTTCCCTATGAGGGGAGAACAATACGCGCCAGCTATAACAGGTTTTGGCAGCGTAAAGTCTTACATCTGTGCTGCGGAGTTTTGTAATGCGACACAGATGTAGGCACTAATCAGCTTGGGGTCATGGAGCATAACCTTATCGCTTTGGCCTTTAAATTACTTCAGCAGATGAAAAATTCTGATTCAAATGATTTTAAAATTCATAAATAAAAACAGAGGTATCTAGAAAATTAAGTCTAGAAAACAGACAAAAGGTACTTTAAATCAATTCCTGCGTGGGTATTTCTGACCACAAACTATAACTGAGTTTCAAACTGGCCTAGGTTCGTGCGCAGGTACTTTGGGGCAATTTTCCGGTGGGTATTTCTGACCACGAACCCAGTTTTTATCAAAGGATTCCCGATTTGACCTTCATTCACAACGAATAATCTGAGAACCCTATTTTTGAAAGCGGAACCTTCCAAATCCCAAGCAATACGGCGGCAGCTTGCGTCCACGCCGATTCGGATTTTTTAGGTTGGGCGGTTCTTCTGCCGCTTCGCGGGTGAGCTATCTTGATCGATTTCGCATCTCAATAGCACATCAGTTTTTACTTAGAGTTAGAAATAACGAAGCAGACCAATTATTACCAATACATTCCATCTTCAGGAAAGCTTTCTAAGATTTTATCCGAATTGCGGTAAGCAGACATAAATTCATGTGCCTCATGGACTACCGAATTCAAAATTTTTCCTTCCACACCATTTTCTTCAAGTTGCCTGTATACATCCTGCTCACTTTTGGCGACCCAATGACAGAATAAGAATTCATCATTACCAATCCATTTCTGCATATTTCTGGCGTATTTGCCTCCAGAAGTCGCCTCAGCCCACTCACGTTCTGTTTTTCTTTTACTCGGAGGATTCCTTTTTTCTGGTGGAGTAAGACTCTGCTTTCGTTTTTCATCCGTGGTAAAGGTGTGTACCACCAAGAAATGTTTCTCTTCCATTTTGACTACCTCTGATTCTCTAGGGTTACCAACATATGCTTTGAAACAACGCTGATTTGTTGTTGTAGATTAGTCTCTACCAATACATTCCATTTTCAGGATACTCCCGATAAATCGTATCTGAATTTCGATAAGCAGAAACAAATTGATGGACTTCTTGAACCATTGAATTAACGATTTTTCCCTCTAAACCAAACTCTTCAAGCTGCCTGTAAACAGCCCTCTCTTGGCAATCCAATGACAATAGAAAAACTCTTCATTGCCACACCATCCCTGAACACACCTAGCAAATTTACCTGTTGCTGCTTGAGCCCATTCTCGTTCTGTCTGCTTTTTTTTGGAGGATTTCTCTTTTCAGGTGGAGTTAGGTATTCCTTTCGAGCCTCATCAGAAACAAAAGTGTGCACCACAAAGAAATGTTTTTCTTCCATTTTAACTACCTCTAATTTTCGAGGGTTACCAAAATACTCTACGGAACAATGTTGATTCATTAGGGTGAATTAGTCTTTACCAGCTGTATCCATTTTCAGGAAGATTTGGCGTAATTTTATCCGAATTGCGGAACGCAGTCTCGTACCAATGTGCTTCGTGAGCCATTGAATTTATAAGTCTTCCTTCCATACCCATTTCTTCCAGTGTTCTGTATACATCCTGTTCACTCTTAGCGAGCCAATGACAATAAAGAAAATCCTCATTCGTAACCCAGTGTTGAATAACTGTTGCGTTTTTACGTTTTGCATTTTCTTGAGCCCACTCACGCTCTGTTCGTCTTGATTGCGGAGGGTCACGCTTTTCCGGAGGGGTAAGTATTTCTTTTCTAGCATCGTCAGAGACGTAAGCGTGCACAACCAAAAAGTGCTTATAGTCTTCATCGTTGTCTAGGATGCGTTGCACATGCTCTGGTACATTGCTTCTTTTGGATTTATTCACTTCAGAAAATTTAATTTCAATCCCGTTTTCCTCTATCAATTCCGAAAGTTGAGTGTTGAAACCATTTTTGTCCCTCACCTCTTGTTGCATTTCAAAATAGGCATCCCAATCTTCCTTTGAACTCCAAAGCTCAGTCAGAAGTATCTGATTGGGATTATCTTGGTCTGTAGACCTCTCCAATCGTTCACAACCTCTTTGAGAAGCTGTGAAGTCATTGCCTTCAGGACTATCAAGTAATTCTAGCACTTGATTACAGTTGCCATCTTTCACTTTGACTGTGATCCAAACCATAATTGCCATTGGGACTCCTTATGCTGGGAATGCATTAGACGTATCAAATCTTTTTTGTGAAGTGGGGGCGCTGTTACCGGAGTTATTCAGATGGGTTGGGGATCTTTATCATCTGGAAAAGCCGCAAGAATGTGATCTGAATTTCTATACGCTGAGAAGAAATGATGGCATTCATGGATGAGTGATGTGAGAACCTTTCCTTCTAGGTTAGCTACTTGAAGTTGCTTATAAACATGTTCTTCACTTGCAGCGATCCAATGGCAATAGAAGAAGTCTTCGCTCGTTGTCCAAGTCTGAACACATCTAGCAAATTCGAGTGAAGAAGCTCTTTCCGCCCATTCACGCTCTGTTTCTCTTTTTTTGGGAGGATCTCTTTTCTCTGGTGGAGTGAGATAATTTTTTTTTGCTTCATCATCGATATAGCTATGAACTACAAAGAAATGTTTTTCTTTCATAGTGATCTCCTAGGTTGTGTGTGGATTTTCATAGAATTGTCATCTTGGATTAGAATTGCTCTAAGCAAGTCAACTTATCAATTCATAGATAGAGATTGTCAATAATTTAGACCAAAGTCGGATTGACCCAGACGTTGACCTTGAATCGTTATCCAGTCCAGTGAATGAACAAGTACGTTCAGAAATGAAGTCGAAAGGCTGGTAATTCTATATGTAAAATTTTTCAGAATTCAGTGGATCTGGGAAGGTGTGGTGCTTATGGTAGGAATCGAATTACCTTCATTTAAGGAGGCTAAAATCAAAAACAGGCAGACTAGCCAACAAAAGAGCCAACAATTGTTTCGTAATGAATGTTGCCCTTTTTGTTGCCCTTATGAGCGGAATAGAGTTGCAGTTCCGCTTTAATCCAGAACTGCAGCGCGGTCGAGAAGTTACATGGCCTTCATGATGGAGGCTAATTTTTGTGAATCATCCAGAATATGGAATTCAACTGTTTTTTCATTTTCAATTTTGTAAAGGTGTGCGAAATCAGCATCCATGCCTTCTGCAGTCCCATGGATCAAAACAAACACATAATCACCTTCAGCAACCATCAATTTCGGTTCTACTTTGAAATTTTTAAAATGGCTTGGAATGTGAGCAAGAAAATTCTGGATGAAATCATCAGGCCCATTATACGTACCTGAAAACTTATGCATCCCGTTTACTTTGATAATTGCCTCATCGTGCATCAAAGTTTTGATAGTAGCCATGTCCCCAACAGCAAAACTATCATATCCCTTTTGAACTATTTCTTTCGGTGTCATTTCATCTCCGATTTTGGGTGTTAACAATATCTGAGGCGCTGTTCTAGCGAGAGAAACTTATACTCTATTGAAAGAGTCTCTGCTAACAAAATTATTTTCAATCCATTAGGTGGCCCAGAACAGGCCCAAATCTGCTGTAATTTAAGTGGTAATTATGAAGCCGATAATGCTGCTTAACGAACCACCAAACTGTATCAACAGCACTTTTGAACCAGATATTATGTTTTTTAAAACATAATAAATCGTTCTAGTTCTGCTACGTTTTACCTAGAAATAAACGCAGCAGAACCGGCAGCAAAATCACCGCATATTCTAATTCTGCCAATATCGACACACTCGCAAGCCAGCAAGCCACTCAGAACAGGTAAACAGATTCAATACCGTTCCAAATCGAATCTCACTGGCCTAATCGGCTTCCAGCACCGTCTAACCGTACCTCAGCACCGATTCCCAGAGCCGACTTTCTATTGGCTCAAACTCTGCAAGTGACGATTCAGAAACTGTTTACAATTCAGCAGGAAGCTGTACCTAAGACAGGAGTCAGTCATGCAGTCCCTCACCAAAGTCGCCCATCATCTCAAAATCGGCAAAGCACGGTTATATGTCACGATTGAGGAGCTTGGTATCAAGCCAAGACCAATCGGCAACCGTAAAATGCTCACGCCAGAACAAATTGAACTGATTCGAAGCAGTATTCATCCAGAGTCGGAGACTGATTCTGAAACCGAATCAAAATCTGTTCAGACCGAATTCGAATCCGTAGGGTCCGGTACTGGAACCGAATCAACACCGTTCCAAGACGCAAACAGAACTGAATCAAATCACCAGCAACACCGTTCCGAATCAGCACCGAACTCTGATTCAAAACTGATTGCAGCTCTGGAAACTCGTATCCAACATCTTGAACGATTACTCGATCATGAACAGGCCGAGCGACAAGCTGAGCGAGACGAGCGATCAAATTATCAGACAATGCTCGCGGCTCTTCAGCAGAACAATCAGAAACTGTTGCAGGAAAACAATCGGCTTCAGTTGGAAATGTTTGAAGCACCCAGGCGGCAAGAAGTTCACTTTGAATCAAAAGACCAAGAAGAAGAAACGACCGCAACCGTAACGCCTCAAGAATTCAAAGCTGAAGACATACCACCGGAAACGATACCAAATCGAAATCCTAGAAGTGGTAGCCGAGCATTCGGTGTCGGGCTATCCGTAGCGGCAATTATTGGAGTTTTGTTTTACGCGGCCATAACACAAGGTGGCGATTGGCTTTCAGGTTCGCTGGAGAGAGGCATTTCCGCAGCTTTGAAGGTCAGTGGTACTGAACCGGATACACGCTGAGAGTGCAAAAATGACCGCCTCTCAGTTGTCCGGTGGCGATGCTCCTCAACCCAAATACATTGCCGTCTTCATTAACCGGATGAAG
>OZSS01000629.1_pt1 | contig 16961 bp, 9 predicted proteins | sample 1779911 | NCBI WGS metagenome assembly OZSS01 (sample SAMEA2603589, study PRJEB24840) | metagenome | biome: Water; feature: Photic zone; material: Seawater sample | place: Mediterranean Sea | collected 2013-11-12 | depth 10 m | reverse complement strand
CACTCATTTCCGCCTCATCCAGAATTTTTTGGCACAATCTCATCAATATAATAATCAATATCTGACATTACCGTTTTCCCATCTCAATGCATCGATCCAACGAGATGCATTAAAAGCGTTATTCCCGAGAGACACTCCTGACGCCAGTGGTTGGAAGCATCGGGTGATTTATGATTGGGAAAGCCTTCCTTCGTTGGTGAATGTATTTGTAGAAAAAGAGCATCGAGAGAATTCACTGCTTGAACTCGAAACTCTTGAATTTCCAGGAAATCTCTCTCAAAACGATATAACGAAAGAGAACAATCTGGAAAGAGGGTTTGAGGTGGTTATTCCCTGGAAGTGGGTCCGTCAGGATTTGAATTTAAAACCGGTTGCACTCAAACCTCCACTCGAAGTTTACGAAGGTCCAAGAGGAGAGCGTTTTGCTCTTTACAAACTGGAAGCAGGGGAAACCATTTATTCCCATGTTGTCCTTCGATTTACTTATTTTGCAGGACAAAAGCGAATCACACAGGCAGTTGGAGACCTGCTTGCGCTGAATGAATTGGTCAATGTTCATGAAATTCCTTCAGGGACGAGGATCCGGATTCCACTGCATTGGATACGCAACGATTTCCAGTTCCATGTACCCGGTGTTTATCAAGAATCGGAGTCTGAGAAACGCAGCAGTTCTCCTCCGAACTTAAAGAACCCCGGGATCTGCGCAGAATACCATTCCTGCATAGAAGAGGAAGTACCCCCGAGTTCTCTCCAGCAATCGGATCATCCTTCATCTTCCGATGATATAAACCATTTTCCGAACCTATTGTCGGGTCTTCCAAATTTTGATTCTTCCTTGAGATGAAAATGTTGAAGGTGATGTCCAAGTTATTAATCCAGACCCTGTTGGGTTTATTTTTATGGCTTTTGCCGGATCCTGAATTGCTTCAGGCCAAGAAACCGGGCAAATGGTATCAGTTTGTTCATCAGAAAAAAGACCGGATGCAGGCCAGATGGAACGGAAAACATCTCGAAATCCAGCTCAAGCCCAGAAAAGGAGAAGGAGGTTACAGCCTGGCAAACAGGGTATTGAACAAAAAACATCGGAGTTTAAAAACCGTCGTTCGATACAGCGGTCGTAAAAAATTGCTGCTGGATCGACCATTGAGGTTTCCTGTCAAAGTGGTCGAGGGTTCTATCCGGGGTTCGGCGCTTCAGGCACTTTTTCCGAAGGATCGGGCGACTGAGGAGGGGTGGCTGCATCGGGTGAGTTACAATTGGGAGACCACCACTCTTCTGGCCGGTGTATTTGCCAAAGAAGGCATCACTGCAAGTCATTTGACCAAAAAGAATCTGCTACGCCGCAACGGGAACCTGTTGAAGATCAACGATCCGATTCTGATTCCGTGGGATTGGATGAGCCGTGAACTTCGGATCAGTCAACCTATCCTCAAAAAGCCTCTTGCGTTGAAGTATGATGCTTCGGGGAAGGCTTTTGCCGAATACCGCCTGAAAAAGGATGAAACCATTTATTCGTCTGTGGTAATCCGGTTCACCGGCAGGATACTGCATGATGAGGTGGACCAGATGGCAAAGGAGTTGATGAAACTCAACCGGATTTCGAATGCCCGAAGGATTTCAAAAAACCAGCGAATCCGGATTCCACTTAAATGGCTCGCAGAAGAATACTATGCAGGTTCGGAACTGGAAACTGCCTCCTCACCAAATGCCAAGAAAGTTGTTGCCAAACCGAAAAAGCCTAATCCCTTTCACAAAATTCATGTGATCCTGGACGCAGGTCATGGGGGTAGGGATACCGGGGCCATGGCTGGAAGCAAGAAAAAAGGAGACAGGATATACGAAGATGAGGTGGTCTATGATATCAGCCAACGGATGGAGAGACTGCTGAAAAAAAAGGGGATGGTCGTCCATAAAACGGTCATCGATCCCAACCAGAGAAAACCGGTTAAAAAACTGATGATGCGTTTTGATCAGGATGAGTATCTTAACGTCACACCGCGTTATACCCTCAGAAACGCGCATACAGGAGTGAACATGCGTGTTTTTTTGATCAATCACCTGTATCACAAATTGTTGAAACAGAAGATTCCGAAAGAAAATATTATTTTTATGAGTGTACACGGTGATGCGCTACACTCTTCTCTTCGTGGAGCCATGGTATATTATCCTGATTCCCGTTTCCGAAAAACCCGTTTCAGGATCAAAGGCCGTGTTTACCAAAAGCGCAGGGAATATGATAGCAGGCTTCAATTTGCCAAGAAGGAAAACAGACGATCTGCCGAATTGAGTCGCTCACTTGGGGGCTCGGTGATAAGTTCTTTCAGGAAATATGGATTACCGACCCATCGAGGTAGAACCGTTCGGGGGTACTTCTACCGCAGAGGTAAAAAGAGCCTGCCTGCAGTGCTCCGATACAGCAAGGTGCCGACCTCCATTCTGGTTGAAGTGGCTAACCTGAAAAATCTCAAGGACCGCAGAAGCCTTCTAAAATCACGAACCCGTCAGAAAATGGCCGAAGCCCTGGTCCATTCGATCGGGCAGCATTATCAACAAAACGAGGCACTCATAGCACGGCGCTGATAAAAAATATGGCGAAAATCAAAAACGTTGTCTTTGACCTGGGTGGGGTTTTGATCGAATGGGACCCACGCTATCTTTATCGAAAGCTGCTACCGGATGAAAAGGCAGTGGATCATTTTCTTGGGGAAATTTGCAGTCCGGAATGGAATGTCAGGCAAGACGCCGGGCGTACCATTGCTGAGGCTGAAGACGAACTGATCCATCTTTTTCCGCAAGAAGAAACCTTGATCCGGACATATTACGGACGATGGGAGGAAATGCTTGGAGGTCCGATCGAAGAGACGGTCGAAATTTTATCAGAACTTAAAGATAAATCGGTTCCAGTTTATGCTCTGAGTAATTGGTCCGCAGAAACCTATCCAACCGCGGTAGGGCTTTATCCATTCCTGAAATGGTTTGACGGAGAAGTGATTTCCGGACAGGTGAAAATGATCAAACCCGATGCTGAAATCTACCTTCATCTTTTAAATTCCTTCAATCTCCAAGCTGAAGAAACCGTCTTCATAGATGACCGACAGGACAATATTGAGGCAGCTGAAAAACTCGGAATAAAAGGTATCCGCTTCACCAGTCCAGGACAACTCAAAGAAGAATTGCGGAACTTAGAAATTTTCTAAATCAAGTTGTTCTTTTTTGAGAGTTTTCCTGTTTAAGGAGAATTCCATTATAAGCTTTGACAACTCAACAATAGATTGGCTGAAAAGATTATTCGGTTGTTCGGATTTCATGATTCTTTAAAAAAACCGTATACTTTCATGAAAAATTCCTCGATACCCTGCAAACATGCGCAAACTGGTTGTTTTAATTTGTATTTTTCTGATTATTTCAGGATTATTACTCTCTTTCCCTGAATGGAATTTGTGGTTCGAACATGAGGAACTACTGGTGCTCTTTCACATCTGGCTTGGGCTGTTTTTTATGGTCATATTCCCGATGTACGCATGGGATCATATCAGGACTCATCGTCACCGGCTTAAAAGTCTGACCCCGGTTTCATTCACAGGAGGAACTCAGCTGATGGCAGGGATTGGTTTGATCCTCTCCGGTCTGATACTTCTGCTTTACAGTTCAGGAGGCCTAAGACTGGCTTCAGACAGTCATGAGATTTTGACCTACGTTTTAATTCTTACCCTGATTTTTCACTCCCGAAATTCAAGAAGCTAGTCTCAGTTTCAAAAATAAACTTTTTATGGAAACAGAACCTAAAATCATTTTGATGGACACCACCCTGAGAGATGGTGAGCAGACCCAGGGGATCTCCTTTACCCCGGCAGAAAAGACCAATGTGGCCAAGGCTCTTTTGAACAAACTTAGGGTTGACCGTATTGAAATTGCTTCCGCAAGGGTCTCCGAGGGAGAAATGGATGGAGTGATGAGGACGACCTCCTGGGCAGCAGATAAAGGGTTTTTGGAACAGATCGAGGTTTTGGGATTTGTTGATCACAACCGGAGTGTCGACTGGATTTTAGAAGCCGGTGGGAGGGTGATGAATCTGCTCACCAAAGGCAGCGAAAATCATTGCACCAACCAACTGAGGAAAACTCTTGATGAACACCTGAAAGATATCCGGAAAACCCTAAAGTATGCCCATCAGAACAAGGTTAGGGTGAATGTCTACCTGGAGGACTGGTCCAACGGTTACAGGGACTTGCCGGATTATGTTTATGACATGGTTGCCGGTTTGAAGGATGAGGGAGTCGCAAGGATTATGCTTCCTGACACCCTGGGGGTGATGTCACCGGATCAGGTATATCAGAGTATGATGGACATGCAGGAACGCTTTCCATGGGCTGCCTTCGATTTTCATCCGCACAATGACTATGGTCTTGGAGTGGCGAATGCGATGTATGCGGTCAAAGCCGGAATCCGCTGCATCCATTGCACGATGAACTGTCTTGGTGAGAGAGCAGGAAATGCATCACTGGCAGAAATAGCTGTGGTGCTTAAAGATCAGCTTGGGGCAGAGCTTTCCATTGATGAGACTCATCTTTCACCGGTTTCCGAGATGGTGGAGAACTTTTCCGGGAAGAGACTGGCGCGGAATTCCCCCATTGTCGGTGAGGATGTGTTTACCCAGACCAGTGGAATCCACGCGGACGGGGATCGAAAAGGAGGGTTGTACCACAACCCAATCTATCCCGAAAGATTTGGTCGAAACCGGAGTTATGCCCTTGGAAAAATGAGTGGTAAAGCCTCTCTGGTTAAAAATCTGGAATTGCTGGGAATTCAACTGGTGGAGGAAAATCTGCAGAAAGTTCTCCGAAGAATCGTAGAACTTGGAGATTCGAAGAAAACCATCACCCTGGCAGACCTTCCTTTCATCATAACCGATGTGCTGGAAACCCATGAAGAGCAGCGGATCGAATTACTGAATTGTTCCATATCCAGTGGGCTGAATCTTAAGTCTGTTGCCAGCATCAGGATGATGTTCGATAAAAAGGAACACAACGAAAGTGGAAGCGGAAATGGAGGTTACGATGCCTTCATGAGTGCGGTCAAAAAAATTCTTAAGAAACATCACCTCCAGTGCCCCCAACTGCTGGATTACCAGATTCGAATTCCGCGTGGTGGACAGACCGATGCCCTGACGGAATCAATCATTACCTGGGAAATGAACGGCAAACGGGTTCAGACTGTAGGCATCGACCCGGATCAAGTTATGGCGGCGGTGAACGCAACCTTGAAGATGCTCAACCTTCATCTCATGCAATTGGATCAGATCAACGACAAAAATCTGGTGGAAACGGCTGCCTGAGCCTTCCTGCCCCTGAGAATTCCTATTGCATACGCGTTACGTGTCCAAGAATCCTCCTCCATCTATTTTTTCTGCTCTTGACGGGTTGTCCCTTGAAGGCATTGGGGAGGTTGTTCATTTTCCTCTAACTGCGGATCCTGCAGGATTTCATCATTTGTTGTTGGCAGAATGCGCGCTGAGACAGATTCCGCAGTTAAAGCAAGTGGTTTTTATCCTTTCCAATGGCCTGCATCCTGATCCAACCAAAAGGAAAAACATACCCGAGGGAGAGATTCGTCTTTCTCTGCTTCGTCAGGCATTGGTGAGTTTCGCGGATCCTGAACTCAGCTATCCAGCTCGACTTGCAATGGATAAGCAAAGTCCTTTAATGCTCAAGGGAGAAGCATGGGAAATTTCTACCGCAGAGTTTCGCTGGGAACGTCCTGTGCGCTTGGCCGAACACGTGATGAGACTTAAGGAAGGGATGTGTTTCGAACACCACAGAGGAAACTCAAAAGAGTCCGCAGAGAAGCAAACTGATGATCGGGTTTCAATGCTGATCGGGACTGATTTGTTGATCCGTATGCTGGATGGGAAAATTTTTTCCGACGAAGATCTGGAAGCTATCGAAGAAGGGGCATTATTGTTGGTTGTTCCAAGGGGGAAAGAAAATCTTCCAGAACTCGTCCAATCTTTGAAAGAACAGCGAGGGTTTGTTCTCAAAGTAGGGGTGCTTGACCCAGAATGGTTACCGCAACCCTTGAGGGTTTTGCTGAACCTTTCATCAACAGTCATCCGCCGTTCGGTCCAGGCCGGACAGTCTTTGTTGGGGTTCATGCCGGAATCAGCATCGGACATGATTCAAAGCCGCGGTCTTTACCAGGACGAGAATCTGCCAATGTCCGAAAAGAACTGGCTCGGGCATTGCCAGAAACTTGAGATGGAATTGGAGTTACATGCAAAAAAACTGCTGAGTATGCTGGATGCCCTTCAGAAGAGGGGGCAAAAACATACCATCAGTTTTATTGAATCCGGAACGGGAGGGAGAATCGCCGCAGCCTTCACAGCCGTGCCCGGAGCATCAAGGCATTTGAACCAGGTGCTTGTCCCTTACAGTCGGGAATCCCAGCTCGATCTTCTGGGTACATCCGGCAAACATCATTCCACTGTGAGTCACGAACGTGCTCAAGCACTTGCCAGAAAATTTCAGCAGAAAACTGGATCTGATTGGGTTTTAGCTGAAACAGGTATGGCAGGACCTCTTTCACCTGAAAGAAGAAGCCGGAAAAATGGAGTATCCTTTCTGGCGCTTGCTGGAAAGAATCCAGCTGATGAAGGGTCTTTCATGAAAACCATAAAAATCGAATCCAATCCATTTTTCAGTAAAAAAGAACATCAATTAGAATTTTCTGTTGAGGCATTGAAATGGTTGTTGATTCAACTTAAGAATGAAAAATCATGATAAGAATGAGGATCATTTAAAAATCATTCTTCATTTAAATTCGAATAATTTGTCGATTTTATGATAAGAACTGGGTTTGAATATTGCAGAAACTCATTGAAAAGCATAAAATCCATATAATTCCAGAATACTCCTATGAAGCGTTTCAAAAAAAATAATAACATTTTAAGAAACACAAGTTCACTGATGAAAAAGATAATATTTTATTTTGTTTTTCCCTCAATTTTATTTGCTTGTACGCCACCACCTGCACCGGAGCCACCAAAAAACCTCATTGAAGTGGGAGAACTCGAGGAAATCCCTGAGTTGAGTGCAGAGGATCAAGAGGAAGATCGTGAATGGATTGAGGATTTCGAACAGCGAAAAGATAAGCTTAAGGACCTGGCTGCTCAAGACACGAAACAAAAAGAAATCGTAGTTGAACAAATGGGAAAAGTAACCGCCAGCAAGGTTGCCCTCAAAAAGGAAGTCGACCAAATTTTAAAAAATCGTGCACAGAAAAAAGCCGAAGAGATTTTTGAAAAACAAATTGCTGGTAAGGTGAAGAAAGATTCAAAAATTTCTGAACAAGAGATCAAAACATTGATTGCAAAGGCGTCTAAAGGAGAGTTGGAAGTTGATGAATTGAAAGATTTGTTAACAAAAAATTTGGGAATGAGTGAAGAAGAAGTTGAAAAAATTATATCTGAGGCAAAATCGAAAGGAGAGGATGTCAAGAAGGTACTGCTTGCAAAAGTTCTGGAAGAAACAACAACGCTTTCTGAAGAAGAAGTGAAGCAAGTCGTCGAAAAGGTTCAGGAAGTGGCTTCAGAAACCACAGAGCTTCTGTCTAAAATCGGTAATGCCGCCACAGCAAAGGAAATTAGAAAGATTCTTGAAGATGCTGGTGATATCAGTGAGGAAGCCATCACCAGGATTGTTGAAAAAAATGAGGAAATGCTTGAAGAAGAAAAATCATTCCTCCGAGAGACAATGGCAAAACTCTACGCACGGTTACAGCGTGATCGGAGATTAAATGTTGAAGAGGCATTCTGCTCCAACATTGAAGGATTGCTGGATCATTTACTGATCGAACCAACATATTTCGAGACAAACAAGTATGATATTGATTCCTATGTCAGTGCCATGAACCGAAGCTACCAATTAATGGAACCGATTCTCAATGAGTTTCCTGACATCATGCTGCAATTGGAGGGTAATGCAGACTTACGCGGAACCAATGATTACAATAAGGCTCTTGCCGAAAGACGTTGGAGAACCCCAAGCCGTGTTATAGTAACTCTCTACACCGTTCAGGCGGATATTCCAGTGACAGGAGTAAGCCGAGGCGAAGAATGCCAGCTTGAACGAAAACAAGGTGAATCTGAAGAGGCATGGTGGATACGAAATCGACGGACCGATTATATGTTTAAATTACGATAGGTGAAACAAAGGTTTGACCAAAACCTCTTGAGATCAACAGAAATTTCTAGCATTATTTTCTGTTTGAATTGACTTTGACCAAAATTATGGTTCATCAATTATCTTCGTTGGCTGCGCATTTTGATCCTGGATCCCTGTATTTTAAAAGGACAGGACTCCTCTTAACCTAAAAGAGTTCCATGAAAAATTTACTGAATTTGATTCTGATTCTTGGCTTGGCCTTCATCCTGACTGGTTGCCCCCCCAAGGAAACAACACCGCCTGAAGCAGATGGAGCTTCCATGACATTGGATGATTTGGATGATGAAGGGGAACTTACGGATGAACAAAGGGCTGAAGACGAAAATGCAAAGGACTCTACAGAAAAACGAAAAAAACTGATCAAAGAACTCGCGGTCAAAGACTTGGCTGAAAAAAAGGAACTGCTGGTTAAAAAAGAAAAGGTCGAAGAGGCAAAAGAGGAACTGAATCAAGAGATAAGTAAGGTTCTTCAAAAGAGAGCCGAGAAAAAAGCCAAGCGTCTTTTCCAGGAAAAAATTGCTGATAGTATTAAGGAGGATTCAAAACTCAGCGCTAATGAAATCGAAGATTTGATCGTCAGAGCTGCTAAGGGAGAACTTACTGATGAAGACTTGAAAAAAGTTTTGATGGAAAAACTTGGTCTTAGTGAGGAAGAAGTTGAAAAAATCATCGCCAAGGCCAAAGCTGAAAACAGAAATGTTCAAGAAGCTTTATTAGCAAAAGTCCTTGAAGAAACCACAAATCTTTCCAAAGAAGAAATTGCAAAAGTCGTTAAGGAAACAAAAGATATTGTCCAAGAGACTAAAGAGCTGGCGAAAAAATTGGCCGCTGCAACCTCAGCAGATGAAGTTCGAAAAATCTTGGAAGAAGCGGGAGATGTGAGTCAGGAAGATATTGCTTCGATTGCCAAGAAAGTCGAAGAAGTTGTGGCACAGGAAAAAAGTTTCCTCAGTGAAACCATGGCTAAGCTCTATGCCCGTTTACAAAGAGATAAGAGACTGGAAATTGACGATGCTTTTTGCAGGGATGTTGAAGGAATTCTCGACCATCTTCTGATTTCACCGTCATACTTTGACACAGACCGTTCCAACATCGACAAGTATGTCGAAGAAATTAACCGGAACCATGAACTACTTATGCCGATCTTGTCGGATTACAGCGATGTTTCAATCCAGCTAGAAGGCAATACCGACGTTCGTGCCTCCAATGATTACAACAAAGCACTGGGAGAAAGGCGCTGGAAAACGCCGATTAAACTCTTGACCACATTGTATACTTTGCAGGGTGATGTCCCGGTGCTGGGAGTGAGTCGTGGTGAGGAATGCCAGATGCCCCGAAAATCCGGTGAATCGGTCAGTGACTGGTGGACTCGTAACCGAAGAACTGATTACATGTTTAAACTACAGTAAACACAATGACTTTTGATGATTTTGTAAGTGCGATACTGCATGGGGGTTTCATTACCCTCAGTATCTTTATTCTGTTACTGATTCTCTCAGTTTGTACTTGGGGCATTATTATAAGCAAAATTCTCCAACTTAAAAGGGAGGATAAAAAGAATGCGGCCTTTGTCAAAGCCTTCAATTCAGCAGAAGATATTCTTGAATTCTGTGATGTGAACAAACGGAGAGGGATGGTGGATTATGACCTCGGGATTGTTTTTGAAGAGGTCGTTAACGTCCAACAAAAATTTGAAAAGGACTACCCCGAGCTCAATTTCGCGGATACCCAAATGAAAGTCCTCAAGGAGGATTTCGACAACATGGTCAAGCATACGGTGGATCGAGTTTCGAACCAGATGGCAGAACGGCGCGAAACGTTGCTTTCGGTTCTGGCAACCACCTCAAATATTGCTCCTTTTCTCGGAGTTTTAGGAACAGTAGTCGGAATCATCAATGCATTTACGGCGATAGGGAACATGGGTTCCGCAGACCTTTCTGTCGTTGCCCCTGCCATTTCAGAGGCTCTTGTGGCAACTGCCTTAGGAATCTTTGTCGCCATTCCTTCCTCGGCTGCATTCAACATGATCAGTTATTGGACCCAAATACTAGGGCAAAAGTTTGATCGATTTACCATGATTCTGTTGAATCGAATGCAGTTGGAACTCATCAGCCGTTATAAAAAGACAGAGGAATTCGGAAAATTCTGAGTCCATTCAAGAGCAACCTTATATCTCAATTCAATTACTGGAAGGTTGAGCTTTAACTGCAAAATAACCTCGGGATTTGATTTCTCAAATTCATAATTTTCAAAAAATCATGATGACACGTTTCTTATTCAGGGAGGATATTTATGGGTGGGGGTGATTCGTCAGGAGGCAAAGGGAAAAAGCTCGTTTCAGAAATCAATATCACTCCATTGGTGGATACTCTGCTGGTGTTACTGATCATATTCATGGTCACGGCTCCTGCGATGACCAGGACCATTGGCATCGATCTTCCCAGCGCTGACGGAGCCCGGGCTGAAAAGATGGAGTTGGATGAAGAAAAGGAATTTCTGGTGGTTGGAATTTCTGTTGATGATCAAATCGTCTTTGCGGAAAAAAACTACTCCCAATCGGATTTCATGAATCAGTTCTCGACGCTTGTTGCAGGGATGGAACCGGAAAAAGTATTCATTCAAGCGGACAAGAACGTGGCCTATGACCGTTTGGTTCAGGTCATGGTTTTTTTACAAAATCAGGGACATGAAAAAATAGGTCTGGTTTTTGAGGATCAATAAGTTTGCAAAAGAATAAACACTTCCGGAAAAACTATTTTACCTATTTTTTAAGGCTCGGGTTGATCATTTCGGGTTCGGTCCACCTTTTGACGGTGGGGACCTTATTCGGAATGAATGTTCTTTTTTTTGAACAACCAAAGGAAGATGAAGAATCCAATGAGTTTGAAATGCTCGAGCAGCAATCGATAGAAATTAATGCTCTATCGGCAGATGAAGTTCGTGCTCTTATTGCGGCACTTGAGGGAAAAACATCCGAAGCAAGTGAGGGAGACTCAATCCCTGAAGGTGGTGAAGAAGTCTCAGAGGATCTGCAAAGTGATGGGGAGGAAGTTCAGGAGGAACAAACGACTTCCATAGAGTCTGTTGAATCCGAATCTATATCGGAAGTTGTTCAAGATGCCGTTGAGGAACAACCCGCACCAGAGTTATCGGTAGAAAAGGATACTCCTCCTGAGCCGGAACCTGTTCCAGAACCTCAAAAGGTGGTGGAAGCCCCTCAAGAGCCTGAACCGGTAAAGGAAATAACGGAAGTCATCAAACCCGAAGCCAGTGAAAAGTTACAGCAAAAAACTGAAGAGGAACGAAAAAAACGTTTGCTGAAATCGGTGCTTGCTGAAGAGGTTGAAGAAATTGAAGTCCTTTCTGAATCAGAAGAGATAGGCCCCGAACCTGAGACTTTGATTGGTGAAGAGGAACCGCCTCAGATAATTGAGGAGCTTGAGGGTCAACAAGAGTTGCTTTCCAAACCACTTGAAAATCTATTGGATGAAGACGTTGATACAATGGAGTTAGCCGAATTAGACAGTTCCTCGAACCAATTCGAGACAGGAGTTAGCTCCACCCTGGAAGAGTTTTCAAATTCGGAAGCCTCCTTATCCAATCTCACCGAATCGGCGTTGAAAGAACTCGACAACCGGTCTTTATTTGACGCACCGGAATTGGAAACCGTTAAAGTTTCCACAAATTCTCTGGATTCCCTCAATCCAGTTGAATCGACCCTTGAGCCTGATACCTCGCAATCTCTCAGGGAAAGCACGACGCGCTTAAAACAACAGGTACAATACTCGGAAAAAGAAAGCAGTGTCCTGGACCGGGCTAAACCGGAACGCGAAGAAGGTTCGGTCAATGATCCTGTTGAAGAACAGACGATCGTTGCAGTTGTTGAATCACCTGAGACCAGATTTGAAACAAATCGCTCTTTTCAAACGCAAACTGAGGAAAATGCTTCAATGTCGGTGTTGAAATCCACTCAACCTGCTGACGAACCGACGAAGATTCAAACCGCTTCTGAGCTGGTAAAGCTAGAACGGAAGACCTTGAGCAGTGAGGTTTCAGCTTCAGAAGATGCAAAGGAAAGTTCTCCTGCTCCTAAGCCAACATTGGTACAAGCCTCAAAGCCGAAAGCGAAGCCCATACAAGCTGGTGCAAGAAAGACAAGCGAATCCTTAGCACAAGAGTCCGATAGGGAATCGAATGATGAGGGTACTGGAAGTGGGAACGAAATCGTTATTGCCAATCTGGATTTGGAAGATCTGCAAAACCTATCACTTGAAGATCTGAAGGAACTGGAAAAAACCCTTCCAGAAGGTGGTATTTCAGGGAATGTAAATCTGAAGGATGTCCTCGGCAAACTTAAATTTGGAAAGATTGACCTCAAGAAGATTCGTAAACGCGGGAAACTTTCCAAAGAGAAGACCAACAATGCGGTGGAAGTGGTCAGCAAAAATGCTGCATTATTTGCTGCTGGAAAATCAAAAATCCGCGATAAGATCAAACCGATGAGTTTGTTTCAGTATCGGGAATATCTGATGAAAGTCGATCCTATCCTGAGACAGAAATGGAAAATCCCATTGGAAATTTCTGCAAAACTGGAAGTCCGTGTAAAACTGGTTTTGGACCGAAAAGGAACCATCCTGCAATATGCATTTGTTGACATCTCAGGAAATAAGATTTTTGACCAATCGGTGAGGGATCTATTGAATGAGTTGGATCAGTTGATTCCTTTACCGGAAGAGTTTGAAGGTGCTTTAACAGAAATAGGAATTAATTTTAAACCTAGATGATTGAAATAACCCTTAATAGAGAAAGATAATGAAGATGAAGCTGATTTTAAGTATGGCTTTCAGTGTGTTGACTGCTTCAATGCTGTACGCATTGGAATTTTACGATGTGTCCCGTCCGGATATTGCCAAGATCAAACTGAATATTTCAGCAAAAAATGAATCTGCAATGAATACAGTTCTGATTCAAACCATGGAAAGGCAATTGAAGCATTCTTTGCTTTTTGAGAACGCCTCGGCAGCTGATGCGGAATACCTGCTTGAAATCGAAAAGACCATTGAATCCGGTTCAATAGTTTCGACTCTGAAAAGTTCTGTGGAAAGCGGTTTTGAGCCTCTGGTATTTGGAGTGAAATTCAAAAAACAGAATGAAAGATATATTTCCATGAAAAGCGCTCAAGTCAGCAATCTGATGCTGAAACAGTTGTTTGGCATCAAGGGATCTTTAGGAAGTCCGATTATTTATTCGACCAATAATGCGTCTGAAACCCAGGTTAAAACCCTCTACCTCAAATATCATGGGGATGATGGGCAAAAACAGTTGACCTTTAACCTTTTTTCCAATTACGGGGCGAGTTGGGATCCAACCGGGAAAAACATTCTTTACACGGCCATCACAGCCCGAGGAACACGAGTTTTTATGCAGGGATTTCGTCCTCTGAGGGTTAAGAGTGTGGAGGTTTTCTTCGATGAAGGGACAGGCAGTGCTGCTGAATGGGGTTCCACTGGAAGGGTTTTTATTTCGAAATATGTCAACCGCAGCAATACCGACATCTTTGACGAACACTCCGGAAAAAGCTTTCTGCCCATCACTGTTAAATAGAGTTCCCGGCCCGTTCTTCTTTCCTTTTTGCCAGCTTCCTTCGTAATACACTGTTCCGAATTTTCGGAATTCCTTGCCGTTTCCTTCTCGCTGGTTGCTGAAAAATTGTCCTTCATAGGCAACTTTTCCGTCAGGAAAATATACTTTCCCAGAACCGTCTTTTTTCCCGTTTTTCCACTCCCCTTGATAGAAAAGCACATTTTCTCCACGGTATTCCTGTCCCTGTCCATGAGGTTTGCCCTGCTGGAATCCTCCTTCATAAACCAGGTTCCCTTTGGGACCAAAGGTTTTACCGTCACCGTGCTTTAAGCCCTCTTGCCAATTGCCCTGATAGAATTTCTGACCATCTTTACGGAATTCGGTTCCGCTTCCATGCGGTTTACCTGACTCGAAGCCTCCCTGATAAACCAGAGTTCCATCTTTGCTGAGGATTTTTCCTTCCCCGTGGCGATTGTCTTCCTTCCAAAACCCCTCGTAGATGATACTTCCGTCTTTGCGATATTCTTTTCCTTCACCGGATTTGAGGTTTTCGGCAAAGGTTCCCTGATAAAGAATTTCACCGGAACTGAAAAAGAGAGTTCCCTGACCATGTCTTTTTTTATTTTCGTAGTCTCCTTCGTAAAGCACTCCGCCGTCTTTACGAAATTCCTTTCCCTGTCCACTCGGTTCACCCTTGATAAAGAGACCAGCGAAAACGAGTCTCTGCTGGGAATCGTAAAGCTCTCCCTGACCTTCACGGAGGTCTTTTTCCCAGGCTCCCTCATAAAGTTTAATTCCGTCTTCGTTGTACTCAATCCCCTGACCTTCCCTGAGGTTGGCAAGGAACTCTCCTTCAAAGATCAACTCTCCACGCATCGAAAACAGTTTCCCCTGCCCCTGTCTTTGGCCTTCTACGAAATTTCCGTCATAAACCTTTGTCCCATCGTCACGAAATTCCTGGCCAGCGCCTTGTGGCTTCCCCTGGTCGAAGTTTCCTTTGAAAACCATGGCTTCATCAGGTCCGTAGATGCTTCCTGACCCATGGCGTTGATCTTTGAGAAATGAACCGCTGAAAAGAATGTCTCCATTTTCGCGGTACTCTGTTCCCTCACCCTCGCGACTTCCTTTGATAAAATTTCCATCGAAAAGTTTGCTGCCATCAGTTCCAAAAACCAATCCACGCCCCGTTCTCTCTCCTTTGACAAACTCACCTTCAAATGCCAGGGAACCGTCGAAACGATATTCTTTCCCTTTGCCATCAGGCTTTCCTTCTTCAAAAATTCCATCAAAAAGCACTTTCTCGTCTGCCGAAAAAATCTTCCCTTTGCCATGTCTGGAACTGAATTTAAAATTTCCCTGGTAGACCTTCGAACCGTCTTCCCTAAATTCAGTTCCATTACCGTGTCGGGTATTTTCAGCAAAATCTCCATCATAAATGAGGATGTTGCCCGGAAGGAAATAACGCCCTTTCCCATGACGTTGACCTTTGAGAAAAACTCCCTGGTACATAAGGGACCCATCTTCGCGGAATTCACTCCCTTTTCCTTCTATCAGACCCTTTGCAAACAGTCCTTCAAAACGCTTCACTCCTTCTTGAGAAAGCAGTTTTCCATTCCCATCCCTTCTTCCATTTAACCAGTTTCCTTCATAAATCAGAGTTCCATCAGGACGGTACTCTTTTCCGATTCCATGCTGGGCACCTTCAAAAAATTCACCATCATATTGCACCGTTCCATCAGGAAAATAGATTTTCCCTGAATCATGTCGTGTTCCCTGAAGAAAGGAACCTTCAAAGAGCAGTGATCCGTCTTTTCGAAATTCCTTACCCGAACCTTCAGGGAGATCTTCGACAAAGCTTCCTTGGAAAATGAGAACACCATTTTCATCGAAGAGATCCCCAGGGCCGGATTTTTGATTGGTATTCCAGTTTCCATCAAATGTAATCTTCCCGTTCTCGTGGAATGCCTTCCCGGAACCATCACGCCGATTAGCCTTAAATTGCCCCTCATAAATCAAAACCCCATTCATTCCATATAGTTTCCCACTGCCCTCACGCAGTCCCTTTACGAATCCACCTGAATAAACAGGTGATCCATTTTCACGGAACTCCTGGCCTTCACCATCGGGTTGACCAGCTTTGAAATTTCCCTCAAAAATAATGTCAACGGCATTGGAATAGATCTTTCCCTCGCCATCTTTCAGATTTTGTTTCCAACTTCCCTGATAATAAAGTGTCCCGTCATCCCGATACTCGCTTCCTGTTCCACTTTGATATCCTTCAAAGAAGTCCCCATCAAATTTGATGAGTCCGGAAGCAGAATATGCTTTTCCTTTGCCGTGCCTCAGGTTCTTGTCCCATTCTCCTTCGTAGGCGATGCTTCCGTCACTGCGCCGTAATTCACCTAATCCTTGTCGAAGACCTTTTTTCATGGTTCCAGTGTAAACCCGTCCATCGGGATATGTAAACATTCCGTTGCCATGAGGCTTACCATCCAACCAATCCCCTTCGTAGCTCGAGCTGTCAGGTTTGTTGACCCGCCCTCTTCCAAACCTTTGACCATACTTCCATTCACCATCATAACTGACGAATCCATCGGCTTCTTTGAAGGTTCCTTGGCCATGTTTTTTTCCACGGATGAATCCTCCCTCGTATTCAGTCCCATCGGGAAAAAGGTAGGTCCCCTTTCCATCCGGGTAATCATCAACCCAATTTCCAGAGTAGATCGAACCATCTTCAAACCATGCGGTCCCATTTCCGGAACGGGTTCCGTCTTCCCATAAACCTTGGTAAACCGATTGACCAGTCTGGTTATAAAGGGCCCCCTGTCCCTGAAAGACAAAGCTTCCATCGTCCAATTTTTTCAATCCACCTTCGTATTGGAGAAGGCTATTATCTGGAAAATAAAATTGAACCGGACCATGTGGTTTTCCAAAAACCCATTTCCCGGAAATGTATTTTGAACCGTTCCCACGAAATAAGGTTCCTTCCCCGTGATAGAGTCCATCACGGAATAGTCCCTCATAGAGCAAAACACCATTCTCGTTGAATTGTTTGCCCGTTCCGGAAAACTGTCCGTTTTTGAAATCACCCTGATAAACCGCCAATTGTTTGTCACTGAAGAGGGTCCCTGAACCATCGTAATTCCAGTTTCCAGTTTT
>OZSS01000628.1_pt1 | contig 16974 bp, 17 predicted proteins | sample 1779911 | NCBI WGS metagenome assembly OZSS01 (sample SAMEA2603589, study PRJEB24840) | metagenome | biome: Water; feature: Photic zone; material: Seawater sample | place: Mediterranean Sea | collected 2013-11-12 | depth 10 m | reverse complement strand
TGGCTGGGGTGGTAGGATTCGAACCTACGAATGGCGCCACCAAAAGGCGCTGCCTTACCACTTGGCCACACCCCAATATGCCAGAGTTAGTATTCTAATGCTTTAGTTAAAAAAACTCTAAAATTCTCGCAATTTTTTGCATGAATTTTTTCTATAAGGGTTTCACTGGGATTTTTAATAAATAATGTTGATCCAGTGCCAGTCAACTGCAATTTATTGAATTCCTCTTCATTTAAAAATTCTCTAAAGCTGTTATAAAAATCATTAAATTCTGAACTGCATTTAATCAAAGGCTCTAAAAAACTATTTAGCTCGAAATCAATTTCATCACATAAAATTAAATCTTTAGAAGAGAAAAGTAATTTTGTTGAAATATTGATATCTGGGCTAATCAAGATATAGCTCGATTTATCGCTGGACTCTTCTTCAATTTTTTCTCCAATACCTGAAGCAAAAGCACTCTTTCCAAAGATAAAAATTGGTATATCCGCACCTAGCTCAAAAGATATTTCATGAAAATCCAATAATCTTCTTTCAATGCCATGATAATCGCATAGGAAACATAAAGTGGCTGCTGCATTTGAGCTGCCCCCACCAAGGCCTGCACCCATAGGGATATTTTTTTCTACTGTTACCGAAAAATGCTGGCTTTTACCAAATTTATTATTGAACCACTTGATAGATTTTAGAATTATATTTTCCTCTGGGGTTATGCCGTCACAAAATGCTTGGTTTTGTGAGCTCGTAGAGAAAAATAATGCATCTTTAAGGTCAAGCAGCTGAAAATGAGTATAAATTTCATGATAGCCATCTGCTCTTTTCCCCAGAACATTAAGAAAGCTATTTATCTTTGCATAAGAACTAACTTCAATTTGCATTTAAAATAAATTTAACCTCATAGTTGTTGTTGTTATATGTTTGATTAATTCTACAGATACTGTTTTTATTACATTCTTTAATGATTAATCTATATAAAATTTCAGGAGAAGGTAAAAGATTCATATCAAAATCTTCTTGATTGCCGACAACCTCCCATTGGCCACCAATTTTTGACTTTGCATTTAAAAAATTTCTTTGAAGAAAATTATCTGAAATTTCAACATGAATCATTTCGTTTTCAATTTTAATTATAGCTTTGGCAATAAATGAATTTTCAGAAGATACGTAAGATATTTTCCCCTCTAGATTGTATGTTTTGTCGTATATACTTAAACTTGCACATCCAGATAAAATTATTGCTATTAAAAGAAGAATTTTGGGTGTGTTGATAAAATTATGGAATTTCATTGTTGGGGCATAAGTCATAAGTCTACCTCATTAGAGGTTAGAGAAAAATTTGCGTTTAATAAAGACGAAATAGATCAAATAATCACAAAATTAATTACAGAAACTCCTTTTTCAAATGGAATTTTTCTTTCGACCTGCAATAGAACAGAATTTTATTCATTTTGCTCAAGAATAGATATTAAAAAATTTGATTTATATGTTGAGAAGGTTATTGATAAGAAATTGGGTGTAAGGAAAAATGATCAATTCCTTTTTGCTGGCCATGAGGCATTCAAACATCTTTTAAGGGTAATGACAGGAATTGATTCTATGATTGTAGGAGAGCCAGATATTTTTGGGCAAGTGAAGAAATCACTTAAAAATTCTCAAAAACATAACTTTGTTAATTCTGAATTAGATGGTGTTTTTTCAAAAGCAATTCATTTAGCAAAAGATATTAGAACTGAAACGAACCTTTCAAAAAATCCTTTATCAATTGCATCATTAGTTGAAAGTGAGATTCAAAAAAACAATTTAAAAGAGGTAATGGTTATCGGTGCAGGTGAGGTTGGTAAAACCTTAATCAAAAGACTGGTTGAGAAGGACTATAAAATCGATCTTTTTAATAGGTCTTCTGTTTCCATAGAAGGAATAGTAAGCAAACCGCTAGACCAACTTAAGGAATATTTGAATCAAAATAAAGTAATAGTTGTTGCAGCTTCAGGGGATGCGCCTTTTATAACGTCTGAGGACATGATAGGCATGGATGCCAAACTCATTTTTGATTTAGCCATACCTCGTAACTTAGATGAAAAGATCAAAGAATTGCCATCTGTTGAGTTATTGATACTTGATGAAATCAGTCGTATGGTTGAATTCAATCTCAAAGGTAGAAAAAATGCTGTCACTAAAGCTGAATCTATAATTTCTGAATCTGCAGAAACAGAATTCTTGAGATTAAAAAATAAAAAAATTCTCAATAAAGAGCAAAAACGTGTAAGAGCTAGATTAAGCAAAACTAAACATGATGCCCTTGATAAAGCAAAACTTAGAATTGCTAAAGGGGATAGTATTGAAGACATCATCGATGATTTAGCAAATGAAATATCATCAAAAAATGCGTTCCATGTCTCTAAAATTCTTGATCAATCAATATCTAAAAAAAGATAAATTAACTTATGAAGCAAGCAATACGAGATTCCTTAGATAATTTGTTAAAAATTTCACAAGATTTGAGCAAAAAGCTCTCAGATCCAGAAATTACAAAAGATATTGATAAGCTCACTAAATTAAATAAAGAATTTTCTGACATTAAAGATGTGGTGGAAAATTGGTCACGTTACCAAGAGCTTGAAAAATCCTTAATCGATCTTGAAGCTATGTTAAAAGATGATGAGATGAAAGAGCTTGCATCGGAGGAGAAAGCATCTTGCGAAGAAGAGCTTGAATCTCTTGAATCTACAATAATGATTCAGCTTTTACCTAAAGATAGGGATGATGAGAGGAATGTCTTTTTAGAGTTGAGAGCCGGTGCTGGTGGTGATGAAGCTGCTATTTTTGTCGGCGATTTATACAGAATGTATTCCCGCTTTGCTGAGCGAAGCAATTGGAAGATTGAAAAGATAAAAGAAATTGCATCTGGTCCGGGCGGCTATAAAGAAGTAGTGATTAAAGTGATGGGGAGTGATGCTTACGGAAAACTTAAATTTGAATCTGGTGTACATAGAGTACAGAGAGTGCCTTTGACAGAATCACAAGGCAGAATTCATACCTCCACAATCACAGTAGCTGTGCTGCCAGAAATGGACGACATTCAAGAAAAGGATGTAGATATGTCTGAAATAAGAGTTGATACATACAGAGCCTCCGGTGCTGGAGGACAACATGTAAATAAGACTGATTCAGCTGTAAGGTTAACGCACATTCCCACAGGCATAGTTGTGGAGTGCCAAGATGATAGAAGCCAACATAAAAATAAAGCTAAGGCTTTAGCTCTTCTATCTTCAAAAATTTATGATATTGAAAAGCAAAAAATGGAACAAGAAAAAGCCAGTGAACGCAAATCCCTTGTTGGCACAGGCGATAGAAGTGAAAAAATTAGAACTTATAATTTTCCGCAGGGCAGAATTACAGATCATCGACTTAAGCTAACTCTATACAACATAGATAACTTTCTAGATGGTGACATCATCGAGATGCTTGATTCGTTAATGGCTCAAAGTAATGCAGAAAAGCTAAGTGAAATCGAAAATAAATAATTTAAATAAGCCTGAAATCAAGCAAGCTTGGTATTCAATTTATGGTGATAGCTACGAAGAAGGGCTAAGGTTTCTTTTGAAAAGCATAGATAGCAAATCATTTATCTCCGAAGACCTTCTCGAAGACATAAAGAAAAAAAAGCCAATTCAATACATCTTAGGTGAATGGGATTTTTACAATGGAACCTACAGAATCTCTCCAGCAGTACTGATACCAAGACCAGAAACAGAAGTTTTAGTTGATTACATAAAGAACAACATTGCAGATGTAAAGTCTATTTTAGACTTAGGCACCGGATCTGGTTGTATCGCAATAGAACTCGCTAAGATATTTAAAGATGCGCATGTGCTTGGGGTTGATATATCTACAAAGGCTTTAGAGATTGCCCATAAAAATAACTGGCAAAGCAACTATAAAGTAAAATTTATGGAATCGAATTGGTTTGAGAGTGTTGAAAATAAATTCGATCTAATTGTGGCAAACCCACCATATGTTCCTGAAAAAGAAAGCAAAAATAGCTCTCTTGTGCATGAACCAAAAATCGCACTGTTTTCTAAACAAAATGGTTTAGCGGATTCTCTGAAAATTATAAGTGGTGTAATAAAGCACCTTAATCCAAATGGCCATTTTTTTATAGAGCATGGTGAGGGTCAGTCTGAAATCATTCAAGAAGCCATGCATAAGGAAAATTTTTCTTCTGTAACCGTTATTAAAGATTTAGTAGAAAGAGAACGCTTTGTGTATGGAAATGCATAATTCATGTAGACTAAAAATATGAAATATAGAGGAATTGTAGAAGGTTATTACGGAAAGCTTGTAAGCTTCGAAGACAGAAAAATCCACATTGATTTAATGTCTGAAAACCAATTAAATTTCTATCTTTATGCCCCAAAAGAAGACCCATTTTTAAGATCTGATTTAAATTTGGATCATCCAAAGGGCTGGTTAGAAGATTTTTCTGAATTTGTGAACTATGCAAAGATTAAGGAAGTAACTATTGGCGTGGGTCTGGCCCCAATCAGCAACAACAAGGAACACATCTATAATAAAATTGAGCTTTTTTATAAATCTGGAGTCAGCGACTTTTCAATTCTTTTTGATGACATTGAGAATCACTTCAGCCTTGAAGCTCAACTCGATATATATCAAAGCTGCGTCTTAACGTTCCCAGACTGTAGCTTTAATTTCTGCCCAACAGTCTATTCTGATGAGCTGATAAACAAAGATGAAAGACACTTAGCCTATTTTTCTGATTTCACTGCAAATTTTCCAAAGGATATTAATTTTTTTTGGACAGGAAAAAATGTAATTTCTACGAGCCAATCACAAGCTAATGAGGATGTTTTTTCTAATTTTTCAGAGGAGCAAATATGTATTTGGGATAATTTCTTTACTATTGACTCTAATCCAGAAAAGCTAAATTTAACTGATTGTCATTACATAGATAAAAGCTATTTAGCCAGCAAGCATCTCTACCTTATAAATCTCACAGGACTAGTTAGAACTGACAGTCTAATAATTGAAATTTTTGGCAACTTTGTGAGCAACTCAAACATTTCTTTCGAAAAAATCCTTTCAAAACATGGCGTTAATGAAGATTTGATTAATATGAAAGATCTGTTTAACCCGGCAGTAGACATTAATCTTTCTGAAAAGGAAATGAATAAAATCCATAATATTATGTTTTCATGGTTTCACCCTCTGAAGAATGAATGGTATCCTTATCTTCACAATCTAAAAAACTGGGGAAAAAAATGAGCAACATGCAATCATGGAAACAGAACGTTGGAAGCATTATTGACTATGCAGAAAGAATTTTCCCAGAGGTTGAGATCGTCACAAGATCACTCTCTGGAGAAATAGTTAAATCGAATTATGGTCAAGTAGCCAAAAGGGCAAAGAAACTTGGGTCAGCACTAGAATCGTATGGGATTAAGCACGGACAGAATGTTGGATCCCTTGCGCTAAATACTTATAGAAATATGGAAATGTATTATGGCATTTCAGGTATGGGCGCAGTAATGCATACAATTAACTTTCGTCTGCATCCTGAGCAGGTTGTCTATATTATTAATCATGCAGAAAACAGAATAATTTTTTTAGAGACAGTCTTTGCTCCACTTCTTGAAGCCATACAAGCTAACTGTCCAACTGTAGAGCAATATGTTCTTCTTTGTTCAAAAGAAGAAATGCCAGAGACACAGCTAAAAAATGCAATTTCTTATGAAGAGTTCATCGAAGATGGAAATGAGGAATATGAATGGCCAGAATTAGGCGAAGATGCTCCATGTGGCCTTTGTTATACATCAGGAACAACTGGTAATCCAAAAGGTGTTCTGTATTCTCATAAATCAACCTTATTACATGCCTGGGCTGGTTCTTCAGCAAATGGTCTTGGGCTCGACAAAGATGACTCAATACTTATGGTTGTGCCTATGTTCCATGTCATGGGTTGGGGTTTGCCATATATAGGCGCAATGAATGGTATCAAATTAGTCTTGCCAGGTATGGGCATGGATGGTGCAGCATTAGTTGAGCTAATAGAGAAAGAAAAGGTAACGCTTGCCTTTGGTGTGCCTACAATCTGGTTAGGCTTATTAAATTATTGTAAAGAAAATAATATAACTCTCGATACAGTGAAACAAACTGTTATTGGTGGGTCAGCAGTTCCATATGCAATGATTAAACAGTTTGATGAAGAACATGGTGTGAATGTTGTTCAAGGGTGGGGAATGACAGAGACTAGCCCACTAGCTACAGCTAATATTAAAACTAAAGAAATGGAGGCAATGCCAAAAGAGGAGCTGTACAAACTTCAGACTAAACAAGGGAAGCCTGTCTTTGGGGTTGAGCTTAAAATTGTTGATGATGATGGAAACAAGGTTCCTGAAGATGGCGAAGCTTATGGAAAGCTATTAATAAGAGGCCCATGGGTAAATAAAAGATATTATAAGCATGAGGCAGATGCCATTGATGCAGATGGCTGGTTTGATACTGGTGATATTTCAAGCATAGACCCTGATGGTTATATGACAATCGTTGATAGGGCTAAGGATGTTATCAAATCAGGTGGAGAGTGGATTAGTTCAGTTGATCTTGAAAATGCAGCACAAAGTCATCCGGATGTAATGCAGGCATGCGTTATTGGCGTTGCACATCCAAAATGGGATGAAAGACCAGTGCTTTTGGTAGTGCCAGCAAATGATAAGAAAGATAAAGAATCAATATATGCTTTCCTAGAGGATAAGATTGCAAAATGGTGGAAGCCTGATGATATTGTTTTTGTGGAAGAGTTGCCAATTGGAGCAACAGGTAAAGTACTTAAAATAGAACTAAGAGAACAGTTCAAAGACCATTTAATGAAATAGGGAGGAAAAATGGAAGCAATTAAACCAGAAGATCTAAATAATCATATTGGTGCTGTGAGAAGCACATCATGGTTTACCGTTACACAAGAAATGATAAACAAATTTGCTGATGTTTCAGATGACCATCAGTTTATTCATGTAGATCCTGAACAAGCAACACCAATATTTGGGAGCACAATTGCACACGGTGCTTTAATGCTTTCTTTATCTATTGGAAAGGGATACGAAACTGCACTTGTTGTTGAAGGAACTAAGATGGCCATGAACTATGGTTATGATAAGGTTCGTTTTATCAACCCTGTGCCTGTTGACTCAAAATGCAGATTTAACTCAAGCCTACTAGAAGTCAATGATAAGGGCGGAGGCCGCTTATTATTAAAATTTAACATTGAATTGGAAGTTGAGGGATCTGATAAACCAGGATTTGTTGCAGAAAACCTCGCAATGATCTTTGTATAAGAAGCTTTATTTAATGCTTGCTGCCATTTTTTTGGCAGCTTGCTCTTACAATTACCCCAATATCGATGAGTGCAAAAGTCTAGGCACTCTTGATCTAATTTGCGGACTACAAAATCCTGAAGATTTTGCAAAAATTCCTGAGGAAGAATCTTTAATTATTTCACAGTTCCCAGGTTTACCTGAACTTAATAATGGAATCACTTTATCAGGGAAATTGTCAAAATTATCTCTTTTATCTAATAAGGTAACGGACTATGAAATAAGCTATTTAGAGAATAATGACTTGGGTATTGGAGAAGAAGATTGCTTACCTAGTAAAGGATCAATCTATCCTCATGGTATAGATATCTATGAGGAGTTTTCTGCTGTTGGGAATGCATTAAGCCCTTTTGTAAAAGAATCATCACTACTTGCGGTAGTTAATCATTTAGAAATAAGCAGAATAGAATTTTTCTTAGTTTTTCCTGAATATGTCGAGTTTAGCGATATAAGTGAACCAACTCTTTTTTGGATTGGCTGTGTGAAAGCTCCAGAAAAAAATACATATTTTAATGATGTAGTGATTGCAAATGAAAAAGGAGATTTTTTTGTTACTCACCAATACGATAAGGATTTAGGCTTCAAAAAATTATTGATTAAAAATTTAACACAGCAAAAAACAGGTCATGTGTATCAATGGTCTAAAGATGATGGCTATAGGGTTTTGAGAAATTCAGGCGGGACATGGCCAAATGGAATTGAGATGATTGGGGATAGACTCTTTGTTAGCTACAGAATGAATGGCAGTATTGGGATCTTTGAAAACGAAGAAAGACATAACCTTAAATTAAGAAATTATTTACATGGTGGGCCAGATAACTTGCTTGTAGTTGATGGTTTTTTATGGGCCATAGGCCAAAATACTGATCTTGGAGCTATTGAATGTATAGATCCAGAATTAATACAATGCCCCACACCATTTTTTGCAATGAAATTTGATTCAGATATGGAAGTATTAGAGGAGTATAATTTAGCAAATGTCGCTTATGGAGCTGCATCAGTGGCATATCCATATGCTGATTTGCTTTATTTTGGATCCTATAAATCAGATAGGATAGCTATTTTGAGTGTTGGCGATGATTAGGCTCTTTTATATTCTTCTTTTGTGCTTTCCGATCTTAAGTGACACAAAATTTTATGTACTAGGTACGGGCACGCCTAATCCAAATCCAGATAGAGCTGGATCAGCATATTTATTGGTTGTTAATGACGAGCCATATTTATTTGATTTTGGAGCTAATGTTATAAGAAGGGCAGCAAAGGTTTCAAAAACTTGGGGTGGCGAGAACAATTTTGATGTAGAGGATATCAAGCACGCTTTTCTTACCCACATGCATTCAGATCATACCCTCGGTCTTTCAGATCTTATTATTACACCATGGGTAATGGGCAGGGAAAGTAAATTGAGCTTGTATGGCCCGCCAAAATTGAAACAAATGGCAGAGAATATAATCAAGGCATATGAGTTTGATATTAATTACCGAATTACCGGCACACAGCCACAAAATAACACAGGGTACAAAATTAATTTTGAGCCTATTTTTGATGGTTATGTCTACAAAGATAAAAATATAAACGTTTTAGCGTTTAAAAATGATCATGGTGATCTGGATGAATCTTACGGTTTTGTAATAACCACAAATGATAAAAAAATTCTTATCTCAGGAGATACAGCTCCATCGAAAAATCTCATTAAATATGGCAAAGACTTAGATATTTTGGTGCATGAGGTATATTCATCAAGCGGATTTAAGAAAAAAGAACCTGATTGGAAAATTTATCATAAAGGGCACCATACTAGTCCACAGGAATTAGCTGAGATAGCTGCTTTGCTCCAACCAGAAACTCTTGTTTTGTCTCACGTACTAATATGGGGGGCAACATCGAATGAAATAATATCTGATATAACAAAAAGTTATGATGGGAAGGTTATTTTTCCTGATGATGTGACTTTGATTAACTGAGCTTATCTTTAAGAAGCTGATTAACCATGCCAGGGTTTGCTTTGCCTTGAGTTGCCTTCATAACCTGTCCAACAAAAAAGCCAAATAACTTATCCTTTCCAGACTTATAAGCTTCAACTTGTGATTTATTGTTTTCAAGTATCTCATCAATTACTTTTTCTATTTCCCCAGTATCAGAGATTTGTTTTAGCCCTTTTGAGTCAATTATGTCGTTAACAGCATTACCGCTTTTCCAAATATCTTCCAGAATATCTTTAGCTATCTTCCCAGAGATCGTACCATCAGATATTTTTAAAATAAGTTCAGCAAAATTAGAAGATGTAATTTTTGAATCTGCAAGTGATAACTCATTTTTGTTTAATAGCGCGTTTAGCTCGCCAATAATCCATTTAGCTGCAATTTGTGGATCGCAGTTTTGCACCACTTCCTCATAGAATTTCGCTGTTTCTTTTTCAGAACAAAGTACTTTTGAATCATAATCATCAAGCTTATATTGGTTTTTGAATCTTTTTTCCTTTTCTTCTGGCAACTCATCCATTGTATTTTTTACATATTCTATTTGCTCTTTGCTTATGTGTGTTGGGACTAAATCAGGGCATGGAAAGTATCTATAGTCATTCGCAAATTCTTTTGAACGCATGGATCTTGTCTCATCTTTAACTGCATCATAAAGCCTTGTTTCTTGCTCAATCTCTCCACCAGCTTCAAGGATTTTCATTTGTCTTTTTATTTCATGATTAATAGCTTTTTCAACAAACTTAAAAGAATTAATATTTTTTATTTCTGCTCTTGTCCCATATTCTTTACTATCTGGGCGCATAAGAGATACATTTGCATCGCAGCGCATAGAGCCCTGAGACATATTTCCATCAGAAATATCTAAATAAGTAATTATCTGATGGATTTTCTTTAGATAATCGACTGCTTCCTGTGCTGAGCGTAAGTCTGGCTCAGAAACTATTTCTAACAAAGGCACTCCTGATCTATTAAGATCGATTACCGAATTTGCATCATATTGATCATGCATTGATTTGCCTGCATCTTCTTCAAGATGCGCTTGGTGAATCCTAACCTTCTTATATCCAAGATCAACCAATCCATCTTTAACAATTGGATAATGTAATTGTGTTATTTGATAACCCTTAGGAAGATCTGGATAAAAATAATTTTTTCTATCAAAAATCATGGTTTCAGCAATTTTCGCTGAAGTTGCAAGGCCAAATTTTATACCTTGATTCATCGCACCTTCATTCAAGACAGGCAGAACCCCGGGCAACCCCATATCTATTAAATCAACAAGACTGTTCGCATCTTCGCCAAATTTATTTTTTGCTGGTGAAAAAAGTTTTGTATTTGTCAAAAGCTGAACATGTACTTCAAGACCAATTACAGGCTGCCAACCATTTATTACGGTGTCATTTTGTGCCAATCTGTCACCTCCTGTATTTTGTTTGCAGTATTAAGCAATAAATCCTCTTTAAAATAATTTCCAACAAACTGACCACCAATTGGCAAGTTATTTTTAAAGCCATTTGGAAAAGATATTGCTGGCAATCCAGCCAAATTGGCAGGAATAGTTAACAAATCTTCTTTGTACATTCTATTTGGATCTGAATCTTGTCTATTTTTTTCAAAAGCCTGATCAAGTGTAGTTGGCATGAAAATTAGATCTACATCTTTGAATATGTCTTCAAATTTATTTTTCATCATTCTTCTAACTTGTTGAGCTTTTAAGTAATATGCATCGTAAAACCCAGCTGATAATACATGTGTTCCAATAAGTATTCTTTTTTTAACCTCATCTCCGAAACCCTCAGCGCGAGTTTTCATATACAGCTCTGAAATATTATTTTGGTCTGATCTATAACCATATTTAACTCCATCAAACCTTGAAAGGTTGGAAGAACATTCTGCTGGAGCAATTACATAATATGAGCAAATCCCAGATGATAATTCAGAAAAATCAATTTCTTTTAATGTGTGACCAAGTTGTTGCAAAACGCTTTTTGAGTGCTCATATGCCTCGAGTACATCATTATTTATACCCAAGTCCTCAATATTTTTTATTATTCCAATATTCAGAGCTCCAAAATCTTTAGCTAATGCATTTTCAAAGTTAACTACATCACGTTTTGAACATGTAGAATCTTTTGCATCATATGATGCCATTGCATCAAGCAATGCAGCACAACCAAAAGCATCTCTCGCAAAAGGTCCTGCCTGATCCATGCTTGAACAGAAAGCGATCATGCCCCACCTCGAAACTAATCCATAGGTAGGCTTCATGCCTGTGATACCACATAGCGCTGCTGGTTGTCTTATTGACCCACCAGTATCTGTTCCTGTTGAAATTGAAGTAATATTTGCAGCAACGCATGCTGCAGAGCCTCCAGAACTTCCTCCTGGAACAAGGTTGTCATTCCATGGATTACCAACTGGTCCAAAAAAGCTTGTTTCATTTGAAGAGCCCATCGCGAATTCATCCATATTTGTCTTTGCAATCATTACAGAGCCAGCCTCATCACAATTTCTTGTAACTGTAGAACTATATGGTGGAATAAAGTTTGAAAGCATCTTTGATCCGCAGGTTGTTTGAATATTTTCAGTACAGAAAATATCTTTATGAGCTATGGGTACGCCTGAAAGAGGCTTATCTTTATATTTTTCAAAATTATTATCAATTTCTTCAGCTCTTTTCTCTGCAGAATCTTTTAGATTTGAAATAAAAATATTTAATTTATCATTTTCAACTTTGCCTAAAGCTTCCTGTACAGCTTCTTTAGCTGATATTTTTTTATTCCTAAAGTTCTCTCTTTGCTCTCTAAAATTCATTCTATTATCTTTGGTACCATGAAGTGGTCATCATCTGACTCTGGTGATTGGTCTAGAAATTTGTCCTTTTGATTTCTATTTTTTTCCTCGTCTTCTCTACTTACATTGTTTAGTTCAAGAGGGTTGTTTAATGGTTCGAGGTCCTCAAGATCAAGGTTATTCATCTCATCAATAAGATTAAAAGTGTTAGTTAGTTTTTTAGTTATTTCTGGGTATTCCTTCTCCTCAGCATGTATTCTTGCTAAAAATAAAAGATTTTTTAACTCGATTTTATCCATCAAAAGCCTTATTCTATAAGATTCTGAATATTATAGAGATATATTAGAAATGTTTAAGTTTTTACGCAGTCTTTTTTCAAATGACATATCCATTGACTTGGGTACTGCTAATACGTTGATTTATACAAAAGAGGATGGAATTGTTCTTGATGAGCCTTCAGTGGTTGCCATAAAGGAAAGAATTGGTCAAAAAACTGTTGTAGCAGTTGGTCATGATGCAAAAAAAATGCTTGGTAGAACTCCTGGTCAAATGGAAGCAATTAGACCACTGAGAGATGGTGTTATAGCTGATTTCAATGTCACAGAGAAAATGCTTCAACACTTTATCAAAAAAGTTTCGAATAATTCGATTTTATCTCCAAGTCCAAGAGTACTTATTTGTGTGCCTTCTAAAGCAACTCAAGTTGAAAAGAAAGCAATAAGAGAGTCAGCATTATCTGCTGGTGCAAGTGTAGTTAAGCTAATTGAAGAACCTATTGCTGCTGCCTTAGGTGCTGGAGTTCAAATCGATAAACCAAGAGGAAGCATGGTTATTGATATTGGTGGAGGCACTTCCGAAGTTGCAATATTATCTCTTAATGGAATTGTATATTCAGAATCATTAAAAGTTGGTGGCGATAAATTTGATGAGGCCATTCAAGCTTATGTAAGAAGAAAATTTGGCGTTGTCATCGGGGAGTCAACTGCAGAACTTATTAAACTGCAGGTAGGCTGTGCAACATTAAACTGTAAAAAAGATTTTGAACCATATGAGTTCAGAGGGCGAAACCTTGCTGAAGGCATTCCTGAATTGGTTGTTTTTCAGAAAGAAGACGGGTTCAGAGCCCTAGAAAATCAGACTTCCGCAATTGTGAGGTCTGTTAGAACTGCGCTTGAGCTTTCACCACCAGAACTTGCAGCTGATATTTCACAAGATGGAATAGTTTTAACAGGAGGAGGTGCTTTATTGCATTGCCTTGATACTCTAATTGAACAATCTACAGGAATACCAACCAGAGTTTCTGAAGATCCTTTGACATGTGTTGCTAGAGGTGGTGGTATTGCACTAGGCTTGATGGATAAAGACTTCGATCTATTTGCTGAAGAGTAATGTCAAGAGATATTCTTCCATCAAAGAAGAAAATTCAAACCTTTATTTTTGGTAGCCTTTTAATATTAATTCTTAATCTAATTTCTGATTCAATACAGCTAAATGAAAAAGCAAATAAAGCACTAACTAACCTATTGAATATACCAAGTAATTTTTTCTCTCAAGTATTGCGCGATTATCAGGAATTTGAAAATGAAAGAATTGCAAAATTAGAAAATGATATTCTTGATTTGCAAAATATCATCTACGAGAAAGACTTAGAGATACAATCTTTAGAAAATTCAAAGTCATACAGCCCTGTTGTAAGATCAAATAAAGATCAGAGTAACTCAAGCATCATTTCTTTTGATCAGTTAAATTTTAATTGTTGTAAAAAACATAGAGTATATGTATCAAATCCAAATAATATTGTTGGAGATATACTCTCGGTTTCACAAGGAGATTTTGTTATTGGTAAGACTCGGACTATTTCTGACGAAGTAGAGGTTCGGTTGTTAAGTGATCCAGAGGAATATGTATCAATAAAAAATACAAAAAACTTTTTTTGTATTGCCAATGGAAATGGTGAGCCTATGACTATCATTTGTAAAAATGAGTCAAAAGCAGTTGATTATGAGATTGGAGATACATTTTTCACTACTGGGTTTGATGGTATCCATCCAGAAGGCTTAATTGTTGGAAGATTAAAAAAAATTACCACAGAGGATGATTTTTTTAATGAAACATTAGAGATTGAATTATTTTTTAACCCATTTAAATCAATGAATAAGAGGGTGATTCTTCATGATTGAACCTATTAGATTCCTGGCACTCTTTGGTCTTATTTGTATAAACTACATTTTGCTTTCAACAAGCATCTGGGTCTGGGCTCCAGATTTATTTGTTGTTTTTATCCTATTTCTAACAACACTGAAATCAAAACTACCAAATACTTACTCGTTTATTTTATATGGGTTCGCCATCGATTTATTTTTTAGCAACCAGTCTCTGCCCTACACGATTACGTTTTTTTTAATTGGTGCTTACTTAAGTTTTTCCAATATTAAATGGATACAAAGGTCATTGCTTGAACAACTATTAATGATCGTGCTGGTAAGCATTTTCTTAAACATCCTTCTTAACCTTACAAATGATTATTACTTAAACATTGAAGCAAGGATAATAATAAATCCATTAATGAATGCATTGATTTGGGCTGGAATATTCATGACACAGAGGCACAAATGGTTAAAGAATTTTTAATTTGGCCAATCAGGATTTTTTTATACTTGGTGGCAATAGCCATCATTATCTTCTATTCAATAGCCCTTTTCATTAGCACAAGCTACGGAACAGAAAAAATCAAAGAATATTTTTTTGATGATTCTCTAACGTATCAATCTGCAAAAGTTGAACCAAGCCTTTTAGGTGTAAGTGTAAAGCTTGAAAACTTCAGCTACTCAAGTGCAGTATTATTTGAAGGGGAAGAGATTGAGTTAGAGCTCAACCTTTTAAACTCCGTAATTTCTCAGAGGCTCCATTTAGAGATGCTTGCTTTCAAAAATGGTGAAGTTACATCCAATGAGAATTTTGAAAGCAATCAAGAAAACTCTTCAGATATTTTTATAAAAGATTTGCTGATTAGAAATCTAAAGCTAGGGAACACAAGCTTTGAAAATATCAATTTAGATAATTTTTTATCACAAAGCGGAAAATTTGGTTTTAATTTTTCAGACTTAAACATTCAATTACCAGGTTCATTAAAATCAATCACAAATCTTGAGGGATTCGGCTTATTTAAATCAGATAAATTAAACCTTCAAATTAGATCAGACTCGAGCCAGCTTGAACTATCCTTTTTAGAGGAATTAACGCTACTCGATTTTTTTGAGGGATTTATAACATTAAATTTTTCCGATGGTTTTTCTATTGATAAAGGAATATTTAGATCTTATGGAAAAGATATATCAACAAAAATCAATCTTGAGTATGAGGATGATTTTCAGATCAATCTCAACATTAATGCTCCTTCAGATAAATTGATTAAATTAATTCCTAAAACCGCAGTTCAGGTAACCAATTTCTTGGAAAAAAATTCTTTTTATTCACCTGAGGCTAACGTTTTGATTAATTTCTCATCAGTTGATCAGTCTGATAATTATTCCTTAATAATGAGTACGCAAAACTCTGAAATAAAATTCAGTAACTTGCAATTCATTTCACCCTCTTCAAATATTTATGCTGATAATGCCAGGCTGGTCATATATGGCAATGAATTGAAAGTCAATGATACATTGCTTAGTGATTACATAATTTCATCAAATCAATTTAATCAGGGAACATATAACTTTTTTACAAATTTGCCTAACAAAATTCCTCTAAATTTCAGTATTAATTCAGATGGTGAGCTTACATCTGTGAATGGTCTCTTTAAAGATGAAGAAAACTTTTTCAAAGTTTCTCTAAGTAATCAAAAATTATTTTTTGGAATATCTAATGTTGGTATTGAAGTTGATTTTATAAGTAACTTATCGTTTCAGGGAGGAGTTTTTAGAATTGCTCCTACAAACTTTAAATCAAATATTTTTTCTCTAAATGCTGGCTCGGAAAACTTTTTTGATTTTGATTTAAATTCAATGAGTATAAGAAATATAAATTTAGATTTAGCACTAAAAGATAGACCAAATCAAACTGATAATTATACAAACCTGTATTATGAAGATCTAAGTATTAAGGTCTCCGATGGGTATTTAACGTTTAGAGATATTGCATCATATGGTGCCCAAATTACACTTTCGGGAAAAAATCTAAGCTACAACGACTCTTCATTTAATATCCCTGCTTTACGTGTGCTTTCTCTTATTGATATTCAATCTAATCTAACTAATTTTTTTACAGCAGACTTTGAGAGACTAAATCAAGATAGCTTTATAGTGGATTATTTTGATGGTGAGCTTTACTTTGATAATGAGGGATACGTCAATATTAAAGAAATCAATTTAAATTTTGAGGTTGGTGAAGCAAAAATAAATGGAATTATTACTTCTGACCTAGAAGCATTTGATACCTTTGACTTAGATTTAGATTTTTTCTCAACAATATCTGATAACATTCCATGGTATGTTGCCATAATTGGTGGCATTCCTGCGGCAGCAGGTGCAGTAGTAGTGACAGATATCTTGGAAGAAGACCTAATTCAGATTTCAAAATCTAGCTATAAGATAAGTGGGAATATCGATAATTTAGCAATAACGCCTAAAGAACAATAAAACTCACTATTCCAAGAAAACTTACAAACCCTATAATATCAGTAACAGTCGTAATAACTACACTCCCCGCAATAGCTGGATCGTAACCAAACTTTCTTAAGAGGTGTGGCAAAGAAAAACCAAAAATAGCTGCCGCTAGGAGATTAAAAATCATCGCTGCTGATATTGCAA
>OZSS01000626.1_pt1 | contig 17004 bp, 18 predicted proteins | sample 1779911 | NCBI WGS metagenome assembly OZSS01 (sample SAMEA2603589, study PRJEB24840) | metagenome | biome: Water; feature: Photic zone; material: Seawater sample | place: Mediterranean Sea | collected 2013-11-12 | depth 10 m | reverse complement strand
TTATGCCGTGATCCTGCAGAACCGGGCCATTTGTTTCTGCCATCATCCTGATTCCGGAATCACTAAACAACGTCCTGAATGGGAATTTTTCCCCTATGATGATTATCTCGGATTCATCCATCAATTGGCCCAAGAAAGCAGCGGTAAAATCTGGCTCGACCCTGAGGCGACGACGATGGGGACAAGGACGGTTTTTGACAATTCCAAGGTCTTGGAGTTACAGAACCCGGTGGTCATGGCCAAAGCATGTAAAAACCGCGTGGAACTCAATTGCTCTGAACAGGCTCATTTGTATGCTGCTGCGGCTTTGGCGAGGACCCTGGCTCAGTTGGAAGAACGGATGGAATCATCCCTTCCTGCCTCTGAAGCATGGTTCGCGGAACTTTTACAAAAAGAGTATTCGAGTGAAGCAGGATTTGTCGATTTAAGTTTCCCCACCATCGCGGGAGCAGGTTCAAATGGGGCGATTGTGCATTATGGAACTCCCAGTGATGAGAAAATGCTGGAACCCCACGAAATGTTACTGGTGGATTCCGGCATTCAATGTGAGGGAGGAACCACCGATTGTACCAGAACCATGAGTCTGGGTGAGCCTACTTCCAAGCAAAGAGAACTTTATACTTCGGTACTGCAGGCCCATATCCGTCTCGCCAATCAGGTTTTTCCGGAAGGAACGCATGGGGCTGCACTTGACTCTATCACCCGTTCCGGGCTTTGGAATCAGGGTCTCGATTATGGTCATGGTACCGGTCATGGAGTCGGAGCATTCCTTAATGTCCATGAGGGGCCTCAACGCATTTCTCCCGTTTCCCATGATGTTGCTCTGAAGCCCGGAATGATCATCTCCAACGAACCGGGATATTACGAAACAGGTTGGGGAGGAATTCGTCTAGAAAATCTGTGCCGGGTCAAATCCATGGAATCCGGACTGCGCCATCATCCTGGAGGCAAAGCCTGGTTGGGATTGGAAACCCTGATGTATGTTCCTTTCGACCAGAAGTTGATCGTTCGTGATAAGCTCTCTTCAGATGAACTGAATTGGTTGGATGATTATCATGAAAAGACCTATCAGAAACTGCAGAAGATGCTTAACGAACCGAAGTACTTAAACTGGTTGAAAAAGGCATGCTTCCCATTAGAGGCATAAGTTTTCGGATTTCATTTCCAGAATTCTGATCTGATTTGGAAAAGGTTCAGTTGTCCATAGCTGTGGGATGAAAGTCCTTGTTCCTGCAAAAATCAACACTCTCCTCTACCTGCTTCACAAACGTGAGGACGGATACCACGAATTATACAGTCATTTCGTTCCCATCAGCCTTTATGATTCCCTTGAAATAATTCCTCAGAACCAGAGTGGTATTACTTTGGAGGTTGATGGAATGGATTTCGAGGAGGGACTTCAGAATAATTTAGTGTATCGTGCGGCCGAACTTTTTCAGGAACATTCGAGCAATCCTTTTGGAATGAGCATTATTCTTAAAAAAAACATTCCAGTAGGTGCGGGTTTGGGTGGAGGCAGTGCGGATGCGGCCGCGACCCTGCATGTTTTAAATCAACTTCACCAAAACCCTTTCTCTAGAAAAGAACTCCAAGATTTAGCTTTAAACCTTGGTGCAGATGTTCCTTTTTTCATCGATCCAGAACCTTCAGAAGTCAGGGGTATTGGGGATGTCATTCGTCCTTTAAAGCACTATCCTTTACTCCCGCTTCTTATTCTCAAACCTTCTTTTTCGATTTCAACTGCTGGGGCTTTTCAGGAATGCATTCCTAGGAGGATGAAAGTCCCAATGAAAATCGTCAATGATGAGGAACTGGCCAGGAATCTGGAAAACCGCTTCGAATACACGCTCTTTAAAAAATACCCGGAGTTGAAAGAGCTCAAAAACCAATGTTTGGAGCATGGCGCGTTAGGTGCATCAGTAAGTGGAAGTGGGTCTGCTTTATTCGCCCTGTTCAGAACGGAATCTGAACAGATGGAAGCCGCCCGAAAACTGAAAAGGATTTCACTAACCGAGATATTTCCATGCAAGATGCTCAAAAAACATATTTACGATGGTCTTTAAAGAAACTGAGTTTTTTCCTGAAAAATGGAGTGTTTATATTGTTTTTGGTGATGCTGGTCTTCAGCGGTTGCAGCAAAAGAACACCATCACTGAGGAATCAGTACGGGATTCATGACCAGCATCCGGAAACCTGGATCGAAAGCAACCGTAGGATCGAACATTTTGTCAACATCTATGGAAAAAACACTCACGTCCGAATTTGTCTCGAGCGAGCGGAGAAAAAAGGCTATTTGCATTACATCCATCGGGTTTTTTACAAACATCGATTGCCTCCAGAACTGGCACATCTGCCGATTCTGGAGTCCTGCTTTGATACCCGTGCAAATTCCGGGAGTGCACTGGGCATGTGGCAGTTCACTAAGGCAACAGCTAAGGATTATGGATTAAGGGTCGGCTGGTTTTCCGATGACCGGTTGAATTGGAGAAAATCGACGCATTCTGCGGCACGATATCTGAATGAACTAGGTCGGCGATTTAATTATGACTGGCGGTTGGCTTTGGCAGGCTACAATGGGGGGCCTAATTACCTCGCAAAGCGGATGAAAAAGCAGCGCAGCCGTAACTTCTGGCAGTTGAAATTACGCAAGGAGACCAAAGAATACGTCCCAAAATTTTTAGCGATGCTCAAAGTCGGCCGGGAACGATATCCCGATCTTTTCTTTCAGGGAGCACCAAGGTATTGGGTTGCATCACGCTGAAGGATTGAGACGGAACGAGGTTTTCGCTGAAACGGGGCTTGAATTTCATGGCTGCAGTTGTTATTTTCACTTTCCTGGAAAAAGTATTCTCCGCCAAATTTACCAAATCTCTAAAGCCTTAAGGCTTAAATTGAACCAAATGCACATTTTAAGGAGTATTGATGGCTGATGAAGAAGGCGGCGGCGGCGGAGGCGGCGGCGGTAAGAAAAAACTGATCATCATCATTGTCGCGGTGGTTCTTCTGCTTGTGATCGCGATCGTTGCAGTCCTGCTCCTCACGGGTGGAGAGGAAGAAGAGGCGGAAGAAGAAGAAATTGTAGAAGTCACCGAGGAGGGAGAGCCTCTTGCCGCACCTATTTTCCTTCCCTTGGACAGCTATATTGTCAATCTTAAGGACGGTAGACGCTATCTGAAAACGACGATTCAGTTAATGCTTAGTGAGGAGATGGCCAATGCCTACCTTACGGCTAGAATTGTCGAGATCAAAGACATCGTCCTATCTGAATTGCAGGATTTATCGGTTGAAGATGTGAAACAGGCAGAAAGCCGTGAAGCGTTGAGACAGAGACTGATCAGCGCGATTAGCCAGATTTTTCCTACAAAACCTGAATGGGCAGATCCTGAACCGATCAAAAAAGTCCTGTTTGAGGAATTTGTCCTGCAGTAACCATTATTTGCAGATAAGGATCTGATTTGGGTCCATTCAAACATGGTTTGGAAATCCAAAAAAAGCTTCAAATGGATGTTGCTTTCTTTCGTGATCATCACTTTTCTTTCTGCTTGTAATAGTGAGGAAGAAGTTGAGGAACCGGAAGTCATCAGGGAAGGTCCACCGCCGCTTGAAAATCCACAATACGTAGATCTCGGAACATTCATCGTCAACATGCCGGGAGATAAATATTTTCTTAAAAGCAGCATTCAAATTGCATTCAATGATCCGATTCCAAAAGCCTGGATGCAAGCTCGACTGCCGATCGTCAAGGATATGCTTGTCACTCATCTGCAAACCATCTCGGTTGAACAGTTTGATGACTTACGGTCGAGGCCGATCATCAAGAATGATATCAAATTGAGAATCAATTCCCTTTTTCCCAACAAACCCCAATGGGAGGACACGGCACCAGTGAGAAAAATCCTATTTTCTGAGTTTTACAGGCAATGATTCATTTGTTACAAAACCTGAAACACCTCTCTCCTGAAGCAGGCTCCTTCAAAAAGAAGAATATAGCACAAGGGACTCATGGCTGAAGAAGAAGAATCGTTTGAAAATCTGGATGATCTGGACTGGTCGGATGTTGAAGACGAACTGAAGGCCAATAAAGACGAAATTCTTTCTCAGGCAGCCGCCGGGGAAGGAGGAGATGATCCCGAAGTTTCAGGAAATGATGGAGGTTCCTCCGGATCTACTGCATCAGGGGGGCAGGCTTCATTAAAACCTGGGGATATGGACATCAACTTCCTGCTTGATGTCAACCTCTCAATCATGGTCGAGGTGGGAAGAACCCACATGCTGATTGAAGATCTGTTGAGACTTGAAGAAAATTCAATCGTTGAACTTGATAGTATGGTTGGGCAGCCGCTGAACATCCGTGCCAATGAAAAGCTGGTGGCACGCGGAGAGATCGTGGTGATCAATGAAAAATTTGCGGTTCGTATCACGGATATCATCAGCCCAGATGATCGCTTTGCCGCACTCTGATGAACCGGCATGAAATCTCGGATAAAATTTTTTTGTCTGTTTTGGCTGCTGTTACTATATTGCGGGTTCCCGCTTTTTGCCCAACAAGTCCTCACCCTCAAGTCGATTGATGTCCAAAGCCTGGAGCGCGTTGAAAGCATCCGTTTAGGATTTGACCGGCCCTATGAAGATACCCCGCTGATCAATTTTGAGCCTGGGTCACTGAATCTGAGATTTGATTCTCTGACCATTGATCCGGTTCTACCCTCTTTACTCCTTCCTGAATCGAATCGGATGATCAAGGCGGTCAGAGCCTTCCAGACTCCGAATACCCAGATGGTTCAACTGGATATCATTCTTCAGTCTTCTCGCCTTTTGCTGGAACACCCAGAGATTGTTGTGGATGGTTCAAACATGATTCTGAATCTGCAACTGAATCTTTTGAATGCATCCTCCGTGAGAGCCAATACCAACCAGTTGATGGAGGAGATCGGAGAGAAAATCCGTAGTGATGCAGAATTTCCATCAACCTTTACGAAAGAGGAACCACCTCAGCCTAAACTTTCTGCAGAAGATTTTCTGTTTCAACCTGACCGCGATTGGGTTGCGACGATGGTTACCCTAGTCCTGTCCCTGCTCCTGGTTCTGTTACTGATCTATCTGCTTGCTATGCTATACAACCGTTTTTTGTCCGGACACTTTCCTGCTTTGAAAAGCGGACAGAAAATCAAAGTCATTTCCACCTATCATATTGCACCCAAGCAGAAGGTGATGGTGATCCAGATCAATGAACAGTTCTTTGCATGTGGAGTGACTCCAACCTCGATAAATCTCATCTCGCAATTGAAAGATTCTGCTGATCAGAGCTTCCTTGCGGGCATCACTGAGCAAACTCCGGCAGAAGAAATCGATATCGACCGCAGCCGTGCAGAATTTATGAAAGCTCTGGAAAAAGCGCGGGAACAGGCCCGATCAATTGATTCAGAGATGGAATCAAAAGACGGAACTGGCCAGGTGGAATCTCAGGAAATGAAAAATCCTAAAAACAATGAACCTGCTGAGGGAGAACAAGCCGGAATTTCAGAAACACCAGGCAGTTCATCGCAGAGTCAGGGAAATACGAAGTTCAATACACCGGTAAGAAATCCTTTCACGGTTCCAGTCGGTGATGCTTCGGAAGAAACCAATCTAAATCCTGCCATTCAGGATTTTGCCAGCAAACTTTCTCAAAGACTCAGGTCTCTCAAGCCTATCAAATGAGGATAAGGGAAACACAAATCCCTCCGCATAAACTGACTCTATTAAAGAGAAAGTTTTTTATCGCGATGATGAGGGCTTAGTGTTCCCGAAAATCATTTCTCTCAGGACATACTCAGAACTTAGAAGGAACCTTAATGGTTAAGCAGCGGAAATACATTTTCAGGCTGATTGGAATCCTGTTTTTTCTGTTCTGGTCTTCTGGTCTTGCTGCTCAGTCCCCAATCCCCGGCATCAATATCTCGGTAAATCCCGCCGACAACCCGGAGCAGGTGGCAACAACGCTGCAGATTGTCTTTCTGCTAACCGTTCTCACCCTGGCGCCGGCCTTATTGATCATGACGACTTCTTTTACCCGATTTGTCATTGTTCTCTCTTTTCTTCGCCAGGCTATCGGTACCCCGCAAACTCCTTCGAACCAGATCATCATCGGGATTTCGTTGTTTCTAACCTTGTTTGTCATGATGCCTGTTTATGAAGAAGTCAACAGCATGGCCCTTGAACCCTACCTGGACGAGCGGATGTCTCAGGAAGAATTTCTTGACACTGCGACGATTCCGATCAAACGCTTCATGCAGAAGTATACCCGTGAGAAGGATCTGGCCCTGTTTGTTAAAATTGCGAAAATACCAAGACCGCAAAACATTGATGAGGTCCCGGTATGGGTTATCATACCCGCATTCGTGTTAAGTGAATTGAAGACGGCGTTTCAGATCGGATTCCTGCTCTATGTTCCTTTTCTGGTGATCGATATGGTGATTGCTTCAATCCTGATGGCAATGGGGATGATGATGATGCCCCCGATCATGATTTCTTTGCCATTCAAATTGATGCTGTTTGTACTGGTGGATGGCTGGCATCTGATTCTGGGCTCAATGGTCAAAAGTTTCGTCCCGTTTTAGGAGGAAGATGACGGAGTCATTGGTAGTTTCGATCATGTTGGAAGCAATGCGGATGACCACCATTCTCGCGGCTCCTATGCTTTTGGCCGCATTGATTACCGGTTTGGTGATCTCAATCTTTCAGGCGGTGACTCAGATTCAGGAACAGACTCTGGCGATTATTCCTAAAATGGCAGCCATGCTTGGAATCCTTGCCATGCTTTTCCCCTGGATGCTTGCTCAAGCAACCACTTACATGGCTTCAATCTTTACCAACTTCCCTAGTTACGTCGGAGGCTGATCCTATAAGATCAGTCAATTATTTTTTTTGGGAAACGATACTAAATGGTTTTTAAGGGATTTTAGAAAACCACCTTATTCTTCCACAACAAATTCAAATCCGATGATCGAGAGGGTGATCAGGACGACATTGTAACTCAGCAGCAATGTCCACCATGACTCCACCGTTCTGACATGGCTGCCGAAAAAAAGATGGTCGGTCAGGTGAACCAGGCTGAGCAGGTTAGGTACGACTAAAGGAAAGAGGAGAATTGGTAAGAGCATTTCCCTTCCACGCAGGGAAGCCGTCATCACCGAAAGCAGGGTTCCGAGTGAACTGAATCCTAAAGTTCCTGTCAAAAGAACCAATCCAAATTCGACCCAGTTGCTCACTTCAATTTCATACAAAATGAGACAGAGAGGGATAAAAAGAATTTGGGAGATCAGTAAGAAAAGCGTAGTTGCTAACATCTTGCCCAGAAAAAGGATGCTTCGATCGGTGGGCGACATGAGCAGCCCACCGATGCAGCCTGTTTCCATTTCCTGAAGGAAGGACTTACTTAAACCCAGTACCCCGGATAAGAGGAAAACGACCCAAACCACTCCCGGCAAAAGTCCGATAAAGATTGCCGTCTGACGTCCCATTGAAAAATGGAAGACCAGAAGAATCAAAAGGGCGAATAGCAGCATCGACAACAGGTTTTCCCTTCTCCGTAGATCGATCAAAAGATCTTTCCAGATCAGGATCACAATTTGGCGAAAAGCCTGTTTCATCGATGCCTGCCTTGAACGTTTGTGGTCGAAACAAAACCGAATCTCCCCCATCCTTGAAGTTCAAGATCCGATTGGGATTTCCAGTCTATTGGTGGTTCCGCTTAGGCGGCAGCGGCTTTTTTGGGAGAGCTTTCTTTTGGGGCAGAAGCTTTTGTGGTTTCCTTCTTGGCAGTTCCTTCGGCTTTGCTCTCTTTTTTGGAATCTGCATTTTGAGTCTCTTTTTTCCCGGTGTCGTCCGTTTTGCTTTTGGCTTCTTCGGTGGATTTGCTTCCATATCCGTCTTTGTACCAACCTCCTCCTTTGAGATGAAAGGCACTTACGGAGACCTTACGCTGAGCCTCTAGACTTCCGCATTCTGGACAGCGTTCAACCGGAGGGTCACTGAACTTCTGCATCTCTTCAAAATCATGCCCGCATTGCTGACACCCGTATTCGTAAATTGGCATGGCCTGGCTGCTTTGTTATATTGGTTATGTTATTAACCCATCATAATATTGGATGATGATTTTTTTTGCAATTCTGATTTAACCAAAGATTTTCTTTGCAAACCAGTACCCTGAAGGCCGATAAGCTTTCCAAATCCTACCGAGGAAGACACGCTGTCAAAGAAGTCAGTCTAGAAGTTTCGAGGGGCCAGGTCGTTGGTTTGTTGGGTCCGAATGGTGCTGGAAAGACCACCACCTTCTACATGATCACCGGGGTACTCCGCCCGGATGAAGGTAGCATCCAACTCAATGAGGTCGACATCACTCGTTATCCGATGCATCTTCGTGCCAGGTCTGGTCTTGGCTATCTTGCTCAGGAAAGATCGATTTTCAGGAAACTGACTGTCGAGGAAAACCTGCTCGCGGTGATGGAGCTGCTGAAGTTGGAATCTGATGAAAAACAAAGGAGACTTGAACAGTTGCTTCAGGAATTCGGCATCCAGCACGTCCGAAAAATCAAGGGTTATGCATTGTCAGGTGGAGAGAGTCGACGAACAGAAATTGCAAGAGCCTTGGTTCTGGAGCCCTCAATCATACTTCTGGATGAGCCCTTTGCTGGAGTGGACCCCATCGCTGTTGCGGATATCCAGGCCATCATCCGACAACTTGCCGAGAGGAACATCGGAGTCCTGATCACCGATCACAACGTAAGAGAAACATTCGGAATCATTGATCATGGATACATCATGAACGAAGGGGAGCTTTTGGTGAACGGTCCACCCCAGGATTTGATGCGTGATAAGCAGGCGAGAAAGATTTATCTGGGAGATACTTTCTCGATGTAAGGCAGGTCTAAATTGACTTTTGCGGACATTTGTAGCAAAACAAATGCCAACAAGGTTCTCACTCATGAGAACCCATTCATGAATTTCTGAATCCTAACTTTAACCAGAAAAGAGGTCACGTGGCGTTGCAGATGAAAATGCAGATGAAGCTGAACCAACAGCTCATCATGACGCCCCAGTTGCAGCAGGCGATCAAACTGCTTCAACTGTCCCATACGGAACTCGAGGAATTGATCGAGCAAACTTTGGTGGAAAACCCGGTTCTGGAAGAAGGGATGGACATCGATAGTTTCCCCAACCGTGAAACTCCTGCAGCCGAAGAAAATCCGGAAACTCCAGAAGTTGCCAGTGGCACCGAAGATTTTGAAAGTGCACGTGAAGTCGAAAAAGAAGAAATCGATCAACAGGACATCGACTGGCAGCAATATGTAGAACAGGTGGATCAACTGGGCGGTTACCAGTCGACCAGGATTCGTCCCGGAACGGGAGGAGATGATGAGGCTCCTTCACTGGAAGCAACACTTGCCCAATCAGAAACCCTGTCGGATCACCTGCACTGGCAGATGGGGATGCAGGATTTGCTTCCCTTGGAGTTTAAAATCGGCGTCGAATTGATCGGTAATTTGGAAGATGACGGATATCTGGTGACCTCCATCCGGGAAATGCTCGAAACCCGAAAGGATCTTCATGATGAGATCCTCAATCAATTGAATGAGGGGCTCATCAACTGCAACCTGGAAGTGGACGAAAGCTTTTTTGATCTGAAGTACAACCCGGTCAAGGCCGTAATGCCTAAAAAGTCAAAGGAGGTGTTGCCCCCTGTTTTTGATGAAGACGAAGAGGGGGCCGCCCAGGAAAAAGAGGCTTTCCCGGTCAACCTCGATGTCTGCAGGTTTGTTGAGCAGGTATTGCGGAAAATTCAGGGATTCGACCCAAACGGCGTTGGAGCCAGAAGCCTACAGGAATGTCTCTTGATCCAACTGAGAATTCTGGGAAAAACCGAGTCATTAAGCTACCGCATCATTGAGCAGGATATGAACCTGCTGGAATCGAAGGATCTCAAGAAGATTGCACGAAGACAGAAACAGGAACTGGATCAGGTGATCGATGCATACCGTTTGATCATGTCCTTGGAACCAAAACCCGGAAGAGCCTTCATTGCCAATCCTTCTCAGCACTACATCATCCCCGATGTTTACATTTATCAAAACCAGGGAAAGTACAAAGTTGCACTGAATGCCAATGGCATCCCCCGTCTGCGCATCAGCAGTTATTACCGTGATTTGTGCGACAGCATGGAAGATGACGGCAGCCTGACCAAAGAGTACATTCATGAAAAAATCAAAGCCGGTCAGTGGCTTCTGAAAAGCATTGAGCAACGCCAGAAAACAATTTTCCGGGTCACGAAAAGCATCCTAAAGTTCCAGATGGAATTTTTCGAAAAAGGGATTCATTTCCTTCGGCCGTTGGTTCTCAAAGATGTTGCAGAAGATATTGATGTCCATGAATCGACGGTGAGTCGGATCACCACCAATAAATTTGTTCATACACCCCAGGGAATTTTTGAACTGAAATATTTTTTCACCAGCGGCATTGACCAGGGTGAAGGCGAAGCTGTTTCTTCGAAACGGATCAAGGATATGATCCAACAGATGGTGCAGAACGAAGATCCGAAGACTCCCTACACTGATCTACAGATTGCCGACATCCTTCATCGTCGAAGCGGGATCAAAGTCGCACGAAGAACCGTGGCCAAATACAGGGAAGCGCTCAATATCCTTCCTTCCAATAAACGCAAGCAACTTTTCTAAAACACCAAACGAGTACACCGATGGGCATCATCTCCCGATTCATCAACGTTGTCCGGGCTTATTCGAATAGTTTCCTGGACAAGGCAGAAGACCCAGAAAAAATGCTGCAACAGATGCTTTCCGATCTTGAAGGGCAGAAAAGGCAGGCAAAACAGCAAATGACCGAAGCCCTTGCTCTCCAGAAGCGGCTGGAACGTGATACCGAAAAAGAACATAAGGAAGCTGAAAAATGGGAGCAGAAGGCGATCCTTGCGGTTCAGAATGATAAGGATGACCTGGCCAAAGAAGCACTTGTTCGCAAGAAGGATCACGAACGCCGTGCTGAAGAGTTCGAAATCCAACTGGAAAAACATCGTGCCAATGCCGAAACCCTGCGCAGCGGTTACCAGGCAATGGAAGATAAAATCGAGGAGATTAAAAGAAAGAAAGGCCTGCTGCTCGCTAAACAAAAACAGGCTGAAGCCCAGGAAAAAATCTACCAGACCATTGAAGGGATTGGAGACAGTTCCGGGGCGATAGAAACCCTTGAACGTGTTGAAGAGAAAGTTGATTCAATGCAGGCCAAGGCTGAAGCCTACCAGGAAATCAGCCTCGATTCTGAAAAAGAGTCCCTCGAAAAAAAGTTCAAGGAACTGGAGGATACACCTCCAGACATCGAAACCGAGTTGCTTGAATTGAAAAAACGTGCAGCCCTCCCTTCTCCGGAAGATAATAATTCCTCATCAGATAAATAGTTTTGGACTTCTTTCAAAATTCAAGTAATAATAAGAGTCTATCTTTTATAAAATCGAAATAAAATCACTATGACCATCAGTGTTGAAGTACGAGACAGCAACGTTAGCAAATCGATGATGCAGCTTAAGCGCACTCTCATCCGCGAAGGTTTATTCAAGGAACTGAAAAAAAGGAAGTTCTACACCAAACCTTCTGTGGCAAAAAGGCTGAAGCGGGAAGCAGCAGAAAAGCAGCGTCACAAGGATCTGAAGCGTGAACTCCGGGCCGCGATCAAAGCGGATTTTTAAGAGAGAAAACCAGATCAACTCTGGTTTTTGATCAATCTTTCCACTTCTCCCTCATTCGGGAAACGCCCCTCCTTTTTCTTAGAAAAAATCAGTACACTGTCGACATAGACGTCGAAATCACCCCCGCCACCTTTGATCAGGCTGGTTTCCGCGTTGAATGTTTTTTGAAGTTGGGCAGCCAAACTGGCTGCTCTGGGTTTGTAGTTTCACTGGATGCAATATTCTATACTGACTTTCATTGATCTTTCCTCTGTCATGATTGAGAGTGAAGCAGGATTTCACCACTGGTTCTAATTATCTTTTCAACATCATTTGCATCGTTCAAGTTACCATCAAAAGGCTAATTCTTAAAATCACTCATCCGTTTGTTGAAGAGGATGATTCAACTTCCCGTTTGATGAAGTTCGGGTTTGAAATACCAGCGGTCCTTTTTTAATTGAACTGTCTCTAGATTGGAAACGTTTCCCCGTTTTCCGGTTTTGATTAAGAAGCAATGGCAGTTGCTGGAAGAAACGGGAAAAGGAGGGGTAAAGATCCAAAGGTGAGAGAACACGGATCAGGTGAATTCCACTGTAGGTGAAGAGAACTCCTGAAAATAGAAGTCCACCCGAAGTTCCCAAGTGAGTTTCCAGCCATTTCGAAGAAATTTCTCCCAGGTATCCGTGCTTTAAGAGCAACATTGCGGATCCAGACCACGAGTCTGAAGAAAAACCTGATAAAGCGTAAAGCGTCGTGGATGTTATCAGCAGAATCAGGGCATGATAAATCAGCAGCCATCGTGCAGCGGATCCAGAAGGAGGGATGATGATTCTCACGAAAAGCCATGGAATCAACAGGGCCACAGGACCGAAGATTTCGATCATGCTCCCTCCCAGTAGCGCCCCAGGGAGACTGAGCCAGTTGTGAAGTCCTTCCGCAGGATAGAGCGGATTGAAAAAAGTTGGATCCCGGAAGTCTGCAGTAATCATCGCCAGCATCCAGAACAATCCCAACCCCCAAATCAATAAAAAAGAAAGTTTAATTTGAAAAGGCTGGGTTCCTGCAGTCATTCCGGTTTAAGTTTCTTTTCCTGGATGATCTTGTAGACAATTTCCGCTACAGAAGGAAGGACATAGTTTTCAATCTTTTCGCCGAGCAATGCCAGTTCCCGGACCAGCGTGGAACTGACTGCAAACAGTTCGGGTTTTCCAAAAAGGCAGAAAGTCTCGATATTCGGATCGATTCCTGTGTTTCCGACAGCCTGCTGAAATTCCCCTTCGAAATCTTCAAGGCTCCTCAACCCCTTCACAATCGCACATGCATCACGAGCCTGGGCATAGCGCACTGTAGAACCATTGAAAGCTTCTGCGGAGACATTTTTGAGCTGATGGTGCTGGATGTATTCTGACATCATCAATAGCCTTTGTTCTTCAGTGAAAGAATAGGTTTTTTCGGGATTGATTGCTGCCGCCCAATAAACATAATCGAAATAGCGTGCTGTACGGATCAGGATGTCCGCATGCCCGAGGGTCGGTGGGTTTGCACTTGTGGGATAGATGGCAATTCTTTGTTTCATGTTTTTCTTCTAAAAGTAGTATTCAAAGGCATGTAAATCATCAATTCCCTGAGGATTGGACTTTTTTGATCAATTGGTCGAGGTAATTGAGGGCATCCAAGGGAGTCATCGCATTGATTTTCAGTTGACGCAATTCTTCGAGATAGGCTGGTTCTTCCGCAAAAAGGCTGAGTTGCTGAAATTCATCGACCTGTTTTTGAGCTGAATAGGTGCTTTGTATTTCCTGGGCGGAATCTTCCTGAGATTTTTTCTCAGGCTCCACTCTCATTACGTGTTCCTGTTGCGGAGGGGCAGGCATGTGGTGGAGGACCGAATGATCTTCCAGTTCAATCATCATTTCAGCCGCTCTCCGAACCACAGCATCAGGCAGGCCTGCAAGCCGGGCGACTTGAACACCATAACTCTTGTTCGCTTCACCTTCGATCAGTTTTCTGAGAAATACGATTTCCTCTCCCTCTTCTTCAACGAGGAAACTGTAATTTTCAACCCCTTCCAGTTCTTTCGAGAGAGCAGTCAATTCGTGATAATGGGTGGCACAGAGGGTCAAGGCTCCAAGGGAATGGAGACTTTCCACAATCGCCCAGGCGATGCTGATCCCGTCAAACGTGCTGGTGCCCCGGCCAACCTCATCGAGGATGATCAGGCTGAGGCTGCTCGCATTGTGGAGGATTGCCGAGACTTCGTTCATTTCCATCATGAAGGTGCTTTGCCCGAGACTGAGGTTGTCGGATGCTCCGACACGAGTGAAAATCCGGTCGACCATGGAAAATTCGGCATGTTCCGCCGGGACAAAACAGCCGCATTGAGCCATCAGCACATTGAGGGCGACCTGCCTCATGAAGGTTGATTTGCCAGCCATGTTGGGGCCGGTGATGAGCATGATCCTGTTTCCGCTCTGTTCCAGTCGAAGGTCGTTGGGGACAAATGCTTCACCGAGGTCAATCTGCTCGATCACTGGATGCCGGCAGGCGCGGAAAACCATCATTCGTTCAGCACTCATGGGTCTCAGAACAGGCCTTTTATAATTCATGTGTTCGGCCAGATCAGCCCAACCTGCGAGCACATCTAACACAGCAATTTCAGAGGCCGTTTTTTGAAGCCTCTGGGATTGCAACATTATTTGTTCTTTAAGTTCCAGGAAAAGGGAGTATTCGAGTTCTCCTATGCGTTCCTCGGCAGTCAGGATTTTTTCTTCAAATTCCTTAAGTTCCTGAGTGATGTAACGTTCTGCATTGACCAGGGTTTGTTTTCTAATGTAGTCCTCGGGAACGGAATCTTTATGGACATTGCTGACTTCCATGTAGTATCCGAAGACTTTGTTGAAACTGATTTTCAGGGATGGAATACCGGTACGCTGCTTTTCCCTCACCAGCATCTCATTGAGGAACTGTTTCGTGTTTAGTGAAATCCTCCGAAGTTCATCCAACTCTTCAGAAACTCCTGCCGCCATGAACCCACCTTCTCTGAGCCGGTTGGAGGGTTCTTCCAACAATTGCTCGTCCAAAAGCCCTTTGAGTTCTTCCAGGGTGTCAAAATCATCTTTAATCTGATTGATCAGGGGCGTGTCGAATTCTTTGAGAAATTCAGGAATTGTTTGCAAAGGTTGGATCGATTCCCGAAGCGCTACAAGATCTGCGATACCTGCGACGGGAAGGCTGATGCGTCCCATGATTCTGGGAAGATCCTGGATCATCTTCAACAGAGCCCGAAATTCACCGCAGAGCATGAACTGTCCTCGGAAAGCATCGATTGCGTCCAGACGCTGATTGACCTGGTCCAGATCGAGAAGCGGTTGCCGGAGCCATTGTCTCAACAATCGGCCCCCCATCGGGGTCAGAGTCCGATTCACCACCGCGTAGAGGGTATGCTGACGCTGTCCGCTCTGGTTATCAAATAACTCCAGATTGACCACACTTGATTCATCAAGCAGCATCGATTTTTCAAAACGATGCCTGCGGATGGTATTGAAGTGGACCAGGCTGCATTTCTGAGTATCCTCCAGGTACCTCAACAGGGCCCCTGCGGAAGCGATGGCATGAGGCATCCCTTCGATCCCGAATCCAGAAAGGTTCAAGGTGCGGAAATGCGTCTTCAATCGCTTTTCAGCCGAATCAAAGTCAAATTCGTAAGGATCGAGAAAATTGAATAACTGTTCCAGGTTTTCATTGGATTCCGAACTATTGCCGAGGCTGACGAGTTGGAGAATCCTTTTGGTGAGTTCCTCCAAAAACTGAGTCTCTGCTTCGGAACGGCTCTGGGCCAACAGAATCTCTCTTGGCTGAAGGAGGGAGACAAAGTCATAAAAACGCGTCAATTCATCAAACCTGAATTCGCAAACCTCGAATTCTCCGGTAGACACATCGGTGAAGGCGACTCCAAGCGTTTTTGAGCGCATGGTCCCATTAATCGCCAGCAGATAATGATTCCGGTCTGCTTCAATCAATTGTGGTGATACGGTCGTTCCCGGGGTAACAACTCTGACGATTTGGCGTTCGACCAGTCCCTTGGCTTGAGCGGGGTCCTCCATCTGCTCACAGATGGCGACTTTGTAGCCTGCGGCCGTCAGTTTATTCAGGTAGGCTTCATAAGCACGGTATGGAACTCCGCACATGGGAATGGAATCTTCACGTTTTTTGTCTCTTGATGTCAGTGCGATTTGTAAGACTTTGGCGCTGATGACCGCGTCTTCTCCGAACATTTCGTAAAAATCTCCCATGCGGTAGAAGAGGATCTTATCCGGATGTTCCTTTTTGATTGCGTGGAACTGACGCATCATAGGTGTTTCTGCCTTGGGAACAGGCATTTTCAAAAATGGTTTAAGTTTAAAATCGACTCAGGAATGAATGAAAAAAAACTAGCAATCTGATTCAGGAAACCATGCTAATGATGCAGTCCATAGCAGGCAAGTTCTTTGCTGGTTTGATGGCCTCTAGGCTCCCTTGACTTGCCTTGAGGCTTAAGCCATGATCCAGTTTCCAAATTTGGAAAAGTGTGACCATTTTGTCTCCAATTGCCAAGTTGGGTTGATTCACCAGGATTTTTAAAAAACCTTCAAAAGCATCTTTAGAATGACGGAACCCATCATCGGAATCATTGCAGGCGCGGGACCCTTTGCAGGTCTGGACCTGGCAACCAAAATCCTGGAACAAACCGATGCAAGTTGTGATCAGGAGTACCTCCCAATGGTATCAGTCTCCACTCCGGGTGAGATTGAAAACCGTACTCGGTATCTACTCGGGGAATCCGAAGAAAACCCTGCGTTCGTATTGGCAAAGAATTTTTTGGATCTGCAAAGGATGAATGCCAAGGTGATTGGGATGCCTTGTAATACGGCCCATGCAGCCCCGATCCTTGAGGTTTTTCATCAAGAAATTGCGCCCCTTGCCAAATCAGCACGCTACCTGGACATGATTCAGGAAACTGTGAATTTCATCGGCAGCGAATGTCCCACGGTTAAAAATATCGGAATCCTTTCCACGCTTGGAACCTGGAAAGCAGGATTCTACCCGGAATTACTGGAACTGGAAGGTTATAGCACCTTAGTCTTGGACGAATCTCAGCAAACGCGTATACATGAAGAAGCCCTTTTTCACAAAAAAACACGGGATCAAGGTCCAGGCCAATCCAGTCACAGAAACAGCCGTCAAATTTTTTTCCGAGGTCAATGAAATCCTTGGAATAACCTGTATCTCCCGCAAAGAAAAAACTGAATTTT
>OZSS01000624.1_pt1 | contig 17054 bp, 30 predicted proteins | sample 1779911 | NCBI WGS metagenome assembly OZSS01 (sample SAMEA2603589, study PRJEB24840) | metagenome | biome: Water; feature: Photic zone; material: Seawater sample | place: Mediterranean Sea | collected 2013-11-12 | depth 10 m | reverse complement strand
CGATCCATCTCGAACTCGGTTGTGAAACGCATCAGCGGCGAAAATATTTAGGGGGTAGCCCCTTGAGAAAATAGCTCAATGCCAGGTAAAATATTTTAAAAGGGTTTACTTTTTTCAAAGTAAGCCCTTTTTTAATTCTGACATTTACGACACCAGTGTGTACTTCTTCCTGAGATTTTCTGCCTCTCAATTAGATTTTTGCATTGACGACATTTTTTACCAGTTCTTCTATAAACATTAGTTTGTAATCCAAAATTGCCATTTTCACCTTCTAAGTCTCTAAAGTCACTAAAGGTTGTTCCCCCTGCACCAATACTTTTTTTTAAAACGTCGACGATAGCTCTTATAAGTCTTTTTATTTCATTTTTTTTAATTGTTCTAGCCTCTCTAAAAGGCGATATGCCTGCAGAGTATAGACTCTCATCTGCATATATATTCCCTATCCCAGCAATTATTGTTTGATCTAATAAAATAGATTTTATGGATCTTGATTTGTTTGAAATTACTTTTGTTAGATAATTGACATTAAAATTTTGAGAGAAGGGCTCAGGCCCTAATGTTCCTAATCCCTTAATAATTTTATTAGGAGATAATCCCTCTCCAACCCACCACATTTGACCAAAACTCCTTACATCAATATATCTAAGTTCATTATGATGATTATCAAACAGCCTTATTCTGGTATGTTTACAAGGATTAGTAAGAGTATTATTAAAAGTGAAATAACCAGTCATCCTTAAATGAACGACGAGAACACCATTTTCTTCAAGTGATAATTCATTTGCATTAATATTATTACTAACATTTTTCTTTAATTCCGCGATTAAATATTTTCCTCTTCTATTCCATTTATACAACAGTGAATTTTGAAGTCCCTCAATAAAGTCTTTTTTATCAATGGGATACGCAACAGTTGACTCTCTACAGATTTCAACTCTTTTGATAATAAAGTTCTTGAGTTTTTGTTCTAAACCTCTTCTAACAGTCTCAACTTCAGGTAACTCAGGCAAATTTTTAGGCTTTCTCTAATTCACTTTCTGCAAAATTATTAGTATTTGCTCCTCCTTCAGTTCCACTTATTCCTCCATAATTCACTTTTTCAAATCTCACTACACAGTTATACTTGATTCCAGTTGTATCAACTGAAGCAACTTTTCCAATTTCGTTGTACCAGTACGACTCTGGTCTTTTAATTCTTACAAGATCTCCTCTTGAAATTGCCATTAATTTAAATTTAACTAGTAAAACAATACCTTAAAAGGGATATCTAAAATAAATTTATTCACAGATTTTAATCAAAACGATTAACAAAAATCATTTATTAGATTTTTTTCAAATTCTTCTTTAGCTTGAATCCAACCTCTCCATTTTCTTCCAGGAATTCTTACGTCTAAATCTTTTGTTGCACACTTTATAGAAATAATTACTTTCTTATTATTTTGATTTAAAGCGTTCAAAATTTTTCTGCTACTTACTTCTTTTAATTCAGTTTGTTGAATGGTTAAAGGACCATAGTTTTTACTCTTTTTACTTAAAAATGTATTAATATTTTCCTCTTCGATAGAGTTAGTAATTTTTTGATTTTGGATATTCTTTTCTCTTAAAAATAATTTCGAACCAACTTCTAAAGAATCTGGATTCTTGAGATTGTTAATTTCAATAAGTTCTTTAAAGTTTAAACCATATTTAGTCGAGATTTCTGTAAGACTCTCACCTTTTTGGACTAGATGATAACTATTCTTTATATCCTTATTAAGTTTACTTCCTTGACTAGGATCAGAAATTTTTAGGTTCTGTCCTACATATATATAATTTTCATCTTCTAAATTATTTAATTTAATAATGAAATCTTTTTTTATTGAATAAAAATTTGAGATACTAGTAATCGTATCGCCAACTTGTACGATATGAATTTTTTTAAAGTCTGATATTTCATTATTAGTTGATTTTACCTTCGTAGTTTTTTCTATTTGATTCTTTGATGAATCAATAATTTCTTCAGCCTTTATAAAATTAGGATTGAAAAAATTAATAATGAAGGCAAATAAAATAAACGTTAATTTCATTAATTTATCCATTTTCTTAAAGATAATCTCTGTATTTAAAATCGCTAGACTTTTGAAACCAAACTAATTAATTTAAATTTTAAAAATAAATTTTATAATTTTCATTACTTTGTCATAAGGTGGGTATCTCAAATTCAAATCAAATAAAAAGCCTTTATAAGTTATGGATTTTTGATTTGAAAAGTTCTTAAATCCTTCCTCTCCATGAAATTTACCCATTCCACTTTTTCCAACCCCTCCAAATGGCAAATTTGGAATAAGTACAGGCAACATAACATCGTTAATACAAACGGTGCCAGAGCTTGTAACTTTAGAAATATGATCATGGATTTTTTTGTTTCCTCCAAAAATATATATTGCTAAGGGCTTTGAAGCTTGATTAATTTTTTTTAATGCTGAATCTTTATTGTCAATCCCAATAACTGGAAGAAGGGAGCTAAATAATTCTTTTTGAATAATATTTTTATCTTGTAATTTTACTTTTAAAATTGTGGGTGATATCTTCATTCTTTTTTTACTACAAGTTCCTCCAAACAAAATACGTTTCTCCTTTTTATATCTTTTGAGAAGTTCTGAAGTCATGGAAAATTGGTTTTTTTGCAATTTGGATAAGTTTTTTGAGATTATTGGATCTTCTCCATAAAAAATATTTATAAATTTCTTTAACTCTTCAACTAATTGATTTTCAATTTCTTTCTCTACAAATATATGATTAGGCGCCATACATGATTGGCCTGAATTGAAAAATTTGCCCCATACAATTCTTTTTGCTGCAATTTCTAAATTTGCATTTTTGAAAATAATTACTGGATTTGTTCCACTAAGTTCCAAAGTTAATGGAGTTAAGTTTGTAGAAGCTGATTTCATAATAGATTTTCCCGTTTCAGTACTTCCTGTAAAAAAAATATGATCGAAATTTTGTTCTACCAGTTTTATTGACTCTTTATAATCTCCCTCAATCGTTAACAAAATATCTTTTTGGAAATATTTATCAGTTAATTTTTTGATTAGTTTAGATGTAGAAGAACATTTTTCTGATGGTTTTATTACAGCAGTATTTCCCGAAGAAAAAATATTTACGAGGGGCTTTAAGAGATACAATAAAGGATAATTATATGGCCCTAAAATCAGTACACAACCTAGTGGTTCGTAGATTACTTTTGAGAATGATGGGAAAAGATATATTGGCGTTTTTACCTTTTTTGGTCGCATCCATAATCTAAGATTCTTCTTTATTAAGGAAATTTCTTCTTTAATTAATAGTATTTCTGAAAGAGCTTCAATTTTTGATTTACCTAGATCAAGGAAAAGAGCTTTTATGATTTCTTTTTTATTCTCATCTAAAAGTTGAGAAACCTTACTAATCTGCTGGATCCTCCAATTTATACTCTCTGTTTGACCGGTAATTACTTTATTTTTTAATTCATCAATATTTGATTTATACGATTTATCTAAAATATTCATCTAGAAAATTTTTTATATGATAGTTAATATATCAGATTAATAATATTAAATATCGATAAATTATTTAAACAAAAAAGGCTTTATTATTTTTTATAAACAATATTATTATTAAATCATATTTTGAAAATAATAAAAAAAGAAGTGCAATTTATTATCCCTTCTTTTTTATGTTTTTTATTATTTATAATAATCAATTTTAAGGGCTTTTTCTTTGTTTCAGACCTTTCCTATTGGTCAATTGGTCTTATTAAGCAACCTTATCGGATATTAAGCTATAGTTTTGTTCATAAAGATTTTAATCATTTATTATCTAACATATTTGGAATAATTGTAGTTAGATATTGTTTTATAAATTTGAATTTGAAGAATATATTTCTTTTCCTTTATCTAATTATTTTATTAATACCAATTCAGACTTTTTTTTTATTTATAGTAGATAATTTTTTATTTTATAATCCTAATCATTTGTTGGTTGGTTTTAGTGGAATTATATTTGGTACATTTTCCTTTATGTTACTTTCCTCTCTTTATGGGAAAGAATATATTTTAAATATTTATATTGGCTTGAAAAAGAACAATGAAATTTATAAATTAATGACCGTTTTTTTGTCTTTAGGGATTGTTTATTCTTTTTTACCAAGCATAAGCCTATCTGGACATATCGCAGGAATATTGAGTGGCTTTATTATTTTTATTCTTTGAAGCGAGAATATATTTTTCCTTAGTATTGATTAAATTAACTGCCTCTAAATCTTAAAAATCTTATTTTATTTAGTTAACATACAACTAATGAAGAAAAATTTTTCAATCAGACTAATATCTGATGATGAGATCCAGAAAGTTACTGATTGGGCTAGGTTAGAGGGATTTGCTCCTGGCTTTGATGACATCTCAATTTATAAAAATACCGATAAAAAAGGGATATGGGTTGGATGTCTTGATAACGATCCTATAGGCTCTATAGCTTGTGTTAAATACAATTCTTCTTATGGATTTATAGGATTATTCATCGTAAAAAAAGAATTCCGAAATATGGGTTATGGAGTGAGATTATGGAAACATGCATTAGATTATTTGAAAAATGTTGGTTGTATTGGTTTAGAAGCAGCTCCAAACAGATTAGATGATTATCAAACGTGGGGTTTTAAAAAATCCTCCATAACAAATAGATGGAAATTAGAAGGCATTCAAGATTTACCAAATGGGAATTTTTATAAAGATGATAATAATACTTTTAGTGTTGTTCCAGGTAACCAAATCCCCCCTGAGGCTGTTTTAATATATGATTCTCAACGAGAACCTAGTCCTAGGCCTCACTTCTTGAACGATTGGCTGAAGAATTCTTTTGGTAATGTTAGTGCGCTTGTTGATAATAATGGCATGTGCCATGGCTTTGGGAGGATAAGACCTTGCATGCTTCAAGATAATAATAAAGGTTGGCGAATTGGCCCTCTGCTGGCTGATACTCCTCCTTTGGCAGAATTGCTTATTAGAAAATTAGTTAGGAATCTAGAAGCTCAAGTCTTATTGGACTGTTCGAATCTCAATCCTTATGCAAATTATCTTTTATCTAGTATGGGTTTTAAAGAAATTTCACAAACTTATAGAATGTATAAAGGAATTCAACCTTCATGCCCAATGAATCAGGTATACGGGCTTGCTTGTCTAGAGTTGGGATAGTCATTTCTTTTACATGTAATATTATTTTTTATTATTCTTTGTTTTTCATAACTAGAATTTTTTAGAGTGATTGCTTTATCAAGTTTTGAGAAGGTTAATTCTCAGCTGTTTTTAATATCCTTTCTACAGTATCTGCATTGATTATTATGATCTCTCCATTATCAATGTCTGCTACTTGAAATAAGGTCCATGAATTTGGATTTCTTGCTCCTCCTATACAGTTAATAACTTGCCCAATCCAATATTCCTGACGACCGTTTTGTGTATTCCCTGGAGGCTTTTCATTTTTAATTACTACATGATCACCAGGCTTAACGAAAAGAAATTCATAAGTTTCCGAAGAAGCCATAGTATAATATTCTTGATAGTACAAATATACTATGAAGCCCGTATTTTTGGTTTTAGTTTTAGTTTTAGTTTATGAATAGTATTTATTCTCCTAATCATGTAAAAAATAAAATTTATAAATAAAAAAAATCAAACTATTTAAATTAGAAATAATTACGAAGCTATTCAAATTTTTAAATGACTTTGAGATTAAAAAATATAACTAAAAAGAATTAAAGTATCTGATCTTTTAAATTAAAATAGATTTAAGTTGATCAAGGATATCAGTACGAGTAGATACTAATTTTGTAAATAATAAATAAACTAACCCACCCATAGCAATTCTTCCATTTAATTTTTCTAACTGTTTGAGTTTCTTAAACAATTTTTTTTTAATTCTTTTTAAAATTTAATCGCTTATATTAAAAAAAAAGTAGCGGTTGTTTCTAAAAATTATTTTATTTGACCAACCCAGGTATATTAGTTTTCGTTAAAAATTTATTTAAATAGTGGAGGAGATTAAAGCCACCCTTCTTTCATTTTTAAATAAAGTTGTTCTGTTTCCGCAGAATAAATATTACTGTCTTGATATGATTGCTGCTGTTGCTGTTGTTGTTGCTGAGTAGAATCGATTTCTTGAGTTTTTACTTCGCTCATTTGCCCATAAAGAAAATTGATGTGTTTATTCTCTCATATTTAAAGCTTTTTTTGTTTGTTTGAATTCTTAAATTTTATTTAAATTTATTTTAATCTGATGTTTCGCCTTTTATTTACAGAGAAATCATTTGACAGCAGTAGTTTTGGAGTATAGAAATTGAACCTCCCAATATACTATTCCAAGAAAAATTGCACTTGCAAGAAGAATTTCAGAAATTGTAAGCATGGCTTTATCGTTAGTATTTTAATTTTCGTATCAAATAACACAGAAATCAATAGGTAATATATACATAAAATTTTTATATAAATCTTAAGTGGTTAAACTAGGTCTTTGAATATTATAAAATTAAAATAAATTTAAAATTCTTTCGTGGAAAATTCCATAAACATTTCTATCTTGATCCCCTTGATACCAATGGGTATGGCTTTGCTTATATTGAGTCTGCTAGTAAGTTTCAATAGAACAATAAATAGACTTACCAAGCCAGTTAGCGCCCTTGCAGTCTTTTCTTTATTAAGTTCTGCTCTGATGAGTGCATTCTTATATTTTAAAAAAATTGAAGGCGAAGTATTTTTATCTGATTATCTAAAACTCTTTGGAAGTACAAATTTAACACTCCACCTAAATGCTTTAACTGAAAAAATCGTAATATTTTTTGCTGTAATAATCGCAATTGTAATTGGAGCGCTCTTTTATAAATTGCCTAGGCGAAAAGGCTATGTCTCATTGATTATCGGAATTAGCTTGATTTCTTCCTCAATAATGTTTGCAGTATTTTTTCTTGATTTTTCAGTTTTAATTTAGGATTGAGTTATCATCGCTAAGGCTTCATTAAGTTCTTCAACGTGATTAAGTTCGTCTTGCGCAATTTCTTTTATCTTTTGATCTTCAGGGTGATCTTTTAGGTACTTTGTATAGGTATTAAATGCATGCTCTTCAATTTTGATATTTACGTCATAAGCATTTCTTGGAGAACAGAAATAATAAAAAACCATAATCCAGTAATAGACAAGTACTAGGTGCCTTGCTAAAAACCTGTCAATCCAAAACTTATCTCCTCCTCTTTTCTCCATTTCTTTTAGATGCTCCGTTTCATTAATGGCTTGGTAAAAATGTTCTTTCATCAAAAACATTGTGATGTCATTTTTTAATCCAAGTGATTCTTTGAAATGAAGAACAGAAAGAAAAGCAAAATAAGGAGACCTTGCAATAACTTCTAATACCCAAAATCTCTGCAAATGCCTATCTGAATAAACAAAATCTAGGATCTTAACCGTATTGTTCAGAATAAATGAATTCAAATTTTTCATAAAAACCTCAATCTCTATTAATAAGTATAATTACTTAAATACTAGGCGTTTAAACTTTTAACTAATAATTAATATTTTTAAAGTTTAAGCAAATCAAAATTAAGCATTGAAAAAAAAATTTTTTAATGCATATTTTAAATAGCTAAATTTTTTAAATGACTTCAACAGAAAAGATTGCCAATGCTAAAAAAAGAATTAATGAGTTAGAAAGACTAATTAAATATTGGGATAATTCAAATGAACAAAATATCAAGAAAATTGATTTTGAAGTTAATAATGAAAAGATAGCTGCTTAATTTATTAGCTTGAAATAAACTACGCTAGTTTTCTTATATATTTAGTACATTACTTACGTGTTTAATATTCATATCATTCATTTTGAGTGATTAGAGCAATTAAACCTATTTTCAAAATTCAAAATTACAAATAATCTAGTTAAATATTAGATTATTTTATGAATACATTTACTAACAAATACTTGTTCCCTATAAAGTTACTCCCTTGGATTTTTTGGGGTTTCATATCAGTTGTGGGTGTTTATTTATTCTCTAATGCATGGATAAGTTAAGGATTAAATGATTTTTTTAGCTCCTTTTAATCCAATCAGGTGAACCTCCAAACCAGTCGGAAATGTCATCTTTATTTGGATTGAAATGATTCTCTCTTTCTAATCCATCAATTCCCAGCGATTGAATTAGTCCATTAATACTATCTTCGCTTTGTCTTCCATGTCTTCTGATACTATTTGCTTTTTTTAACCAAAGAGATATTGTCGAGCTGTGTTTTGCATATTTTTCAACGTATATTCTTTCTTTTAACGAAACTACTTTATCTAAGGATATCCTTCTAACTATTTCCTGGATTTTTAATCTTTTTTGAGTACTTAAAAGCATTAGATAATTAATAACTTAATTTTTTTATAGGAGCTTTATGGCAAAATAACTTGTCAATATTAATTTCAAGAAATTTCTCTATCTAAAGGGGTTTTTAAGGGTATTGGTTATGAATTGCTTAAATTAAGGATTAATTTGTCTTTGATGATACCAAGAAATATATAAAAATCTTATGGGATAATTGAAAAAGATAAATGATTTTAATCTTATTTTATCAAAATAAAGACTTGCAGAATTGACCAGTTGCATAATGGTAGTTTTGTACTATTATTAGTACAGATGTATTACAAGAAATGAAAATTTTATCTTCTTCCCCCTACGCTACATTTAATCCAAAAGAGTGGAACTCACTTTCAAGAGCTAATTGTAGATTCTCTAGTACTCCAATAAAAATTAAAAAAAAGTTTTTTAGTAACTTTAAAAATGTAAAATCTACTAAAAATATACAAGAAAATAATAAGCTTCCAAAACAAATACAACTTGCCTTCTAGCAATAAAAAATTTCAACTAATATTCAGTTTTACGAAAAATATTTTAAGAATCCCTATTCTTTGTTAGATTAATAGAAATACAAAAAGGTTTTAAATTTGTCTGTAGATCGCGAACTTTTGAAAGAAGTTACTCAAGAACTTTGGAATACGGTTAAAAAGCTAAGGCCAGAAATAGATAGGGAAACTCGCCTTCAGCTAGTTTTAAAAGCTTTATTAACTATTGGGGATTTACCAGATCAACTGCAAGCAGCAATGGTAGTAGGGGTTTGTGCCGAAATGGATAAAAGCGATATTGAAAATGCTGACGGTAATTCCAATACTAAAGAAGAGAGTAATTCTACTTCCGTTGATACTTCTACTGGAAGAAAAGTTTTTAGAAGAAGTTCTGCAAAATAAAAGCTTCTTCTAAAAAGAAATTAGCCTTTAACTTTTTTTGATTCGTTTTTAGAGATTTTTAGAAATAGAAAATATGAAATTACTAGTAAAAGTGGTACAAAGATAGAATGCAAAGTCATCATCAACTCTGTTTGACTCATTCCTATTAGATTTGAATCGTTTGGTAGCTGCTCTGACCAAGTACCAGCTAAGTGCCAAGCCTGGGGAATAGATAAGAAAAACATATAAAAACTATAAGTAAAAGTTATATTCAAATAAAGAATATCATCCGTAAAAAAAATTACTTTTTTTCTTCTTATTTCTTAACTAAAGATATTTTTCCGACTTTGTCGAATGCTTTAAAGATCTATCGTTTTAAGAAGCTTTTTATATTCCTTCTTCCCTATGATTTTTTCAGCCGCATATGCTCCACTTGCTGAGACGGCAGGTATACCAATTCCGGGGAAAGTACTTGCTCCACAAGTAAGCAAATTTTTAACAGATGTTTTACATCCAGGGAATAGTCCATGAGAAGCCGATAATGCTGGGCCGTAGCTACCACAATAAGTATTGGTATACTTTTTATGCGTTAAAGGAGTGCCAAGCAATTTGATCTCAATTCTATTATCTATATCAGGTATTATTTTTCTCAAAGATTTGAGAAATATTGAACATCTTTCCTCTTTAAGTTCTTTGTAAGCTAACTCATTAGATTTTAAATTCTTCCAAATTTCCCATGGTTCATTGGCAGGTGTATACCCATGCAGGACGTGTTTACCTTTTGGTGCCATACTCTTATCTAATACAGAAGGAATTGAGAAAACTGCTACATTTCTTTCTGCAGTAATTCCTCTCTCCCAGTTATCAACGTGTATTGCATGAATTGGTAAATTTTGTAGACCAGAGGCATCAAAACCTAAATGAATATGAAGAAAAGAACCGCATTTATTAATATCTTTAGCCTTTGGGCTCCATCTTTTTTGGAATTCTTGTGGAACTAATTTTCTGGAAGTCCAAGCATCAGTATTCATTACGACAAAGTTCGAAATAAAATTGGAACCATTTTCTAAAGTTACACCTGAGGCAATATTTTTACTAAAATTTACAGCTTTTACTTTAGAAGAAAGAATTAGTTCACCGCCATTTTTTTTGAAAGCATCAACTAGTGCCTTTACTATACTTTCACTTCCTCCCTTTGGATATTCTAAATACGATTCAGGTTTAAACCATTCATCAAATAATGTAGCCATCGCAGCAGAATTTGTATCATGCATTGGCATCCCACTTATTAAAAAACTAAGCAAATCAACCCAGTTTCTAAGGAAAGGATCACTTAGGTGACTGTCGACAATATCCCCAAAACCACCATTTAGCTTTGGTAATGATTTTATATTAGGTAAGAATTTAGATGCTAATTTTATAATCTCTAAAAAATTAATTGTTTCAGGTGAACTAGAGAGGAGTGGGATTTCGCTTACTATTTGACTAAGAGGTCTTATCCCTGATATAAATGAATCCCACTCATTAACAGACTTTTCACCTCTTAATAATCTTATTCTTTCTTTAAATGGTTCTTGTCCTACTTCCAAATTGAATTCGCCTTCAGGAACATTGACATGCCATCCTTGATATTTAATAAGTTCAACCTTTTCGTCAAGTAATCTAAGTATTTGCCCTAAAGGATTGGTCGTAGGCCATTTGCCGATACCACTCCATAATGAAGGACCAGATTCAAACTTATAACCTCTCATATTAAAGCTATGTGCAACACCTCCTGGTTGAGAGTGAGCTTCAGCTATTAGAACTTTTTTACCTGCTAGGGCTAATATAGAACCGCAACATAAACCCCCAATACCACTACCTATGATTATTACGTCGTATTTGTTCATTAAAAATTAAACCCTAAGAATAAATCTTAAAGCTTAAACAAAAGTATTTGTTGTTGTTGTGATACTAAGAACAACTGCAAGGAAAAATATATAAGGGACAGCCTTAAGTGGAATATGACCTTGTCTTTTAGAAATGAAATCCATTTTTAAGATTAACTTATGTAAAGATGATAGTTGAAATTTGTTACGAATGTGTGTCTGCTCTCTACTTTCTTAGAAATATTTTGAAATAAAGAAGAAATTTTATTTTATTTTTTTTTAAAACCTTTTTATGATGAATAAAAATAATATTTAAAATGACTCTAGAGGCAAAAAATTTACCACAATACACAGAAATAAAAAATTTAGAGAGTATTTCTAAAAAAGATGGAAGTGGTATTGGATATGAAGATTTAATAGGAACTTGGAAATTTAATTCCGTATGGAAGAAAGGCTCAAAAGAAATAGATAATATATCTAGTTCCATTCTTCAAGTATTATCAGCAAAATTAGAATTAAAGAAAACCAATTCTCAAAATAATATAGTTGATTACCAGATAAAAAATTCAGTTAGTTTTGGGATATTATCGATTATTTTCTGTGGGCAAGCATCATTAAAAGGTCCGAGGCCTCTATTGCCCTTTTTCTTCGAGAACTTAATAATAAATATTGGAAATTTTACCTTAGTTAATAAACCTTTAAAAAAACCAGAAGAAAAGCAAATGCCTTTTTTCTCTCTAATAGCTATCAGTAAAGAAAAAAATTGGATGTGTGCTAGAGGAAGAGGAGGAGGACTCGCAATTTGGATTAAGTCTTGATCTTTTAGTGATATTCACCAGGGTGATCAACTTTTCTGACGGTAACTTTATCCACTTTTTGGCCATTAAATCTTAAAAGATCATCACCAGAGAAACTATATCCAAGTCTTTGAGCAATAAGTGCTACATCATCTGCAGTTGCAGAAGAAGTAACCTCTTTTCTTAAATTATCTTCTGACTGCATTTGTTTTAAAAATTTTCTAATTTCAGAGAAACTCATTTTAACTTTTATGCATAATTTTATATTAAAGCCTTAGAAAAAAATTAAATTGTTTTTTGCAAAGACCAATAAAACTAAATAAACACTATATTAAATGTATGACTTACTTATTTTTATATGTAGTTGGGATAGTCTTGATATGGTGGATATATCGTGTCGGTTGGGTTGAGGCTTTGAAAACAGTAATTAAAGTTTTAGTTCCTTCAATTCTTATAATTTTATTTAATATCAAAGCAGGAAGATTACTGTTCAAAAATCCTTTAGTTGGATTATTGAGTGCTTTACCAACTTCAATTTTTATTTATAGGGGTTCCCTTCCAGTCGTAGCATCTATTAATAACTGGATTGATACTAAAAGAAGCAAATATGAAGAATCCAAAGACGTAATTGATACCGATTCAATTACTCTAGATGATTAATATTTTAAGCTAGTCAAATCCCCGAAATAATTCTTTGTGTACTACAAGAACATCAAATAAAGATGTTCCATGGGAAGGACTTATTGGAATATTATCTACATTTAATGCCTCTGCACAAATTAGATGGCCATCCCATCTTGTATTATGTTCACTCATTCGGATTGACCAATCAATTACTTTTTTAAAGTGCTCAGGCATCTCAGATCCAATTTTCCTGCATATTTGGCAAAGATTTGTAAGAAGGGGCGGTTTGGATGGCCTTTTTAAATCTTTAACAAGACTTGGTTGTGTAAATACACTGGTGTATCTGATGTATTCAATTAATTCATAATCTTCATCTGAAAGTTCTGCTTTATTCAATGCTATTTCAAATTCTTCTACAGGGGTAATTGGCCTTTTAATTATCTCATTTTTCATTATTATCTGATTCTGATAAATCCTTTTCCTCTGATTCTTTAGTAACTTGATCGAGATCATTGGTAAATTTTTTCTGAGGAGATTTTGGTAAATTTTCGCTCTCTGGCTCATTAATTACTTGATCTATCTCGTTTTGAAATTCATTCGATGCTTTTTTTAAGCTTTTTAATGTTTTGCCAAGTTGTTTTCCTAATTCTGGTAATTTCTTGGGACCAAAAATTAATAGAGCTAGAATTAAAATTACTGTTACTTCTGGTAAACCTACCCCAAAGATATTCATGATATAAGTCTATTTAATTCATTATTAAAATCTATTATTAATATAATCTAATGATTTGAAAATATCATTTTATAAACTCGCTTTGTTACTCTTCAAACAAGTTTATAAAAAATAATTGTAATTATTACTCCCTTAAAAAAAACTAACCAAAGTAGTTGGTAATCACTTAATTTTAATTTTTCTTGATACCACTTAATAAGTATTTTGTGTCCTTTAATTATTCTTTTTATTAATTTCAAAATCTATTTTTTAGATAAGACTAACTTTATATCAAAACTGTATAGGATGGAAATGATAAATTAATAAATTTTGGTTATCAGTAAGTACAAATTTTTTAAATAAGTAATCACATTTAATCCAAATTATTTTTGGCTTTCTTATTCTTTTAAAAATTAGCTTTGCATAAATCAAACTAAATTACAAAAATGTAATTAACTTTTTTTAAATATAATGAAAATCTTATTATCAGCTTTTTTCTTATTTGCCTTTATACCTCCATCAAAGGGAGTTACTACAAAAATGTTTAAAGTATTAGATACTTGTGCTAGATACCGTCTTGGAGAGATTGATGCTAAACAAGCTATAGAAAAACTAAAATTAAAATCTAAGAATTCTTCCAAAATTGACTTAAAAAATATTGTAAGTAATTACTGTTCTGTCTTTACCCCAAATGAAAATATAAAATTCTAAAAATTATTTTTAGAGATCTTAAATTTTTTTATTCCAATTATAATTTTTTAATTTTTCTTTTATTTCAGTTACTCTCTTATTGTTAGTAATTTTTAAATTAAAAAGTATTCCCAAAAAAAGAATGAGAAATAAAAAACTATATATGGCAAATTCCATAAGAATAGATATATTCAACAACATTAGTAAATTAGAGGAATCTTTTAGTATCTTTTAGAACAATGTTTGAAAAATTTATCCAAAACTTTGTTGTTTTTGGTCACAGAAAAATAATTATTGCTTCTAAGATAGAGTTTTATATAAACTATTTTGCAGATTGGAGATAAAGTACCACAATTTTCTTTACTAGATCAGAATGGCACTAAAAGGTCAAATAATGGATTAAAAACTCCTTTAGTTTTGTTTTTCTATCCAAAGGACGACACCCCGGGATGCACTATAGAGGTTTGCGGATTTAGAGACAAGTATGACCTTTTTAAAGTCCTTGGTGCTCAAGTTTGGGGGGTAAGTAATGGTAGTTCTTCAAGCCACTTGGCATTTGCCAACAAAAATAAATTACAATATCCTTTGCTATGTGATAAAAACGATTCACTAAGAAAGGCTTTCAAAGTACCAAAAGTACTCGGTTTATTAGATGGAAGAGTTACCTATGTTATTGATAGAAATGGGTTTGTTAAACATATCTTTAGAGATTTGTTGAATGGCCCAGAACATATAAAAGAGGCAATAAGAGTGTTAAAGGAAATTCAAAATCAGTAAATTAATTATTCAAACCCTTAGAAATTAATATCTTTTCTTATAGGATGTTTTCTATTAATAAATCAAACTTTATGAAAAAAATAGGGATGCAAGCAGTTGATGAAGCAATTGAAAATGGTATTGACCTAGATGGTACTCCAATCCCCTCAAAAATGCTTGAGCTTTACAACAGGATTATGAGCGAAGAAAACAAAAGAGAAAGAAGCGGAGTCAAAAAGTCAATGAGAAATAGATGTGTTAAAACAGGTTCTAAGCATTTTGATAAAGAAACTTTAGATCAATTATTAATTGATTCTGGTTGGGAAGGCCTCAAAGAAAAAGAAATTTTATTCTTCTACAGTTAGTAGAATCTATCTAAACCATCCTTTTTTAATCGGAGTCTTTTCTTCTTCTTTTTTAATAGAAGTTATTTTTACAGCTTTCTTAAAAGCCAAGTTAGCTTCTACTACTGTTATTGTTGATATAAGAAATAAGCCTGATATACCTATTAATTGTTCTGTTTGACTTGGTTCTTTATCACCTTGCAAAATTATTCCTATAACAAACCATGCAGTTACTACTCCAGTAGTAATGAAATATGGTAACCATCTTCTCTGATATAGATAACCAGTTCCAACTCCTGGTAAGAAATTTAGTAGGGATGCGACCCATCCGCTTGAAGAAGCTAATACTTGTTCTTTTGATAATTTATCCATTTAACTAAGTGTTAATTAAATGAGAATTTATGTAAGCAAAAGATATGACTGCGCAAACTACCCAACTAAAAGGCAAAAACATTCTAATTTTTTCTTGCTTATCTTTCATAACTTTATTATGGAAAAGATTTTATGAATTCGTGGTTAAAAAAATTTATAAATTAATTATGAAAAAAGACGGTTACTTTTAACCGTCTTTTTAGTAATAATTTTTTTGAAAAAAAACTATGCTTTTCCTTTAGTTCCGGAAAGTAATTTAAGCTCATTCTTGACTTCTTTTTCCCTTTCTTCAAGATGTTTTAATTGTGATTTAAAAGCATCTTCAAGTCTTTTTCTTTGGGTTGTGATTTCATCAAGTTCCTCTTGATGATGGTTTTTCTTGAGTTCTTTCATCTCGGTATCAGAAATAACATATACTGGACGATATGAAGGAGTTTCAAAAAGAAGATCAAACATTGAATACATAGTGACCTTTGAATTAAGTACAAACCAAATATCTTACAAATATTAGAATCTTGTAAGGATACAAACCGAAGAAAATTATACGGCAAATACACCGAATTTCGGTTTACCTAACTAAACCGGCCAGTATTTACCGATCTATTTTTAATTGGTAATGTAATGTACAAGTATATTCGGAAATGAGCTGAGGATATTTAAGAAATACAAATGGATTTAATTATTACTTCCAGATTAGTAATTCCTTCAAGAGAATTAAAATGGCGTTTTTCTAGATCATCTGGCCCGGGAGGTCAAAAAGTAAATAAAACTAATACCAGAGTAGAAATTATTTTTAATATCGAAGAATCAAAAGTCTTAAATGATTATCAAAAGAAAGTTTTAACGAAAAAATTGAAAACTAAATTAGTCAATAACTGTATTTGTTTAGCCGTCCAGGAAGAAAGGAATCAATTACTTAATAGACAAATAGCTATTATAAGAATTAGCTCAGTAATTAGAAATTCATTAAAAAATTCATCCAAAGTTAGAAAAGCAACGAAACCATCCAAAGCCTCTCAAAATAGAAGGCTTGACTCCAAAAAAAAACGGGGAGAATTAAAGAAGAATCGACAGAGAAAATATTAAATTATTTAAATTAATTTTGATGAAAATATTTTCTAACTTTCAATGTCCAAATTGGATTATTTTATTGATATCTTTGATTTGATTTCTTTTCATTAAACGTCCAAATAAATGAAAAAAGAATATGATTTTTGGTTAATTGATTCTAACTCTGTTGGAGTAATTCGTTTTTATAAAAAAAACGAGAATAAAGAGGATTTGATCGAATTTATGCTTATTGAAGAAGGTATTGTCATGGGTAGTCATGGTGAAAATCCACCTTTAATGAAAACAAGAAAAGAAATGAAGATCCAAGATGCAAGATTATTTTGGAAAAAATTAATAAATGAAGGATGGCAAAAAACTAATCCTAAATGGTAAATAAATTTTGCTTTAAAAATAATTTTAAATTTAGAAAAATAAATTTATTTCCCAAAAAAAGAATTTTTTTAATTTTAAAAGGTTTTCCAAAATCAGTTACTAAATTTAAAAAACTAAAATATGAATATATTTTATTTATACGCTTATAAAAGTCCCTTTAGGATATAACTCTGCAATTCTATTC